>Ga0299912_10003148_pt1 | contig 13523 bp, 5 predicted proteins | sample RVTome_2_FD_207667 | JGI IMG/M metagenome (GOLD analysis project Ga0299912, IMG submission 207667) | Soil microbial communities from uranium-contaminated site in the Upper Colorado River Basin, Wyoming, United States - RVT95D214 (version 2) ...
AGATATTTATCTTTGGTCAAAAGCGAGCCATTAGTGATAATGACCAGAAACGGGGGTTTGTTGTGTTTATATAAAGCCCGGACGATTTCAGGCAGGTCCTTCCTTAATAGCGGCTCGCCGCCAGCAATTTGAATCAGGCTGGGCGATAGCTCCTCACAGATCCGTTTATATTCAGCCGCGCCAACAGCATGATCCTCAACCTTAGGACCCTTGTCGCAATGCCGGCAATTGGCGGTGCAGTTATGAGTTACCTCCAGCGCGATACAGATCGGCCGTTTCAGTATCATATTTTTTATCGTATGAAGCGCCATCCTGATAGCCAGCGGGGTTGATATGTTATTAGCCATTTTTGCTCCTGTAGAATTTATATTCGAAGCCGAGATTTTCTCATTATTAATCAGGCTATATATTTTTGCAAACGGCCATTTAGCCCAGCTGATGACTTTATTATAATACACAATTCCCAGCATCACTAAAAACGAACCGAATATCATCCAGTTTGGAATCTGGAAAGTGAAACCGGCTAGGGCCAGAAGGTAATAACGGGGGAAACGGCTGATTGTGACAGCTACCAAATAGCGCCATTTCGGATATTTAGAGGCGTAGACCATGAACTTGAAGGGGAAAAAGGGAATTGGTGAAAATCCGGCAACGACTAAGGAAATAAACGGCATTTTATAAAACCATCGATGGGCTTTTTGATAGAACGGTTTATGCCTATAGCGGGAAGCCGTGAATTGTAAGTTCATTATTGGTGTGAAGAATTTATAATCGATATAAGCGGCCAAAATCGTGCCCAGGGTTGCCGCGATTGTAAGCGGCCAAAGGCTGACCGTTTTGCCATACCAGATCAAGACCGGTTCATGCGGGAATATGGCAATGGCACAATTTGACGGAATCGAGTAGAAAAAGATTGTCAGAAGCGGATATGACTCGGGTTTAACGATCATCATATACACGCCTAATACCCCGAGTGAAACCATAACCGCGCCAAAAGCGTAGGTTTTGAAGGTCATAACATCGTAGCTGATATTATCAGGTTCGTTATGAACTGGTCTGGATTTCATGGTCTTAAACATTTATTATTTGAGACCGAATGTCAAGCGTTTTTATTTCAACGTTATAGGCTTATTGATGTTACGTGGCATAATGTTAACAGATTCAAAGTTTAATCGCTAATCCTGCTTCATCGAAAAACCGAGCTTCGCTGATTTTAAGCCGGAATTTGGCTCCTCTGGCAGGCTTGTTTTTATTCAAGCAGAAAATATGGCAATTTCCTGGTCCTTTTAATTCGGTTATGAATTCCTTGCCGGTATCTTCGGTGCCGATTATTTCTACGGGAATCTGGCCATCCGATTCCAGCATACAGTTTTCGGGCCGGAAACCATAGGTGATTTTGCGATTGGCAGGCAAATCAAATCCAGCCGTAAATTCCGGCGCGTCGCCGATTTTCATCATCTTGCCGGCACTATCGGTAACGGCTTCAAGAAAATTCATCCCCGGATTACCCAGAAAGCCGGCCACGAATGTATCCGGCGGATTGTCATAGAGTTCGCGCGGCCGAGCCGGGCCGATTTGCTGTCCCTGATTTAAAATTACGATATTGTCAGCCAGGCTCATCGCCTCGATCTGATCGTGAGTTACGTACACTGAAGTGGCGTTGATTTGTTTGTGGAGCGACAACAGCTCAAATCGCATTTGAGACCGCAGTCCGGCATCAAGATTTGATAACGGCTCATCGAATAAAAACAGCGATGGATTGCGCACAATCGCGCGCCCCAGGGCAACCCGTTGGCGTTGACCACCTGAGAGCTGCCGGGGCTTTCGCTTCAGATATTCTGTAAGCCCCAGGAGGTCAGCGGTTTTTTTCACTTTTTGATTGAGCTGATCTCGCTGTAACTTCCTGATTTTCAAAGCAAAAGCTAAATTCTCATATACTGACATGTGGGGATAAAGCGCGTAATTTTGAAAAACCATCGCTACATCGCGATCTTTCGGTTCCGCATCGGTGACATCTTTTCCGGCGATATGGATCTTGCCTGAATCGGGTTTTTCCAGTCCGGCTATGATTCTCAACAAGGTTGTTTTACCGCATCCGGATGGGCCTAATATTGCCAGGAATTCACCCTGACTGACGGTAAAATTAATCGAATCGAGGATTTTACGCGATTGCTCAAAGCTTTTGGCGATTGATTCGATATTTAACTGTATCATAAGTCCTTATATAAATTAATTTAAGAATGTTTTCCACAGAAAAAGAGGGAAAGATTTCCAGTTTTTGATTAATATGTCCAATAGTTCTATTTAGCCACGCATATCTAAAAAACACTTGACAAGCAAATTAGAAATAATTAAAATACTAAAAAGTGCACTTATTTGCTTTGGCTCATCTTTGGTTTGTGCTACGAGAAAATTTATTGCGATAATCTAAACTAAATATCAAGACCTCGATGAGGTGAGAGTTAATCGCAAGTTGGATATTAAATAATCCCTGTCTGATTTGAGGCAGGATGAAATCAGGGAAAAATGCTATAATCGTGGACCAGGAAAAAGTAATTTGATTGATTTAATAACCCCAAAAGGAGGTCTGACTCGAAAATTAGTCGCTAATTAAAACTTTTCAGGAGGAAAAATTATGAGAAAAAATTTATTGGTACTAATTCTTGGTTATGTCCTGCTTATCAGTTTTACGGCTTTGCTGGTTGCGGCTGATGTAAAACTTCCCAAACCGCCAGCTCAAACCGAAGGTCGCGACTACCGCACGATCACTACTGATGAGCTGATGAAGGACAGAGATGTAATAGTCAAGTGGACACAACTTCCGGATTTAAATCCGACGGGTATGGATGTCAGCGATTTCAATAATCCTCCCTATGGACCATACCTTTTGGCTGATGATTTTCTTTGTACTACAACCGGGCCAATCACCGATATTGCTATCTGGGGATCATGGTGGATGGATTACCTGCCTGGCGGCAACCCGGCTAATGTGACATTTATTTTAAGTATCCACGCCGATATCCCGGCCAGTGAAAACCCTCATGGTTATTACAGCATGCCGGGCGCTACTCTATGGCTGGACACGCTTCCATTCACAGTATCTCTTTTCCAAGACGGACTTATGGAAGGCTGGTTTGAACCGCCATCAGATTATGAGCCAATTGGCGACCACGTATGTTGGATGTATGTTTTCCATCTTACCGATCCTTTCATTCAGCAGGGGACACCTGAAAACCCGATAATATACTGGCTTGATTTGCAGGCTACCCCGATGGATCCAATGGCATATTTTGGCTGGAAGACATCTATATATCACTGGAACGATGACGCGGCCTGGACGATGAGCGTGGAACCTACGCCCATAGGACAGATATGGAATGAGCTGCGCTATCCGCCCGGCCATATGTGGGCGGGAACATCTATTGACCTGGCTTTTGAGATTTGGGGCGAGGAAATGCAGCAAACCGGCGCCTGTTGTTTCCCGAATGGCTCCTGCTCCGATTTAACCCAGACCGATTGCAACATCGCTTCCGGTACCTGGGCCGGCGTGGGCACGATGTGCCTGGGAGATAACAACGGGAACCTAATCGATGACGCTTGCGAAGGTATGTATCCTATGGGCGCCTGCTGCTTTGCCGATCAAACTTGCATAGTTACTTACCAAATTCCTTGTGAGGCGACTGCCGGGGCTCAATATAAAGGCGATGGTACAGACTGCACTGATGGTAACCTTAATGGAATAGCTGATATTTGCGAGATTCAGCTGCCAATTGGCGCTTGCTGTCTGGCTGATGGTTCTTGCGCGATGATGACACAGGTTGCTTGCCAAGCTCTGGTTGGCGCCTGGTACGTAGGCGATAATATTCAATGTCAGGGCGATCTCAACGCGAATGGTACGGATGATTTATGCGAAACAGATCCAACCATGAAATGGGAACAATTGCCTGATTTATACACAACCGGCATGGATGTCAGCGATTTTTACCATCCGCAATTCCCGCCATATCTATTGGCTGATGATTTCCTCTGCACCAGGACCGGACCGATAAACAGGATTGAGATCTGGGGCTCATGGTATCGTGATCAAATACCTACGGCGGAGACTGTGGGCTTTGTTTTAAGCTTCCACAGTGATATTCCGGCTTCGCAAAATCCTTATGGTCAGTACAGCATGCCCGGCGAGCTACTGTGGTTGGATACATTATACGTTTATGATCAAATTCTGTACGCCAACAACCTGCAGGAAGGCTGGTTTGAACCGCCATCTGATTACGATCCACTTGGCGACACGCAGTGCTGGATGTACAGATTCAGGAATTTCGAACAGCCATTCATACAAACTGGCACGCCTGAACAACCGGTAATCTATTGGTTGGATGTCCAGGTTCTATTACCAATGGGCGAAACGGCGTTCTTCGGCTGGAAAACCTCGCAATTCCATTGGAACGATGATGCCGCCTGGATTCAGGCGGTAGAACCTTTGCCGGCGGGCGCCCAATGGTTTGAGCTAAGATATCCGGAGATGCATCCATTGCATCCTCAATCAATTGATTTGGCGTTCCGTCTATATGGAGAAGAAATGGCTCAAACGGGCGCTTGCTGTTTCCCGGATGGTTCATGTCAGGACTTAACTTTGAACGACTGCAATAGTGCGGCCGGTATTTGGGGTGGTATCGGTTCATTCTGCATGGGTGACGGTAACGGCAACTATATCAATGATGCCTGCGAGGGCATGTATCCTATGGGCGCTTGTTGCTTTGCTGATTTGTCTTGTATAGTGACCTATCAACCGGCATGCGAAGTAGTTGCCGGAGGCCAGTACATGGGCGATGGCACAGACTGCACCGATGGTGACGGCAGTGGTTTTGCCGATATTTGCGAAACCGTAACCGGCGCTTGTTGTTTTAGCGACGGTTCATGCGCGATAATGACCCAGGCCAATTGCCTGATGTCCTTTGGCACATACAAAGGCGACGGCACTGTTTGTTTCGGAGATTACAACAGCAATGGTATCGATGACATCTGCGAAACCTGGATTCCCGGCGATCCCTACAAGATGCATTTCCCGCAATTACCGAATGAAGCCGGCTGGGATGTTAACGCGACACAGCCTTTGGTTTTAGCCGATGATTTCATGTGTTCGGAAACCGGCTGGATAAAAGATATCCATTTCTGGGGTTCATGGATGCACGGAATTGAAGGCGAGATTATGGCTTTCGTGTTAAGCCTGCATGCTGATATCCCGGCCAATCCTCCGCAAATACCCTATAGCCGACCCGGGCCGACTTTATGGGAAGCTTATATTACAAGATTTGCCGCTACCCCAATCGATCCGCCAACGCCGGAAGGCTGGTTTGATCCATCCCAGATGCTGGTATTACCGAACGATCATTTCGCTTACTTCCAGTATGATATTATCCTCGATCCATCACAGTGGTTCCATCAGGAAGCCGGTACGATTTACTGGCTTAATATTTCGGCCATTGTCGCCGGCCCAACGCTAACACAGTGGGGTTGGAAATCTTCAATAAACCACTGGAACGATGATGCTGTATGGGCATACTGGGGTGATTTAAATTGGATCGATTTATGGGAACCGCCATTCCTTGAGCAATCGCTTGATCTGGCTTTCGTTATTACGGGTGAAGGTCACGAAGTGTCAGATACTTGTTCATACTACAAACTCCCGTATCCCGATTACGCTCCCAACGGCATGCCTGATTTTGATCAGAAACAGGATAACTGGACAGGGGCAACCGGCGCCTGGTCATATTGCGGACCCGTGGCACTAGCTGATTGTTTCTGGTGGTTCGATTCGAAATTCGAGCCGAATCCACAGGATCCAAGGCCATTCTATCCCGACCCTCTCAGTCCGGGACTGAACGATGGCTACCCACTGGTGCAATCATACGATCCAACCGGCCTCTGGGATGATCATGATATCAACAATGTCTTGCCATTTGTAGACTCTTTGGCGCTGTATTCCAATTGCAATAACATGACAACCGGTACATTCATAATTGACTTGATTAATGGCGCCACGAATTGGCTCAACAGCCGTGGTTTAGGCGGAAGCTACTCAGTTTCGCCTGTACAGATACCGCCTTTCGAGCTTATTCGCGATCAAGTGCTAATCTCCCAGGATGTCATCCTGCTGTTGGGTTTCTACGAGTTAACGCCGATGGGCGATTGCAACCGTCTTGGCGGCCACTATGTGACGGCTGCCGGTGCATGCGAAGACCAATGGCAGATCTGTATATCTGATCCCTGGTACGACAAGAATGAAGGTGAGCCTCCGGCTGGTTCCGCTCACGGTCCCGGTGTTCACAACGATGCCTACTTCGTATCCGGGCCGCACGGCACAAGACATCACGACGCTTATGATGTATTCCTCAATATCCCGCCTGTTTGCTTTCCGATGGGCGGACCGCCGCCGGTGATAGGATTATCCGATTATCCGGATAATTACGCTGACATTATGAATTTCATAATGCTGAACCAAACTATTCCACCTTACGATCCTATTCCATATTCAGGAGGCGAAATATTCACACTGGTTGATTTCGCCGTTATCATCTGCCCGATTCCGGATATTGATGTCAATCCGCAAGGCTTGAATTATAATCGTCGCATTGAAACCGATACTACTTACACTGACCAATTTACAGTTTGTAATATCGGTGGGGCGGCGCTGACTGTTTCGGGCATAACCTGTGATTTGGCTTGGGTAACTTTCCCTGACTTTACGCCGCCGCTTGTCCTTAATCCCACCGAGTGCGCCAATATCGATATCAGAATAAATGACACCGGCCTTCCTTCGGGTATATACTCCGGAACTTGCCATGTCTCATCCGATGATCCGGATGAACCGGTTGTCGATTTACCCCTAATACAGGTAACCGTTACAGAAGAACCATCGAACTTTGACTATCTGCCGGGAGATGTTAACATGGCCGGCGGAGCTTGGCCGCCCGCGGCATTAAGCGGCGATGTGACCTACCTGGTTAATTATTTCAGAGGTTTGCTTTCAAGCGTACCGTGCCTGATGCACAATCCGGGCGCGGTGATAGCGCCTCCGTATTTCTTTGCATCGGCGGATGCTAATGGCGACTGCCAATTAATTAGCAGTGACGTAACGAAACTGGTCAATTACTTCAGAGGCTTAACTACGCTGGTAACTTGCCCTGATTACCCGCCGAACTACCCGCCTATACCGGGTTCGCCGCCAACGGGCTGGCCTAATTGCGCAACTCCGCCTCCTTTACTGAAAACCGTTATTCCTACTGAGCCAGGGAAATAATTTAACCAAATTCTATGGCCGTTTGCTTCAATGCAAACGGCCTTCCTTACAAAACTTATTGGAATTGAAAAGGGATCGCCGGTTGCGATCCCTTTAAAGCATATGAAAAGTTATAAGTGAAAATATCGGGGCCAAGTTCTGTCTGAAACCAGATCCGCCATTTTACAAAATCAAAGACAACTTACTACTTAACATTCTCCTTAGTTTGAGTTTCGGCAACTTTGCCCACATAGGCCAAGACATAATTATGCGTTTCGAGAAAATTCCGGGCTGCTGTCTGCACATCGGAGATAGTGACTCTGTCAAGACGATCTCTGTAATTGTCATCGTAATCGCAGCCGACCCCGACAAATTCATAATAAGCCATATTATACGCCTGGTTTATACAGCTCATATTCCGCATCAACATCGAACCCCAGAGTGAATTGCGCGCTTTATCCAATTCCGTCTGCTCCAGGGGTTCGGATTTAAGCTTTTCTATTTCGGCCAGAATGCCGGCCCGGGCAATTTCGAAATTTTTATAACCGGTCCCTATAGAAGCGGTAAACCAGCCAAAATCGCCAAGATAACGCACCCCCGCCCCGACTGAATAAGCCAGCCCTTGCTTTTCACGAAGGTTTAATTGCAATCGGGAAGATAAAATTTCTATCGCCAGCGATAAAGCCGTCGAGTTTTCGGATGCCAGTCCCGGAACGATGCAGCCGAGGCAGATATAAACCTGTTCTTTATCCATGGGCTGCATGGTTTCAATAACGCCCATTTTTTTGGCAGCGACAGGGATCGTGGAATCTTTAAGCCCTACCGGGTAAGGCGGCAGGTTTTTAAACTGCTTCTTTACCCATTTCATGACCTGTTTCGGATTCTCGTTGGCCACAACGGTCATAATCAAGTTGGGCGGATTATAAAATATCTTATGGTGATAAGCCAGAACGGCCCTGGTTAATCCGGCCACAGTGCGCCTGTCGCCGAGAACCGATTTCGACAAAGGATGGTTTTCAAACATTTGGCTATAATAAAGATCACTGCAGGTCTGAGATGTTGATCCTGATTGCATTCCTAATATGCCCATAACCTGATTTTTCGTTTTCTCGACTTCAACTTCCGGGAAAGACGGTTCGGAAACGATTTCATACAGAATTTTTAATCCATCGCGGGCGAATTCATCGATTGTTTCAAATTTCAAAAAAGTAAAAGCCGGCCAGGTATATCTATCGTCATAAGGGATATAAGGTGAATCATTGGTTGTCAGCTTGGCGCCGATATCATCCAGAGCCGCTTGAACCTCCTCGGCTGTTTTGTGAGCCGTCCCCTTGACCAGCATCCGGTTGACAAAATCGCTGATGCCGACCTGATCGGCTTTTTCCCAGGCGGCTCGATTTTTCCCTAAAATATCGACGGCAAAAACGCGGGAATCGGGATTGTGTTTAATTATGACAGTTAAGCCATTAGGTAAAACTTCGCGAAGGTAATTATCCGATTTGTCGGCCGATGCCGGATTACATAATATCAAGCTCAAACCTGATGCTAAAATAATAATAAACTTCCTCATTTAATTTTCCTCCGCATGAACAGGTACGGCAGCCATAGCCAGGAATTTTTTGGAGCCAAGGTATTTTTGGGCCGCTATACTGATATCCGACGGTTTGATCCGGCTCAAATTATTCACATAATTATTTATATACTCATAGCCGAAATTAACCAGCATCGGGGCCTGCATTATGCCGTAATAGTGAAGCTTTTCTTCCAAATAAATCATATCAGTCTTATTCTTTGTGACGATACGTCTAAGTTTTTGCTCCGCGAAAGGCGTGCCGTCCAGATTGGCCAAAAAACCCCCGGTGACAGAAACAACTCGGTCGATATTTTCCGGATCATTAAGCGTGGCGGTGAAATGTAAAAGCGAAAAATCTTTATTGGCTTCAAGGTAAAAAGACATCTCATTGACCAGCGGGCTGTCACCCTGGGTAAGGACCTTATATAATGGCGAACCCTCTCCCGAATCAAGTATCTGGGTCAGCATATCGAAAGCGTAATAATCGGGTTCGTTATAATAAGGGGCGGGAAACACGCAGTGAATCTTTGTTATCTCGCCGGGATATTCAAGATAGTGAATATTTTTCTCATAAGGCGGATCGATAGCGAATTTCTGCTCAGCCGGCAATGCTCCCTGTTGCGGCTTGCCATAGTACTGATTCACAAGTCTGGCAAATTCTTCGCTCTTAAAATCGCCGATAAACAGCGCGATCATATTATTGGGCAAATATCGCTCCTTATAATAAGCCAGTACTTCCTCGCGTGGAATCGTCTCGATAACGTCAATCGGTCCCAGAACCGTTCTGGCATAAGGCGTTCCCTGATAAATCAATGAATCAAAAAACATTTCGGCCTGGTTGTCGGGATCGTCATAATTCATCTTTATTTCTTCAATAACGATTTTTCGTTCTTTAGGAAATTCGCTTTCCGGCAGGGTCGAGTTAAAAAGCTGATCGGCCTGGGTTTTAAGAGCGTATTCCGCGTAGATCGAGGGGATAACGAACAAGTACCCGGTTAAGTCTTTTTGGGTGAAAGCGTTAATGTAGCCCCCATGATCTTTGAAGCCTTCATTTAATTCAATTCGATCAAGCGAATCCGTTCCGTTGAACAGCAAATGCTCCAAAAAATGCGTGAACCCGTTGTTGGAATCGTCTTCAAACTTGCTGCCTGCCCGAACACAAACTACAGAAGATACCATAGGTGTAGAGTGATTTTCTTTCAAAATCACAACCAGCCCGTTATCAAGGGTAATTTGATGCGTTTCTCCGGCATAAACAAAAACGGCCAATAGCGTCCAAATAATAGCGATTATTATTTTTTTGCTCATCATTCCTCCATTAATTTTCTAAATATAAACACACGATATGTCCTTGACAGTTTCGGTGTCAAGGGATTTATGGCGGATTACTTTAAAATGACTTTAAATCATGGTCGATTCGGTAATATGTTGACAATGATTTAAGTAATAGTTATTCTGCAACTTGATTAACAGGAGGATACGGGAAGTATGGGACAGAAAAACACTAATCTTAAAATCATATATTATCTTGGCGCGCTATTGTCTTTTATCATCAGTTTTATTGTCTTCTTTAAAACCATGGCGCCGACTCTCTCATTTTGGGATTGCGGGGAGTTTATTGCCAGTTCCCATATTCTCGGCGTACCTCACCCACCCGGTACTCCTCTTTATATATTGCTGGGACGTTTTTTTATTCTGCTAGGAATATTTGGTACACCGGCTTTAAATACGAATTTTATGTCAGTTCTAAGTTCGGCGCTGACTGTTATGGTCGCTTATTTTATAATCGTTAAGATCGCCGAGAAAATTGTTTTTAGCGATTTACAGGAGCCATCGTCCAATTTCTTGTCGAATATTGGCATCTATGGTGGAGCGTTGGCCGGCAGCCTGATACTCGCATTTTCCTCAACATTTTGGTTTAACGCCGTCGAAACCGAAGTCTATGGCGCCTCTATGCTATTGATGGCCATAATCACATATATGATGTTGATCTGGAGCGAAAAGAAAGCGGCCGGCGGTGATGATAAACTTTTAATTGGGGTTGTTTATTTATTATTTATTTCAATCGGCATTCACCTGACCGTATTTTTAATCGTACCGGCTCTGGTAGCTTATATCGTTTTAGTCGATAAAACCAAATTGCGTGATTGGCGGTTCTGGGTGAGTTGGGGAATATTTTTCTCATTCGCCACGCCGCTATATCTGCCGATACAATTGATGATTCCCGTCTTAATGGATTTACAAATTGAGACCTGGCTTGTCCTGATGTTTGGCTTTGCCGCGTTTTGCGGTTACAAAGCTTTCACCCTGAAAGGCAATTCACGGCGCGGTTGGAGTTTATATTTTGCCATCATGGTCGCCGCTATAATGGGTTTTACGCCTCACATTTATATCCCGATTCGGGCGGCACAAAAGCCGTCTATTAATGAAAACAATCCGGATAATTGGCCGCGCCTGAAATCTTATCTTGAGCGTAAACAATATGGTCAGGAATCAATGGTAACTCGCATGTTCACCCGGCGCGCCCAGTTAAAGAACCAATTCGGCAGTTATCCCCATATGGGATATTGGGGTTATTTCAAAGAGCAGTATTCAGATGAAATATGGGGCTTGTTACGTTATTTGCCCTTCTTGATCGGTTTATTCGGGATATATATCTCGTTGCGCCAGAGTTTTAAAAATGGCTTCCTGTTGGCCGCTATTTTCCTGATAAGTTCACTGGGGTTAATCATTTACCTTAATTTCGCCGATGGCACTAAGGCTGAACATCTTGAGGTAAGGGATCGAGATTATTTCTTCACGCCGGCTTTTATTTTCTTCGCGATTATTATTGGAGTTGGTTTTTCCACCATCTTGGGAAAAATTTTAAGCTGGGGTAAAAATCGGATTCCCATCTGGTCGGCTTATTTGATTTGGATTCTGGCTTTCGTATTTATTTTGCTTATGCCGATAGATACTCTGACTTATCATTACCGCACACATGATAGGACCGGCGATTTCGCTCCACCGGACTACGCCTATAATATATTGAACTCCTGCGATGAGAACGGAATTATATTTACCAACGGCGATAACGATACTTTTCCGCTATGGTACTTGCAGGAGGTGGAGAACGTCCGCAAAGATGTTCGGGTTATAAACCTGTCCCTCTTAAATACCGACTGGTATATACTTCAGTTAAAACACCAGATGGACGTCCCTGTTACTTTGACCGATGGGCAAATTCTCTGGTTCCCTTACGAACGCCGGGGGCAAATAACGCTCTACCGGCCCAAAGAACCTTTCTACGATCCGGTGAGAGGCAGAACCCGTTACTTGACCGCTTTCCAGGATTCTCGAAATGGTCAGGTTGTCAGAGTTCAGGACCAAATGATCGAACATATCGTATTGGCTAACAAATGGCGATATCCTATCTATTTTTCAACTTCGGTGCCTGAAAGCAATCGCTGGACCTTGGGTGAATATTGTGTCAGGCAAGCGATGGCCCTGAAAATAATGCCTGAAAAAATAACCGATACGCTCGATCCGGGGAAGACCGAGAATTTGCTGTATAACGTTTATAGCTATCGTGGAGTTGATAATATCGGCGTATTTAAAGATGAAAACAATGTTGGCCTGACAACCACCTATCCGGAAAGGTTTTTGGAATTGGCGGCTTTCCACACGCAGAAAGGCGATACGTTAAAAGCCAGAAATATCCTTCTGGATACCATAAAAAGATTTCCCATTTATTATCAATCTTATGTTGATCTGTTTAATCATTATAAATCGGCCAATATGCCGGATAGCGGCGAAACAATATTCAAACTGGGCATCAGCAAAATAACCGAAGCAACTGAAGCATGGCCGAGGATCGCCTTATATTATCAGTTTCTCGGGGAAATGAACTTCATGAAAACGGAATATGCCGCCGCCATAGAAGCCTATAAAGAAGCGTTTGAAATCGACCCCAGTTCCAAGATAACGGCCTATAGACTCATTCACATGTACGCGACTACCAATCAAAGGGACAATGGCTTAAATATGCTAAACTACTGGCTGAATGAACATCCCGATGATATTTTTGCCCGAAACATGTATAATACTTACTGGAAAACTGGACGCTAAAAGAGACAACAATTATTGTAAGCCCTTTCAATTTTAGCTTAGTTATATTGAATTTATATTATTTGTTTCACTTCTTTCCGGCCCTTAGGCATAGGCTATATTGTGATGTATTTTTATGTTCAGGCGTAATTGGTATTTGACCTTTGAGGAATCTAAGAATATCGCCAGTTTCAAAGACAAACGACCCGATTCTCTGGATCGATTTGACTACCGGGGCGGCGATAGTTGTCGGCCCTGGCCAAAGTCGAACGACAGATCCTTCGCAATCGTGGATGGCGGAACTGCTACGCTTGACGGGATAGATTCAAGACTAAATCCCGCCATGACAGCTGTTCCGATAATTGCCCGAATATCATGCCGTTTAGGCGGAACCAGTAATTGTAAGAAACCGCATTATGCCATCCTTGGCACCCATAAACCGTTTTTAAAAATCGTATCGAGAAATCATTAGCGTTATCCGCTCCAGAGCCGCAATCTTCCCGTACATTTGAAAACCTCTTGTAATTAAAGGCGTTATATCTGGCGTTTACATCTGATTATGAGAGGTCAGTCAAACCCAACCCA
>Ga0299912_10003150_pt1 | contig 13521 bp, 16 predicted proteins | sample RVTome_2_FD_207667 | JGI IMG/M metagenome (GOLD analysis project Ga0299912, IMG submission 207667) | Soil microbial communities from uranium-contaminated site in the Upper Colorado River Basin, Wyoming, United States - RVT95D214 (version 2) ...
TAAAGGAGTACCCATGGCACGAATTCCAATCACACGTAACGGATATAACAATCTCGCAAAAGAATTTGAGAACCTGAAGAAGGTCGTCCGTCCTCAGGTGGTCAAGGCCATTGAGGAGGCCCGAGCTCATGGAGATATCAGTGAGAATGCAGAGTTTGTAGCAGCTAAAGAGCGCCAATCATTCGTTGAAACAAAGATTCGAGAGATTGAACAGAAACTGGCTAATTCGGAGATTATGGATACTCCCATTTCCACCGATGGCAAGGTGGGCTTTGCCTCAACAGTGACCGTAGAAAATTGTGACAATGGAGGTAAGGTCACCTATCAGATCGTGGGACCTGATGAATCGGATATTTTTTCCGGTAAGATTTCAATCACCTCTCCCCTGGGCAAGGCCCTCATCAGCAAAGAGGTGGATGACGAAGTGCTGGTGAAGACTCCGGGCGGCACCAAAAGATATACCATCTTAAAAATCGCCTGATCAAAATCCCTTCCAACTTTCCCCTTTCCTTACAACGTGGATGGCTGTCGCCTTAAAAGAGGCCCTCACTTCTTTTCCTTCTGTCAAAGATAACTCTTCCAAAGAATGGTTCGTCACATAGGCTACAAGAGGAAATCCACAACCGAGCTGGACTTTCTGATAAAGTCCGAACGGCACGATCCTTTCGATCTTTCCCTGAAATACATTCCTCACGCTCGTTGTTTCTTTAGAGAGATGGGCTGAAAGGATAACATTCTCTGGCCGAATACAGAGGATCACTGGCTCCCCTAAACAAACCTCACCCACAGCCTCAATTTCTTTTCCGGAAACAGAGGCAAGAAAAGATCCTCCATTCTTTTTAACAACCTTTCCTGGAAGGATGGTTTCCACCCCAACAAAGGTAGCCACAAATTCATCTACTGGACGGTTCATCACCTCGTCGGGCGGACCTATCTGCAGCACCTTCCCGCGATTCATCACAGCAACCCTGTCTGAAAGCCTGAGTGCTTCTAAGCGATCATGCGTTGCAATTAGGGCAGTCGTTTTCGTCAATTTAAGAATCCTTTCCAGGTCTTCCACCAGGGATTCTCGTGCAGGAGGGTCGAGAGAGGCAAAAGGTTCATCAAGGAGTAGGATTTCGGGTTGAAGGGCAAAAGCCCTGGCGAGGCTCGTTCTCTGGGCCTCTCCTCCTGAAAGCGTTTTTGCAGAACGGTGGCTAAGATGACTTATTCCAAACCGTTCCAACTGCTCCACCACCCTGTCTTCCATTTCTTTTTTCTTCATTCCACGAATTTTTAAGCCCGAGGCGACATTGTTAAAAACAGTCGTATCAAAGAGGAGAGGTTCCTGGAAGACCATTGCCAGTTTTCTACGGTATTCAAATACGGATTGACCCGAACCAACTTTTTGGCCTTTGAAAAAGATTTCACCCTGAAAGGGTTTTAATAAATAAGATAGAGCTTGCAGGAAGGTCGTCTTCCCCGCCCCATTGGGCCCGATCAAAGCCAGAATTTCACCCTTTTCAATTGATAGAAAGGGAATGTTCAAGAGAATGGTCCCTCCCCTTTTAACTTCGATGTTCCTTGCCTCCAGGATTGGACCTGATTCATTCATACCCAATCTTTCAGACCATATGGTGCGGTAATCTTTATTGTTCATCGTCCATCGTCTATCGTCCATCGTCCCTCGTCTTTCTGACCTCTGATCACTGATTACTGATGATTGATTACTGCCTACTGCTTACTGCATTCTGCATTCTCATTACCTCGGTCTTTCCCTCTGTTGGATCTGGGTGATGATAAAATTGATGGAGAAGGCAAGAACGAGAAGGATGATGCCCAGGGCTATAGCGATTTCAAAATTTCCCCGGCTTGTCTCCATGACAGTGGCTGTGGTGAGCACACGGGAATAGCCCTTGATATTGCCACCCACCATGATAGAGGCGCCAACCTCTGAGATGACTCCACCGAATCCTGCCATCACCGCAGCTAAAAGGGGAAGCCTTGCCTCCTTAATCAGGATCCAGACCATCTGTAGACGGGTCGCCCCAAGGGCTAAAATCTGAAGGCGAAGTTTTTGAGGAAGTTGTTGAATCGCTGCCAAGGTAATACCCATCACAATGGGAGTAGCGATGACTGTCTGGGCAATGATCATGGCTGTGGGCGTATAGAGGATTTCAAAGAATCCGAGGGGTCCGTTTCTCCACAAAAAGATGGTCACGAAAAGACCCACCACAACAGGTGGAAGACCCATGCCAGTGTTGATCAGGCTTACAACAATTCTTTTTCCAATAAACCTGGAAAGGGCGACAGTTACTCCAGTAGATATCCCGATAAATAGACTGATAAGGGTAGCTATCCCGGAAACCTGAAGAGAAAGAAAAGTGATCCCCATGACCTCAGGATCAAAGGTGATTATAAGCCAGAAGGCCTTTTTAATTCCCTCAAAAATCAGATCCATTTTTCCTCCAAATCCGAAACAAAATGTAACTCAAGGCTTCAGCCTTGAAGAAGATCAACCCTGAAGGGTTGAGTTACTATTTCCCCAGTTCTTCTTCTTTCTTGCCGGCATCGGGGAAGAAGAGAGGAGAGCCGAATTTATCTATTCCAAAGGTCTTGATGATGTCCTGAGTTTCTTTAGAAACCATGAAATCGGCAAATGCCTTTCCACCTGCCACATTGACCTTTGGCCATTTGGCTGGATTGACCTCGATGACATGGTAGATGTTTAAAAGAATGGCATCCCCTTCAACCAGAATATCGAGATTAAGATTCTTCTTTAAAGCCAAATAGGTCCCCCGGTCAGCAAGGGTATATCCTTTCTTCTCTGCCGCAACATTTAAGGTCTGCCCCATACCAAGACCAGTCTGTTGATACCATTTCTCTCCCTCTGGATTTATCCCAGCAACTTTCCAGATTGCCTTTTCTTTTGAATGGGTCCCTGAATTATCCCCCCTCGATATAAAGAGGGTCTTCTCCGAAGAAATCTTTTTAAATGCCTCTGATGAGGATTTCAATCCTTTAATCTTCGATGGATCATTCGAAGTTCCCACAATAATATAGTCGTTGTGCATAATGAGCCTTCGATTGATTCCATAACCTTCGGCGATAAACTTTTTCTCGGCGTCAGGGGAATGGACCAAAAGCACATCCGCCTCTCCTTTTTGCCCCATGGCCATCGCCTGACCAGAGCCTACTGCGATGGTCTTGACAAAATAATTCGTTTTCTTTTCAAAGATCGGAAGAAGAACATCGAGAAGTCCTGAGTCTTGAGTGCTGGTGGTGGTGGCAAGAATGATCGTTTTCGGCTGGGCTTGAACAGAGGTCATTCCAGTGATGAATAAAAGTGAAACAACAATTACTGATAACAGAATCTTTTGCCCTATCTTTCGATTCATGTTCTTTCCTCCTTGCTAAAATAAGATTAATTTTTTATACTTTGTGAGGTCCTCCATTCTTTTGAATTGGGGAAAAAGAGTGGGCTTCCATATTTATCTTTACCAAAATCTTTGACAATTCGTTGCCCTTTCTTCGGCGAGGTTAACCATTTCACAAAAGCCAGGGTATCCTCATGATTGACTCTTGGAAATTTCTGGGGACTGACTGGGATTAGGGTGATGTAATTCAATAAGGCTTCATCCTTCTCCACCAGAATGTCCAATTTGATCTGATCCTTCAGAGTGAGATAGGTGGCGCGGTCAATGACGGTATAAGCGTTCTTCTCATCCGTGTAACGAAGAGTTGGAACATTCCCCATTGCCCCTTTTTCGTAGATCACATACCAGGACCCTGAAGGTTTAATCCCTGCTTTTCCCCACAATTCCATCTCTGATACATGAGTACCTGATTTATCACCTCGGCTAATAAAGGTTACCTTTTTCTCGGAAATTTTTTTTAAGGCCTCTGTGGCAAGCTTCATCCCTTTGATCCCAGCGGGATCGTTGGACGGCCCCACGATGACGAAATCGTTGTACATCAAATCGATTCTTTCAGTCCCAAAACCTTCATTCACAAATTGCTCTTCAAGGGATTTCGCATGGACTAATACAAGATCCACATTTCCCTTTCGAGAGATATCAAGGGCTGCTCCTGTCCCTGCGCCCACATGGCGAACCCGGATTCCTGTTTCTTTTTCAAATTCATCTTCCAGCAGACCAACAATGCCCGCATCAATCGGACCGATCGTACTGGACAGAAGAATAAATTTATTGCTTTGAGATGCCCCCAGAGAGGGGAAAAACAACAGCAAACAGAACAACCCAACAGATACCCAACTTTTCATAATCAACCTCCCCCACATTATTTTCTTGAATAGAGAACTTTTCCTGAATTTTTGAAGTCGTAGCTCCCCAATCTTTCCACCTTGTTTCGAAATTCCTGGGAGTTTAGAATTTCAATGAAGGCCTGAATTCCCTTTTCGAAAAAGGTGGATTGGTCAAGGATCATATCAAAGCTTTCCTGGGTGATTGGAATAAACGGAAGGCCGAGGAGTTTTGAGACGGCAATTGTGGCAATGCCAGCATCGGCTTCTTTGGAGAGAATGGATAGGCCCACTTCAAAATGGGTGTAGACCTCTCTCTCATATCCCTGAATTCTGGAGGTCGGAATCTTTAATCTCTTTAGGTGATGGTCCAAAAGAACCCTTGTGCCAGAACCCTTCTGCCTATTGATGAACCTCACCCCTTTTTGAGTCAGGTCTTCAAATCCACGAATATGAAAAGGGTTTTTGGGGGCCACCAAGAATCCGAGATCCCGCTGAAAGAGATTAACCACAATAGGCTTCACATTGGGCAGATAGGTGGATAGAAATGGGATGTTGTATTCACCGCTCTTCGGATCAAAAAGGTGAGACCAGGCGATATCGGTATGGCCCATATTCAGGGCCTTAAGCCCTTCGGTGCTCCCCGTGTTGGCTGAAAAGATATAGAATTCCGGATATGATCTTCTCATGGTGGTATGAAGCATATCGAGGACGGGATCATTGCTGCCAGATGCCAGAAGTGCCCCTTCGATTCGCTTGCTTTTCTCCCGCGCCTGCCCAAGGCCCTTTTGGGCATTCGATTCAATCCAATCGTCAATCAATTTTCTTGGGAAAACCCACTTCCCGGTTACCCGGGTAGACGGAATTCTATTGGATTTGATCAAGGCATAGACCTGTTTCTCATGAATTCCGAGATAGGATGCGACCCCTTTGGTGTTCATCATTTCGTCAGACATGGTTCCTCCTTCCTTGAACAAAGGATAACAGGCTAATCATAGGGTGTCAAGAAAATAATTACAAATAATTACTTTTTATTACATAAAGTCCTTCAAAGTTTAAATAGAAAGAGAAGATACAATCGGATAAAAATGGACCAACTCTTTTCTTGTCATGATAAAATAAAATTGATATTTTGTTTATCATGTATAAGAATCTTTCCGGATGACCTCTGGGCCGGGAAAATCATCCGCTGAAAAATAGGATGCAAGGACAGATTTTGGCAACAGCCCGTAACGATTTGACTCCATAACGCTCTCCAAAAAGCTGAGGCATGATCTGACCGCTGTCTACCGCATTAAGGTTGACTCATGCCTTTGCTTTTCTTTATATTAAGAACATCTTTCGGAAAAAAAGAAGGTAAAAAATCATATGGTGAAAGAATTTTCTTCCGAAAAGGCCCTCCAGTTCACAGAATCGGTGATCCGGGAGATGACCCGAATCTGCCTCAAACATCAGGGTGTTAATTTGGCTCAGGGTTTCCCTGATTTTCCGGCTCCCCTTGAAGTCAAAGAGGCCGCGATAGAAGCCATCCGGGCAGATTTTAACCAGTATGCGATCACCTGGGGAACGATTAATCTCCGCCAGGCTATAGCCGAAAAGTTCACCTGGTATAATGGGGTCACCATCGACCCGGAAAGGGAGATTACAGTCTGTTGTGGGTCAACTGAGGCAATGATCTCTTCGCTGATGGCCATTGTCAACCCCGGTGAAGAGGTCGTTGTGTTTGAGCCGTTTTATGAAAATTATGGTCCGGACATTATCCTCTGCGGAGCAAAACCGCGATTTATCACTCTCCATGAACCGGATTGGCATTTCGATGAAGAGGAGTTGGTTCACACCTTTAATAAAAGGACCTTTAATAAAAGGACCAGGGCCATCATCCTCAATACTCCCAATAATCCTACTGGCAAAGTTTTTTCACGGGAGGAATTACAATTCATCGCCGATCTCTGTCTGAAATGGGGTGTCATCGCTGTGACCGACGAGATTTATGAACACATTCTTTATGATGGAGCCAAGCATATCAGCATCGCCTCTCTCTCCGGGATGCGGGACCAGACCATTACGATCAACTCCATCTCCAAGACTTACAGCCTCACAGGTTGGCGAGTGGGCTGGGCCATTGCCTCTCCCTCTTTAACGGCCGCCATCCGAAAGGTCCACGATTTCTTAACGGTCGGAGCGCCTCACCCTCTTCAGGAAGCGGCTGCCATTGCTCTCAAGATGGACCGGAGTTATTATCAAACTCTGGCGAAGGAATATCAGGAGAGAAGAGATTTTCTTGCTCGAGTATTAGAGGAGGCTGGATTTAAAGTCTATCTGCCTAATGGGGCCTACTACATTATGACCGATGTGGGCCATTTCGGTTTATCAGATGATATGACTTTTGCCCGGCATTTGGTAGAAAAGGCAGGTGTGGCCACTGTTCCCGGCAGCAGTTTTTACAGCCATCCCTCTCTCGGAGCCACCAAGGTCCGTTTCTGCTTTCCGAAAAGGATGGAAACCTTACGTCTGGCAGAGGAGAAATTGAAAAGACTTAAGGAGAACCCCCCACCCCATCCCTCTCCCCGGAAGACTGTGTCGTAATCCCTTTTTGATGGTAGCCGCTCCGTGTGAGCCGGAGCGTGCAACTCATTGTTTTTATCGAAACCGCCCGCAACCTAAAGGTTGCGACTACCATTTACGACAAAGTCTCCAGAGGGGAGAGGGGAAGGGTGAGGGGTGAATCGTTCAGAAATTCATTACTTCATTCGGCCTTCCACGGCCTCCCATTTAATATTCTTGAAAAAGGCCGCGATATAATCCGCCCGTTTCAAACCATAATCGATCATAAAGGCATGCTCAAAGACATCCATAATAAATAGCGGATTGCATCCGGCGGGGTGTCCGACATCATGCTCATTGATCCACTGGTTGAACAATCTTCCGCTGATTGGGTCCTGATAGAGAATGGCCCAGCCAATGCCTCTCATCGTGCCCACCCCTTTGAAGTCGGCCTCCCAGTTCTCATAACTTCCAAATTCTTCGGTTAGCTTCTTACCGAGTTTGCCATCCTTGTTGAGCGCCCCTTTTCCTCCAAGGTTCGCAAAATAGAGCTCATGGAGCCTCATTCCGTTAAACTCCCAGCCGAGCCTCCGTTTCAACTCCGCATATTCAGGGGTCCCGATCTTTCCGCCTTTGACCATTTCAGAAAGGGTATCCAGAACCTTGTTGGTATTGGTCACATATCCCTGATAGAGAGTGAAATGGTTTTTCAGAAGGACCTCGCTGAATCCCTCCATTCCGATGAGGCCATTGTAATCCTTTGCCGCATAAGCCATATCAAGTATCCTCCTTTCTCAAATTGATAATTTAATCATAACAGAAAAAAGCCCAGTTGCAAGTTAGGACCCGAGAAGATCCCTGCTCTCTACACTTGGAATGAAGTCTTAAAATGGACTGGGATCACCTTCAAAATTCAGTTAGGATAAGGAAAGGCTGCCAGCCGCCTGCTGGAGGAACTTGTTCGGTGGCCGGTAAGTGCTCCGTCCCGCCAAAGCGGGATAGGCGGGGTCAAGGAGCACAATATAAATGATACTTCATCTCCGGGAAGCCCCGTCCTGTGGACGGGAGGCTTCACTATTTTTTATCCAATTCTTCTTGCAGACTTTGCGGGAGCTTCGTCCCAAGTTGCGGATACGTTTCGATGATACGCAAAATATCAGCCAGATCTTTTTGCCGTTTGCTTCTCCGGCGTGTTTGATCCATGTATGCCCACACTTTCCCCTTCAACACATCCTCGAGAATGGCCACGCTCATTCTGTAACCGAGAACCTCCCTGATCTCTGCGCGTGGGATGAAGTCCTGATACCGGGAGTCCGTCTGGAGTTGGATCCGTAAATCGGAACCAGGACTGCTCATGTTGACGCTATGTTCGAATTGCTCAACCTTCATGCCCCGCCCTTTAGCGGCGGCACTGGTGGCTTCCACGTCATCAACCGCCACCACGACATCTATATCGAGACTCACCACAGGATCAACATAGGCGTTCACGGCAAGGCCCCCTACCACGCAGTACTTTGTACCCGTCTCGGCAAGAATATCAAGAAGAACCTGAACGATGTCAAGTTGACCTTTTGCCACGGAATTTAAGAATTCTTTCCCTGTCATCTCATTTCCTTTTGATGCGAACATTATTTTTATGGGGCTTTACGTATCGAACGGATCTATTTCGCCCTTGATAGAGGAGGCTTTCTAGCCCCGTCTTGGCGGGACAAGCCTCCGGTTCAGGCTCCGCCCCAGAGGGGCTTCTCTCCGAGCTGGAGTGCTCTCCGAGCCGGAAGCTGCCCCGGAGGGAAGAGCCTCTGGCTTGGAGAGAATGTCCCGTCTATCGAATCTTAATCCCCGGCTTTCCCGGAAATGTTGAAAAAGGATTTTCCAAAAGGCTAAATTGGTACGATGATCCTTTCTTATATTATGGCACACATTTCTTACTGAAGAATATCAAAATTTGAGAGACCTGTCAATTTAATCCCCAAGTAATCTGCAATTCAGACACTGGACTTCGAATAAGCGTCATTCTGCAACTTCCCTACAGAATGACGCTTATTCGTTTAACGGTATACACTCTTTTGGCAGAGGGTTTCATTTTATAAGACGCAATTCCTTCTTAATCTCCTCTGAGAGCCAATGCCGGATCAAGGTCTGATAGGGAATTGATTTGGTCGTTGCCAGTTTCCTGATGGCCCGAACCTGAAGGGGGTCTATCTTTATAGTTAAATTTTTAAGTTTTCTGTATCTTTTTTTTGAAAGAATATTGCGACAAAGCTGTCCTTCCAAGCTAAATTCAACGGGTTCCTCCAGTAGCTCGTCCAAGATGTTTGCCTGGTCGTAGTAATCCGCCCACTCTTTTTTCTTATCTTTATCTTCCTTCATAATCCTTCACCTCAGATGCTTTTTACAATACTGAACTTCTGATCGACTCATATCCCAACCTGTTATTGGACGCACGATACCTTTAGGTTTCCACTCAAAAATAACTGTCAGGTATCTTCCCCCGCTGGTCGGACCAAAAGCTACATAATGCCTCTTCTTGGTGCGCCTGAAAAGAGGTTTATTAGCGAAAACTTCTTCAACTTCCTCCGGCTCAATCCCATGGCCAAGCTCGAAATGAAGTGAATTGCCTTCGTCCCATTCAAAATCTGATATCCGCAATAGAGGCTCCTAAAATCATACATAGTATGACATTTTGGCCGAGGCACGTCAAGACCGAAAACACATAAAAAGTAACTGACGTGTTTCGGTGGGTCATTTTGGGATATCCGTGGGAGGAATAAAATCTCATCAATGACAGGGTGGAATAGTCTGGGGCATCTTTTTTTGCGGCAACCGTATAACATCTCCGTCAGGAATATCTTTATGATCTTGGAGTAAAACAACTTTTGATTTCCATTCGTCCACCCTCATCGAATTATAACCTAAAGAAAGTTTGACGATGTAGATATGTTTAAGGATGCCCTGAAGGCAGCGAGAGCCTTTATTGAAAAGATTAAATGAGAGGTTTGCCTCACATTTGTGTGAGTATATTCCCCCTCTTAAAAGTAAGAGGGGGTGAGGGGGAGTTATGAAATTCTTGCGGAATGATCCGACATTAAAGCAACGGCGGCGAGACTTGAGGTGAAATCAAACCGAGATGGTGGACAGCACAACCAGAGTGAGAATAACCCCTCCTCACCTCCCCTTTAGCAAAGGGAAGGGATAAAGACAGGCACTAAACACTCCTTGCAGGTCCTCCTGTTCTTCGACAATTATTCTAAGAGTTTTTTTAAAAAATCTGAAAGGGTGATGATGTCGGTATTTTTGAAATGCTCTAAGGAAAGAAGATGCTTGTCTCCTGTGACCAGGAAATCGGCCTTCGCTTCTTCGGCACATTCAAGAATGCGATTGTCGGGTTTGTCAGATAATAGATGGTGTAATGACTGAGGCTTGACAATGATAGCTACACGTCGAATTGTTTTTAGAAACTGAATGATTTTGTTCTCTTCCCAACCGAACTTTTCCCTGAGCTTTTTTGCCGTCTCTGTGAGAATAGGAACTGATGAGTATAGTGTAAACCTTCTTCTCAACCCGAGAAGGTAGGTCTCTTCGGCTCTACCCCCGGGGATAGCAAAAGCAGAGATGAAGATATTGGTGTCAAAGACGACTTTCAACCTCAACGATCCTCAAACACGATCCTTTCAACATCCTTTTCTGTTAAGATTCCTTTTCCCCTTGCCATCCTGGCACCATAGCGCTGAAGCTCAAAGAATTCTTTCTCATTGGTTTTTTCCTTATAGAGTAGAACCATGTCACGGAAGAGCTGACCCTTATTTTTTGCTTCCTTCTCAGCCATCTTCTCGTAATCCTCAGCAATTTCAGGGGGAAGAGAAACAGTCATAGCAACCCGCCTTCTTTTCATATTTTACCTCCCTTACCAAATTAATGTATGACAAAATAATACCAGCTTCTGACAAGATTGTCGATGAGTTTCCGGGCACATCAGGACAATGGCCAAGAAACTGGAGGGCGAGACTGGAAATGATGGCGGAGTTGAACGCGTGGGGAAATGGCCTTCAGAGTTTTCTCATATTTTCTAACAATCCACACGCATATTTTTTGCAGTGATAATGCAAAATTGTCAAGCTCTTTTTAACCCCCATTCTTTGACCGAGTTGCGGCCATCTGGCTTATGAACGGGGCGATTATCTCTTCGGATGTAAGTGTGGGAATAGTTGGCGATCCGGATTGGGGAATAGAAAATTAAAGTTTATCAATCATAATCGCTAACTGGACGGTAAAGAAGCTCCGCTTTAACCGAGCCACCTGTCCATTCATTAAAAGAGATGGCAAAGCCTAATGGATCGTCCCCACATAGTGCGCGGTGAGTTGGCCCTCACGGACTTTGGGATTGGATTAATCAGGAAAAAACATCGGAGACTTTGAACCATAACGCATTGAATATATTATAACTTTTCCCTGATATTAGTCGGCCTTTGGGATGAGAAAAATTTTTCCCAAAAGTGGTAAAATGCTTCCTAAAAAATTCATTGACAAAATCTTTTATTGTTTGTATAAGTTGTCCAACATCCTAAGATAGTATCGTTTGCTATTAACCATCTTTGGTTTTTGGGGTTCCGCTATGCACCAAGCGCTCTGCCTGTCCTCCGTAGTCCCAGCTCCACCGGGACGGAGGATGGCCATTATGCGTTAGGGGGAAAAAGATGGGGTAGAAAAACTGAAAGCCTGATCTCCAGATAATGGAAGTCAGGCTTTTTGTTTTTGGGTTTGAACTCGAATCCTAACCCATATATTCAACCTTTAAGGTAATAAGTTGATGAGATTAACGATAATATTCACTTGGATTCTATTAAGCATATCATCTTTGTCAAGCTGCGGCAAACCCCCCGACCAAAAAGCATATGAAGAAATTGTTGCTACAATGTCAATGGAGAAAGCAAAGAGATTCTTTGATACCTATTTGCAAAGTGGGTATAGAGATAAACTTGTTAACGAAATTATTGAATGGTGCAAACAAGAGGAGACAGAGAGTTGCTACAGATTAGCCATAGACGTATTGCCTAAAGACCATCCACGCCATAAAGAAATATTAGCTCATTATGACAAACATTTTAGTAAAAAGGGTAAATAGATTCTTGGGATAAAAGAATAGGGGGTAAATATGTTACGGAAAAAAGGAGTTTGGTATATCCTTGGGCGATTATTATCTTTGGGATTTTGTATATTTTTCATATTACTTTGTGGTTGCGCAACCACAATGAAAATTAATCCCCAAGTGACGCAGATGGAAAATATCAATTTCCAAATAAAGGGGGAAATCATTTGTGAAGGCAATAAAGAATATCTCCCCCGAGTTCTCGTTGAGGAATCGGAACCAAATTCTAAATTAATTTTCAAATATGTTTATAATGCAATCTATGGAAAACATGATGTTCCGGATCTTGTCGCTTTGTACAATCCCTTTACGATTGTTGGTTTTCCCACAGGTGAAAATACTGTGACAATCATAGGTAAATTAGATGTTCTGAAAGGAGAGGAGGTGGTTAAATCCTATATTGCAACCTGCGTTTTGGAAAAGACTCGAAGTCTTTTTTCAGAAGGAACCTTCACGGAAATGAGGAGGAAAGGACTAATAGCAGTAAGAAACAATCTTGAAGTCCAAATCTATTTGGACAGAGGTTATCTTGAAAAGCTGTTAGTTCCTGAATAGTTTGAGAATTGAAAGAAGGAATTTAATCAAGCTAAAGGGAGGTGATTGTTATGAAGAAAAGAAGTTTAGTGTTATTGCTTTTATTGATTGGATTATTTCTACTTTCAAGTTGCGCAACTGGGCCTGCATTTAAAAAAATTGAAACAATCCCAGAAAATATGGGACTGGTTTACATCTACAGACCTGGCAAAGCTATGGGGGCCGCAGTCTCATATCAGGTAAAGGCAAACGGGGTTCCTATAATCCGCCTGAATCCCGGAGGCTATTATGCCTATCTTGCTAAACCAGGCGAAATTGAGTTTTCAGCCAAAACAGAATCTTCAAGTTCTATAACGATAGATGTTAAACCAGGCGAAACCTATTATTTAAAGGGTACTATTGGTATTGGTTTTTTTGTTGGACGACCTCACCTCGTGGTAGTAACACCGGAAGTTGGAGAAAATGAAATTGTCAAATGTAAGTTATTGGAAGAGAAGAAATAGATGGATGGATCTGTTACACCTTGATACATCCAAACTCTTCGCAGGGCAGTGTGGAAAGTGGTCGGTCTTTTGGAAGAAGGTGGTTGTAATGAGAAACCTATCGCCTGACAGCTTGTACCGCACGACTTGACGAAAGACCAACAAATTTAGTAGCAATTTTTCTGGATCGGCACCCTTTTCAGGAGGTGGGAGATGGAAAGGATTTGTAAAGCCTGGCATTCGAAAAATCATGGCCAGGTTTTACGTTTTTTGAAGGAAGCTGAAATTAGAGAGCAAATGGTGCAGACTTCGATGCCGACTCGAACACCGCTAAGGAGGGGAGAAAGACCATGAAGTTATTCAGGATAAATCATCAAAGAATTTTGATAATTAAATTGATAGCGATCACCATTCTTGGTTTATTAGGAAATGCTTCCGCAACCAATGGCAACATAATCGGACGGCAGATTCTTGTGAATGGGGAACCTTTTACGATCAAAGGTGTTGGCTATAGCCCAGTTCCCATAGTTGTAGACCCTGAAACCACCCCTCCCTATGGTGATTATTTCACTTCA
>Ga0299912_10003151_pt1 | contig 13519 bp, 11 predicted proteins | sample RVTome_2_FD_207667 | JGI IMG/M metagenome (GOLD analysis project Ga0299912, IMG submission 207667) | Soil microbial communities from uranium-contaminated site in the Upper Colorado River Basin, Wyoming, United States - RVT95D214 (version 2) ...
GATCTGCGAATTGTCAATAAAAAAGCGCTGGAAAGCCTGATAGCCTCAGGCGCGTTTGATTCGATCGAACCAAATCGGGCCAAACTATTTCACAACGTTGAAAATCTGATTAATTATGGCGCGGGTGTCCAGAAAGAGGCGAAATCCGGTCAGTCATCGTTGTTTGGCGAAGATGCTCAAGCCGGGATCATGAAACTCAATTTGGATGATCGTCCTGCCTGGAATGATACCGAAACCCGGGATATGGAAAAGAAAGTGCTTGGTTTTTATCTCAGCTCTCATCCGCTGGAGGATAACAAACTTGAATATAACGCCTATGTTGAATGCAAATTGGAGGACTTGCCCGACCTCAAAGATGGCAGTAATGTGTTTATTGGCGGCGTTATAGGAGAATTGAAAATTAACACAAGCCGCAATAATAAGCCTTATGCCTTCATCTCGGTCGAGGATTTTACCGATTCAGTCGAGGTATTGGTTTTCTCCGATGTTCTCGAAAAGCGGAAACTGCTCCTGGAGGAAGGCAACAATATTTTTGTCGCCGGTGTGCTAAGCACCAAAGAAGGCGAAAAACCGAAAACCAAGGCCAACGATATTTTTCTAATGAGGACCGCTCATCTGGAAATACCCGGCATTTTGCACCTGTTTTTAGGCGAATCAAACCTTCATGAGGACAAAATTAAAGACCTGGGCGGTATTCTTGAACGGTTTTCCGGTAAAACTGAAATAATCTTTCATTTTCGCGAAAACGGCGCGGAATTGGTGAGTAAATCGAATAAATACCTTGTTAGCGTATCGCCTGATTTATTACGCGAATTGGCTCGATGTTTTGGCGAAAAAAGCTTCAAATTTGAAATTAAAAAAGGCTTTGCCAATGGCAATTCGCGGGGAGAACGTTGGAAAAAGCAGGGTTGAGGGGCTGTGCATTAGTATCGATTATCGCGGCGGCGATATTATTGTCTGCCGTCGCAGTGTCGCCTAGAGAAAATAATCATTTTCTATATAACAATTATGACTCTTTATATAAAGCTGGACGCTACAATTATATCCTTGATTCTCTGTCCGATCAGACCGAACAAGAATCGTTTATAAAAGCCCGAACTCTGACCGCCTTGGGTGAATACAAACAGGCGCTGCATAATTTACGAATGCTTAATAATAATAATCTTCAAACCGCGGCTATTTTTTATCGATGCGGCGATCACGATAAAGCCGCCGAAATTGCGGAAGTCTATAAAGCGGATAGCGGTTTTATCAATCTCGCGGCTAATTATTTGATTGCCATAGCCGGCGATCATGATGATTCGCTCGGCCTTGAAAGCTTTCGTAATATAGTTAATTCACCGGTGAAAGTACTATCGTCGCAAGCCGCGTTAGAACTGGCCGGTTTTTACCTGAAAATTAACCGGATTGATTCGGCCAGGACCTATCTGGATATAATCGAACCGGAAGCATTAAGCCCGAATGATCGGCCAATTTTTTATTTATTATACTGCCGGCTTTTTAATAATAATCGCCAATTTCAATTAGCTCTTGAATATCTAAAAAAAAGCTTGGCTTCCAGATATTTGGCTGATTTGAAGACCGAAATCGGCGGTTTTGTAATCGATTCATTGTCGCCTAATCTGGATTCGAAACAATTGCTGGAACTGGCAGGACTTTTAAAACAAAAGCGTTTTTTTGGCGAGACTATTCAGTTGATAAACAGGCTGGACGAAAGCGATTCCTTGGGGATAGTTAAAGCCTGGTGTTATTTTGGCCGGAAAGATTACTCACGTGCTGCTGAAATCTTTCGGAGGCTTGATAAATCGAATAATTATGATATTAAAGCAGAGGCGGCATACGGCTTGGCGGTTTGCGATTATCGCCGCGGGCAAAGGCTAAACGGTGTCAATGACCTTTTAACTTTTGCCGATATTTATCCCAAGCATTCCTTGACCCCGCGGGCGCTCTTTACCTCCGGAGATTTCTATCAGAAAAGCGATCCGGCGAAATCAGCCGATATCTTTAAGCGTTTAATCGACAATTATCAAAAATCGGATCTCTATCCACGCACATTGTATTTATTAGGGAGCACGTATTTAAAACTTGGCCTTAAACAACAGGCGCGGGAATTATTTTCCAACCATAATATCGTTAATGAGCAAGCCGATTTGTTCGATTTCTGGCAATATAAGATTTCATCTTCCGATACCGCCTTGCTGGATAATATTATTGAACGCGCCAGGCCAACCTACTACCATTTTAGAGCCAGACAGCAGAGGGGTCTCGATATTGCAGATTCGGTTATTAACTTCGATTCTTTTATTAATGATTTTCTTATCAAAGCTGAGCAATACTTATCTTTAAGTTTAAAAACGGATTCCGTGGACAGGACGCCAATTTCATATGCCGATAGCTTATTCGATTATGGTTTTGAAACAGAGGCGGGCCGTCACCTGTTATACTTGCACAATAAAGGCAATAACCTCATTCTCGATCTGGCTTTAATCCGAAAAAGCCGTGATCTTAATCTTGATTGGGTGTTTTTCGAGGTTCTTGATAATTTTAAGTCGGCCCTGTTAAAATTGGGCTATTCATTTAGCCGCGATACCTGGTCGCGTCTCAATTATCCTGTTTTGTATGAAGAAATTATCAACTATCATTCCAACCATGATTTTGATCCTTACCTGGCGCTGGCGGTTATCAGGCGGGAAAGCAGGTTTGATCCGATAGCGATTTCCAGTGTCGGAGCGATGGGATTAATGCAGCTTATGCCGGCGACAGCCTCGCAAATGGCGGAAATTAAAAACATTCCTGATAACTGGATGTTCGAGCCGGGCTATAATATTAAACTTGGCTGTAAATATCTGCATTGGTTAAATGCCAGACTTCATAAGGATGAAGTAGTGGCTGCGGCTTACAACGCCGGACCTGCGGCCGCCAAAAGATGGCTAAAACAGGTCGGTTCCGATATGGATACTTTTATAGAAACTATTGGCTATGACCAAAGCCGCGATTATGCTCGATGGGTTATGGGGGACTATTACTGTTACCGCTTTCTTTGGTCAAATCACTTCTAAGATTATTAATCATAACGATTTACAATTTAAACTTATGAATTCCTAAAACCGCGAAACTGTAATACTTAATAATTGGTTTAGAAGCGTGTAAATGAATAGTGGAGGACCGATGAAATTAATAAAAATCACCTTTTTAACAGTTTTAATCGCGATTTTCGCTGTCTGCGGCCAACAGGATGGCGAAAAACAGTCTAATAGTGATAGCGGAAAATCACCAGCTATAAACTGGGCCAGATATGATGCCGGCCTGCAAATGGCCGCTTCCGGGGATAAATATATACTGGTATATTTCTGGCGGGATGGTTGACCCTGGTGTAAAAAATTGGAGGAGGGTACCTTCTCCGACGTTAAAACTGTACCGTTCATAAATTCTAATTTTATTCCGGTAAAGGTAAAAACAAGCCTTAATGAAACATATCATACTCCATCCGGTGATTTAACCACCGGGGAATTAGTCAGACGATTTCAGATTAGGGGTGTGCCATCGACATTCTTTTTAAATAAAGATGGCCAACCGGTGTTTAATGTTCCAGGCTATGTCCCGGCGGATATCTATGAAAATGTCCTGAGGTATATATCTGAAGAACATTTTAAAAATCAGTCATTTGATGATTATCAGGAGAGCCTGGGGATGTAAATCCGCTATTTACTGATCGCCTGACGCCTATAAACATGCCAAAAATAGATTATCGTTTGACAATTTATAACCGGTTTTAGATATTTAACCAATGCCGGAAGCATTGAAAGAATTTTTTGCGCAAAATCCGTTTTGGGCAGTTATTATAGTTATTTTCATGGCATTGCCCATCGCGGGAGCAGTCGCCTGGGTTATTACGCGAGCTTTAAAAAAGCGGGATGATCCCGGCGATTCCTAAAAATCTCCCAAGGCATACAGAGACTACCTTTAATTTGTTATATTCGAATAGACCAAATTCAAGTTAAATTATGCCTGACCGCTAATTTAAAAACTTGTTAATTAATATTCGGCTAAACTTATGGACTTTAGGCATCAAATATGGGGATTCGTCTATAGTTTAGGCAATATTTAATCGAAAATTGGACCCTTGACTATTAGTTTAACTCATTGATTGATAATACGATAATTCAGGTTTCGCGATGTTGAAACGTTGCACAGTATGGGGGAACGAGATTTGCAAAATATCAGGGAGGTTCGGCAAAGATGTTAAACTTTTAAGCAAACGGATAAACTGCCGATATATTAGATAAGCTATTTGATAATCTAAGTTTTCGGCAGATTCCGGGGATGGAGCCACCATGGCCAAGAAACGCAAACCGGAACTGAAGATGCCCGAAAAGACTTGTTGGCACTTGTATAGCTTACAAGCATTGAATTCAGAGAAATTTATCAAGGTCGTGGCGAAGATCTTGAAGCAGGAATATTTGCTCATAAAATAAATAGGCTTGACAAAGGTCCGCCGCCATCATAATTTTGCCTCGGCCTTGAACTTGAGGAGGAGGAGTTTATGCCCCGATCAGATTTTTCCCTGATTATCGTTCCGGATTCGACCGGGAAAGTAATCGAAAGAAGGGTGGCGAGGTGGAAATTAGTTTCAGGCTTGTCATTAAGCGCTCTATTTATTTTGCTCTCCCTGTTTTTTACAATCGGATATTTCAAAGCTAATATAGACAATCAAAGACTTGCCTCTTTACAGGAAGAGAACAAATTCCTCGAATTGAAAATTGGCAAACTCCATGAATCAGTTGAATTAATCAAAGGCCAGATGGATGATATTGTTCAGACTGATGAGAATATCAGGCTGGTTTTCGACCTTCCCACGATTGATCCGGCCATAAGAGAAGTCGGTGTTGGCGGCCCGGAATATGGGGTTATGAAGTTTAACTCGCCTCCTGCTAATCAGTTATCTTTGGTTGAACAGGATATTGATAAAATCCTTCGGCAAATTAATCTGGAAAATGCCTCATTTGATGATGTTTATTATAAAATTCAAAGGAAAAAACATATTCTTGACCATACTCCGTCTATCAAGCCTTGCGAGGGATTTATAACATCCGGAGTAGGCATGAGAAAAGATCCATTTACGGGAATGTTGGTCATGCACAATGGTTTGGATATCGCGGCCAGCAAAGGTACCCCGGTCTATGCGCCGGCTTCAGGGACAGTAATCCAATGCGGCTGGGATAGCGGTATGGGGAATTTTATTGTAATTGATCATGGAAATGATTTGAAATCATATTATGGCCATTTAAGTTTAATCAAGATCACGAAAGGCCAGAAAATAGAGCGAATGGATGTAATCGGCCTGGTTGGCTCAACCGGCCGTTCGACCGGTCCGCATCTTCATTATGAGGTGCACAAGTATAATCGGGCGGTTAATCCCAAAGACTTTTTTCTTAAATCGATTATTTACAGCTCCTAACATCCATGAGAAAAAATTCGAAACAACCCCGATTGATTCGGGGTTTTTTATTTTAAGGGCAAATTGTGGAGTCTAAGGCAAATAAACAAAAAGCAATTATTTCGGCCTGTCTTATTGGTCAGAAGTGCCGTTATGACGGCATATGTCTGCCTGTGCCTGATTTAGCAGATTTTAAGCATGATTATGAATTTATACCCGTATGTCCTGAAGTCGACGGTGGTCTCGGTGTACCTCGCTCAAAAGCGTGGATTAAATCCGGCACCGGCGCCGATGTTTTGGATGGTAAAACAACTATAATAAATGAAGATGGACTGGATATCACCGCCCAATTTATTTCGGGGGCGAAACATACCTTGGCCCAAGCCCTTAGACATAATGCCCAAAAAGCGATTCTCAAGTCCAAAAGCCCATCTTGCGGTAAGGGTCAAGTATATAATTACGATAAACTGGTTGAAGGCAACGGGGTTACGGCGGAACTATTGATACGCAACGGGATCGAGGTGATAGCCATATGAGTCATGAACATGGTCATGGTCATTCGCCTGATAAACTAATATCGCGCATGGGCTGGGCATTAGGCCTTACTTTCGTGATATTCATAGCCGAGTTAGTCGGCGGGTTTCTGTCTAATTCATTGGCTTTGCTTTCTGATGCCGGTCATTTAGTTGCAGATGTATTCGCATTGGGATTATCGCTTTTGGCGCTTTATCTGGCACGCCGTCCAGCCACTAAAAAACGTACTTATGGCTACCATCGGGCGGAGGTATTCGCGGCTGTCATAAACGGCATTTCGCTAATTGTAATTGCCGGGGTGATATTTATTGAAGCGTATAAACGCCTGCTTGAACCGGAGCCGGTCAAAACTATAGCCATGTTGATTGTGGCTATTATTGGATTGGCTATTAATATCTTTGTGGTTTTAAAGCTTCATCATGCGGCCTCGAAAAACCTGAATATCAAGTCGGCCTATCTTCATGTAATCGGCGATATGCTGGCCTCGGTAGGCGTTATTGCCGGCGGTCTTATCATGCTCTTCACCGGTAATTATATAGCGGATCCGATAATTTCGGTGGTCGTCGGTTTAATTATCCTGCGAGGCGCATACAATGTCATTCGTGAAGCGGCTAGTATACTTTTTGAAAGCGTACCTAATGGCATAGACTACGATCAAATCAGACGGGATATTTTAGCTACGCCCGGCGTTATCAAAATTCACGATTTACATATCTGGACTTTATCATCGGACAATTTCATGTTAACCGTGCATGTTCATATCGATTCTAATGAACCGCATGTCGGCAATAAAACTCTTCGCTCGCTGAAAAACATGTTTGAAGATAAATACCATATATTCCACTCAACCGTTCAACTGGAATGCAATTGCTGCGAACAGCCGTCCGAGAGCGTTTGTATAATTTCGGAGCCTTCGGCTGATAAAAATAATGATGAATAGTATTAACGCGCTTTATTGGTCAAACTTGTGGGTATGACATATTGTTATGATATTAGTTGACCGTCGGCGATATAATGTTCTTTGGCCAATGTTTCCTGCACCATAATCTGTAATTCTGGCAAAATTAAGGGCTTTTTCATAAAACCCAAAATACCAAGTTTGGCTTTTACCGGCAAAACCTGAGCCTCCAGTATGCAGCCTGAAATCACTAAAGCGGGAATAATCCTGGTTTTCGAATTATTATTCAGATTCCCTTCATACTTCCGCAGCGCGGTTAGAAATTGAAAACAATTCATGTCGCGCAATTCATAATCTAAAATAATCAAATCCGGTCGATTTTCTTTACATTGTCTAAGTCCTTCCACTCCGCAATCAGCCTCAAGAACTTCGTAACAATATTTTTTTAAGTATTGATCAAGTCCATATCTTACCTGAAGGATGTCATCTACTATCAGTATTTTATTGTTTTTCATTTAATCCCCTTTGGACAAATTTTCAAGTTGAACGCGAAATCGATCGCCATAGTGATATAATCGGAAGTAAAATTATTCGATGTTAATCACTGTTACCAAATAACTTTTCAGCTTTTTTAAATTTGCATAAATAGGTATTATATGACTATTCAAATATCTGTCAATAACCCTATTATTCAACATGTTATATCTATTACGGAGGTGTTTCATTATGGAAATTCGGAAATTTCGTCCGCCGGATTTATCATTTATCCTGACGCATTATTATTTGATGACTTGTTCAAGAATGCCTGTGTCTAGCCAGGTCATTGTTATTTCCGCCGCAAATGATTAAGGAGGTATTTATATAATTTTAAAATTGCGCCTTAGCCCTCCGATAAGTATAGAGATAGACCAATATCTGATATTTTGAGAATGTTAATAAATAGGAAACCGCGGAGGAATTTATGCCAATTTTGATGGAACTTATCGAATGGGTGGATATGACCGGCAAGGATATGATCCACCGTTACCCGGAACACGGTTCGGCTGATATAAAGTTAGGCGCGCAACTAATTGTGCGCGATTCTCAATCGGCTGTCTTTTTCAAAAGCGGTCGGGCTTATGATGTAGTTGGCGCGGGGCGTCATACCCTTTCCAGTTTGAATATACCGCTTCTCACCCGGGCCTTGTCGTTGCCGTGGAACTTTCAGTCGCCGATAAGATGCGAGGTTTATTTTATTAATCATAAAGTGTTTATCAACCTCAAGTGGGGCACTAAAGACCCGGTCGCTTTTCGCGATAAGGAGCTTGGTTTGGTGCGGCTTCGCGGCTACGGCACGTACACTTTCAGGATTACCCAGCCTCTGTTGTTTCTCAATTCGCTGGTGGGGCGAGAGGCGAGGTTTTCCACTGATGATATCGCCGACTATTTACGGGATGTTATCGTTGCCCGAATAAACGATATGTTCGGCGAGAAGCTGGCGACGATCTTCGATTTACCGGCGCAATTCGATGAACTTGGCAATGATATCAAACTTCGCATATCCAGCGATTTCAACAAATATGGCCTCGAGTTGATCGATTTCTTCGTTACCTCGATTACGCCGCCGGATGAGGTTCAGAAAATGATCGATGAGAAATCATCGATGAAAGCGGTCGGCGATCTCGATAAATTCCTGAAATATTCGCTGGCTAAAGCGATGAATTCCGGCAGTGATGCGTCTCAAGCCGGCACCGGAATGGGCATGGGAGCAGGGATCGGCATGATGATGCCGGGCTTTTTGCATGGGGCGCTGGCTCCGGGTCAAAAGGATTTAAAATCAGAACCCATACCAACTATCGCCTGTCCCAAGTGCGGTATCGAAACTCCGGAGAATTCCCGATTCTGCTATAAATGCGGACATCAGATGGTAGCCATAAATCAATGCCCCAACTGCGAGGCGGAATTACCTGCCGAGGCTAATTTCTGTCACAATTGCGGCCGGAAACTCGGTGAGAAAGTTATTTGCGGCAAGTGCGGAGCCAAATTGCCGACTGGTTCCAAGTTCTGTACCAATTGCGGCGAAAAGCTGGATGGCTGATTATCAATTGATATATAATTGCCCCGGCTGCGGCAAGCCATCGCAAGCCCCCGAAGGCTCGTATACCAACCGATGTGAGTATTGCAATTTGGTTGTGCGAATCGGCGCGCCGGGCAGAGTGCTTAAATATTTCTATGAATCCAAAATCGATATTTATGGCGCCAGAATGGCCGCTGACCGTTATCTTAAAGAAAACGGCCTATCTTTAACCGGCAATGTTACAAAAACGATATTCTATTATCTGCCTTTCTATCGATTCAGGGGAATGGCTCTGGATTATCTAGACTCTGCTACTGAAATTATCGAGGCCGAGGATGGGCTGCCTTTGCCGATTAAAACAAAACCTGAACTTAAAGCCAAAGATTTCGATGTTACCATACCGGCGTTTGATTCCGCCGGATTCAATCTGGCATCTTTAGGAATTCGTCCGCAATCGGTGCCCTTGCACGGGTTCAGCCGCGAGGAAATTTCGGCAGATACGGTTATGGTAAAATCAGATATTATACCCCAAGTGGCCGAGGACCAAGCGATAGCGCTTCACCAAAGCAATCTGGCCCTGTACAATAAAACCCGGCCGCTTTTTTCGGCCATGATCGGCGAACAAATATCGATGATATATTTTCCGGTCTGGGCTTTGACTCATGAGATTGAAGGCAATTTAAGGACTGTCTTTATCGATGCGTTAGCCAGGCGCGGCTATTCGCAGATCGGGGGAAAATTCAGCCACGGTGACAGAAAGCCGGAAGATCAGCATTCATTTTATTTCAAGCCGTTACGCCATCAATGCCCCAATTGCGGCGCTGATTTAAAGGAACAGCATTTCGCGTTATTCTACCCCTGCAAAAATTGCGGCAGATCGTATATTTTAAAAGGCGACGGCTATACGCAGACAAAATGCCTCACGGCCGGGGATCCGATTTGCGCGCCCTATTGGAGATTTCCGCTTGAATTTAAATCCAGCCGGTTGTATAAAACGGTTCAGGATTTCAGCAATCTGCTAACGACCGAGATAGCCCTGTTGCGAAAGGAAAAAAAGGGCAATCGTTTCTATCTCTACAGCCCGGCATTTAAGGTATCCGGCGCCAACCGCCTGGCGGAAAAGGCATTGAGTTTGCTTAGGACCCAGCCGCATGAAAAGCTTACCGAAAACCTGCCATCGCAGGGGCCGGTGTTTTGTATCGATGAAACCGAAGCCAGACAGATGGCGGTGTTCTTGTGGCAAATTATGGCAAGTAAAAATTCCAGGCTTCAGAAAGACGAGTTTTGCCTTAATGAGGACAAATTACCGGCCGGCGAAATTGTTTGGCTGCCGATGCAGGATTATCAGCTAATCGGGAAAGCGATAAGCTATAAAGAAGTAAATGTGGTCAATAGATGAGCGTAGTCGGCATTATAGATATTGGCACCAATACTATTCTGTGTTTAAGAGCCTCGGTTAAAAAGAACAATATAGAATTTCTTGCCGATACCCGTTATCATTATCGGGCCGGTAAACGGCTGGATGATAGCGGGAATCTATCATCGGAATATAAAGCCGGCATGAAACAAGCGCTCAAAGCGGCTATGAGTACTCTAACGGATTGCATCGACATAAAAATTGTCGCCACGGAAGTGCTTAGAAAGCCCAAAGATGGTCAGGCTTGCGCGGCTGAGTTTGCCACGGAAATCGGTCGACCGATTACAATAATCAATTCACAAACTGAGGCCGAACTCAGTTTTCGGGGCGCGACCTTTGGAATTATAAAACCAGATGAAAAAGTCGCAGTAATCGATATCGGCGGAGGGTCATCGGAATTGGCTATCGGGCGAGACGAGAAGCTTGAAAGATGGTCAGGTGTTCAGCTTGGAGCCGTGGCGATTAGCGAAGCGGTCGGCTATGAAAAAAGCCTTGATGAATATTTATCGATGGCTACAGGTGTATTCGATCGTTCGGATTTCGCTTTTTTACTTAAATCAGATATAAACCGGATGTTAATAGTTGGGGGATCGGCGGTGGCGGTTGCGGCAATATTGGCCAATTTAAAGGAATTTCAGCCGGAAAAGATTCAGGATTATATTATTCGACGGGATATTCTGGGGCTGCTTATGGAAAATCTGGCAACCATGACGCTGGAAAAGCGCCGGGCAATTATGCCATTCGATGCAAAGCGGGCTGATATAATTGTGGGCGGCGGCGCCATAATTTTAGCGTTTATGATTAAATATGGTTTTGAGGCGGTGGAAATATCCACAAAAGGGCTTCGTCACGGAATTTTATTGGAACATTTTGCCCAATTAAACGCTTGACAATTATAGAGACGCCAATATCTTATGGAAATACTTAAGGAGGATGGCTGATAAGATCGCTATCGGTTGATTGAATCGTAAAATGATTCTGAAAAGTGAATAATTTACAATTGGAAAGGTGATAATCTTGTCAGGCGTCTTGGCAATTAATAAAACATTTTCAAAGTTAATATTTTCAGGTTCTATTATTAAGTTAATATTTATTACGGGCATCATCGCAATCGCTGGATGCGGCGGTTGTGACAAATCGACTAAAAGCGATGATCCCGATATTTATAATCTTCAAGCGCCGGATTCCTTGATCAAGGGACTTCCTGATACTACATTAATTTATCTGAGCGTTCGCGATCCGCAAGGCCTGGATGAAATCGATTCCGTTTTTTTCACCGTAAACCGTCCCGATGGTTCAACGAACGGACTGACTTTTTATATGTTCGATGACGGCGTCAACGGCGGCGATTCAATCGAGGGGGACGGCATTTACACTCAAGGAATACAATCACCCTCTACCTCGAGCCAGACAGGGGATTATTCGTTTCATTTTTCCGCCAGGGATAATGCCAATCACCTGTCTAATACAATAGATAAATTAATCAACGCTTATGAATATGATAATCCTGTTATCCGCTTGGTAATTCTCAACCAATATGATTCACTGCGTGAACATCTGTATGTCTCGGCGAAAGTCCTTGACGCTCAAGGACGAGCCGACATTGAACGCGTTTGGGTTGTAATTAATTCAATTGATCCGGATAGTTTGCTGGGGGAATTTGACCTGGATGATTTTGGCCACTATGGCGATAGCACTGCTTGGGACAATTACTTCTCATTGGATATATTATGTTCAGGTGAATCCGGCTACACAGGCAGTTATCATCTGGAATTCAACGCTGTTGATGATGATGGTAATTCGGCTGTTATGGCCGACACTACTATAACAATTAACTGGCCCAGTTTATAATGAGGTTTGAATGAAAAAAGCATTATTCTTTCTGGTAGTTTTGTCATCATCGGCGCTGGCTATAATAAATATGTCTCTTGATGAACCTTATGAAGGGTTGACCTCCAATTCGGTTATCGAGATTGTTTATGACTCCAGCGGCATATGGTTAGGCACGGCCGGCGGGGCGTCGTATTTGGCCGACGGTGATTCAGTCTGGCGAACTTATCGTGATAACTCGGGTTTGCATTCCGATGAAGTCTCCGCCCTGGCGGCATCGGTTTATGGGGAAACAACGCTGGTGTGTATAGCCACGCTTCATTCAGAAACTGTCGCCGGCGAAAGCGTGCCAACCGGCGATGGTTTTTCGATAACCACCGATGGCGGCGCGACCTGGCTGGCCGACAGCCTGTCCCAGCCGGAAAACGCCACCTACTATGGCAAGCTTTCTTATGATCTTGATATTTATCAGAACGATATTTATAGCGCCTGTTTTTACGGCGGATTAGTCAGGTCTATGGATGCCGGACATACTTGGGATAACCTGTATCTCAACACCGGCGACAGCTCCGACTTGATTAACGAAACGTATAGCAGCTACAGTAACAGATATTTTTCGGTATTGGTCGACAGGACTCTGGCGCCGGACACGATTTCGGTTTTTGCGGGTACCGCGCATGGTTTGAATCGATTTGTTTTTGCCGATTATAATGATATCTCCAAGCAGGATAGCGCCTGGCAAATAGCCCACAGCGAAAACGATGCTGAAACCAGCTTACCGGGCAACCATGTCGTGGCTTTGGGTGTCACCGGCGAACCTGGCAGAATCTATGATATGTTCGTCAGGGGCATTTACGCGTATGTTGCGCACGACTATAAGGGATTGTACGTTGTCAATATCAGCGATCCGAGTGCGCCGAGCATAGCCGGCAGTTACGATACCGACGGCCGGGCATATGGCGTATTCGTTGATGGCGATTACGCCTACGTTGCCGATTTCGATAACGGCTTGCAGATTTTAAATATCAGCGGTTCAACGCCAATTCCGGTGAGCGAATATAATCCCTCCTCCGGCAGGGTTGTTAATGTGACCATATCAGGAGATTACGCTTTTATTGCCAATGAAATTAGAGGGCTGGAAATCATTAATATTTCTGATCCCGAAAACCCCGATCTTGAATCTGAATATTTGGATGACGGCGGCATCATGGATGTTTGCGTTGACAGCAATTACGCGTATCTGGCCGCAGGCGATAGCGGCGTGGTAATAGTCGATATTTCAGACCCGTCAAATCCAGTGGCAGTCGCTTCTTATGATTCACTTGATTTTGCCAACGAAATAGCCAT
>Ga0299912_10003152_pt1 | contig 13513 bp, 16 predicted proteins | sample RVTome_2_FD_207667 | JGI IMG/M metagenome (GOLD analysis project Ga0299912, IMG submission 207667) | Soil microbial communities from uranium-contaminated site in the Upper Colorado River Basin, Wyoming, United States - RVT95D214 (version 2) ...
TCACTGTTTTGCCGCGCTTCATCGGGGGAGTAACGCGTATTGTCTTTAGTGCAATAAAATTTATCCGTACTTCCTACATGATCTTCACAGTACGCCTTTCCACATTTTGGGCACTCATAGATGGTTTTCCGGTTACCGCAGACCGTACATATTTTATTCGGCAATACGCGCAACTCCCAACATCACAGAATTTTTGACATCATTCATCTCTAAGAAATTTTGACATTTTAAAATTGGTGAGGCCATTATTTGCCGCTAAAATTACACATATCTTCGTGTCAGAGAGTAATAAAGTAAATGCATTGAGATAAAAATTAACCATAAGGAAATCGTGTTCAAGGAGGAGGTTGAATTACCTGCGGGAATAAGGGGATTCCCAAAATCGCGAGCGTAATATATAAACCGCCCAATCCAATCATCACCCACGCAGAAATCTTTTCAATCAACCACGGGGATTTTGTTCGTTTCTTTGCCTTTGATCCAACGAATACGAGAATTCCAAGGGGATATAGTCCCAACCAAGTACCAATGCCAAACATAAAAACTGCTAAAATCGCAACCAGAAGGTCATAATTGGCAGCATAGACCGTGGCTTGGAAATAAATCTGTATTTCCATTATGCAAGGAGGTATCCCTGCAAGAACGCCAAGACTAAAAGAAGATTGGGTTTTCAGGGTGAGCGCCGAACCAATCTCTTTTTTTTGGGTGCTGTGTGGGTCATACTTTTCCTTGTGCACGCGGTAAAGGATGTAAATCCCCGCAGTTAAAGTGGCAATTCCCGCCATTATCGCTGCAATTATGGGGTCAATGAAGGAAACAAATGCGAGACCAATGATGGCCGCAAACGTGCCGATAGTTAAATTAGCGGCAAGAAGACCTGCACCATATAAATTTACCATTTTAAACGCTTCCCGCCAGTCACGAGATACGCCGAAAGCATAGAATGAAAAAATGGCCTTGTCTTCGCAAGGTTGAAGGGAATGCAAGATGCCCAGCATAAAACTCGGCCAGAATACGAAGAAAATCGAGGTCATATCCTGGAACATCTTTGCACTCCCATCTCTTTTAAAAAATATTAATTATAACACAGATTATAACGTCAACGTCTCTGAAAATCTTATTTTGTTTTCGTACAGTGCCTTACCCACTATTACTCCGTACAAGTTTAAATGTTTTAAATGTTTTAAATCCTCGAGGTTGCGAATGCCCCCCGCGGCGAGGACGGGGACGTTCACCTTTTTAACCATTTTCCCCGTCATCTCTAAATCTGGTCCCGTGAAAGCACCATCCGCTTCCACCGAGGAGAAGAGAATCTGGCCTGCGCCACGAGATTCCATAGACTTCGCGAGATCGAACGCATCGAGATTGGTCACTTCTGACCATCCCTTGACTGCAACTTTTCCCTTCACGTGGTCTAATGCGACAATAATGCGCGAGGGACCTACCTGCTGGGCGAGTTCTTCCACGAACGCAGGATTTTTGACCGCACTCGTACCACACACGACCCGGGCCACACCTGCCGCGATAAGATCTTTCGCATATTCCACCGTCCGGATGCCGCCCCCTACCTGAATTTCTACACTACTAGTAGCAATGATTTGTTTGATAATATTAATATTGTTGCCAAGGTCTAACGCAGCGTCTAAATCCACGATGTGCAGGATTTTCGCGCCCTGTTGTTCCCAGTGCTGGACCGCGTCTAAGGGATTTTCATAATAGGTAGTTTCTGTTCCTGGAACCCCTTTTATCAAGCGAACCGCCTTCCCTTCTCGCAGGTCAACCGCGGGGATGACTTTCATACTTTTTTCCCAGATTTTTTTTTATGTTTATGACACATCCCGTACGGGAAATTGTTGTCTATCGTTTGTTATAGGGACACGTGTGGAAGAGTACCCATTTAGGATCGTGAGGATATGGTTTTGTTATGGCACAGTACCCATCTGCCAATAAATCTTGCCCACTACATAACTTTGACCAGTGTATCAAGGACGAATGTGCTTTTTGGGTTCAGTGTTCTAAATCTGGGAAAGGCCAATGTGGAATCGTTTGCATTGCAGAGACTTTTCCAAATAACTTACAATTTTTGATGAAAACTCTCTTTGGCGGGGAAGAGCTTAATATTTAACTCCCGGTGTAAGTGGAACGAACGAGCGAATTATTTCTTCCCGGCGCCAACGGTCGGTTTTTGCTACGATCATTGGTGTGATGTCCATCATAAATTCGTACCACTTCGTCCACGTTTCGACTACGAATGACATGTTGTGCATTTCCGCTGCTTTTATTGCATTTTTCCCCATTTCTTTCCTTAATGCGTCATCCTGCAGAATTTGAACTAATCTAGCTACCATCTCGTGCCCGTTATTCACCAGAAAACCCGTTTTTCCATCTACAATGACATCCTTAATACCACACCCGTTATAACCAACACTCGGCGTGCCTTGTGCCATCGCTTCCAATAAAACGAGACCCAGGGCTTCCACCCAAGAGTAAAGCACAGTTACATCCGCGGTGTTGTACCACTTCATCAAGTCGTCGCGAGAAACCATTCCCGTCAGTGTCGTGCAGTCTTCGAGTCCAAGTCGCTTGATCTCGTTCGCAAGCTCTTTCATAATGTTACCCGCCCCCACGATGGCCAAGTGGGCGTTGGGTACCTGCCGTTTCACTAATTTGAACACGCGCATAACGAAGGGGAGGTTCTTCTCCGGAGCCAAACGTCCGGCGGCGAGTACGATCTTCTTGTCTTCCAAGTGGAAACGTTCGCGGATTTCTTGTCCCTTTACCTTGGTAAACCACACTTTCTCGATGCCGTTCGTGAAAGCGATGATAGGATCTTTAAACCAATGATCCAAGAGTAATTGCTTTTTAGAGTATGTCGGAGCGTGCACTAGGTCCATCCGGGAATAGATGAGCGCTTCGAGCGGCCACATCGCAGGAGAGAGAAGGGGGCCGATGAGGGGGATGAATTGGGGTGCATAATACGCAAGAGGACTATTGTGGGTGCCTATCACTGGGATGCCCAAATTGGACGCGAGGTGAAGGCTCAACCCCCCTCCCGTCATAAGCGGGGTTTGGGAGTGGAGCACGTCTAAGAATTTAAACTTCCGGAAGGTGATATACTTGTACCAGGGCAAATTAAAGTAAGTCTCCGGATTAAAGCTGAGGTGGAACCCCCCACACTTGTGGTGGGTGAGATTTTTATGTTCGATGCGAAAATCCCCAGGGGAAAACACGTGGACATCGTGCCCGTAGTCTGCTAGAGCATAGGCAAGATGTCGTGCACCGTTCGCAGTACCGTTAATCTCCGTGAACATCTCCGAGAAAATTCCAACACTGAGTTTCCCCATAGTGGCCACCTTTGAATAAATAAATATTTGAATGAATCCAATTAAAATTTTGGTCAGAACATATGGGGAAATTAAATTAATATTCAAATGGTCAAAAAAATCCAGATGAAAACCCAGATGAAATGGTATGATACCTCTTGCAATCACCTTGACATTGGAGGAAAAGTGAAAAAAATTTATTGGATTGTGCGCTAAGCACATCATATCATTTAGGTTAACAAAATTTTCGTGAATCTTATGCCGTTGCCTGTTGGCCTTGTGCATTTTTTATTTGGGTTAGGAACTGGCAAGACCACGAGCATCGTAGGACTCTTAATTCGAGGCGCTGGGCAAGGATTACGGGTGGCTCTCATCCAATTTCTCAAACATACTGTCAATACCACAGGCAATGGGTTCAGTTGTGGGGAAGACAATTTCCTTAAGGCCATGAAATCGCCCCCCAATCCAGTTCACATTCGCCAATTTGGGCGTGCAGGGTTCATTCTTCCGGAGGAAGGCCCTCTCCCCGAAGATTTTCAAATCGCAAACGAGGGCTTGAATTATGCCCGAGAGCTCGTCCAATCTAAGAAATTTGATATCGTAGCTTTGGATGAAATTATGGATACGGTTTACTTTGGTTTACTGCCAATTGCCGAGATTGAGGCCTTGATAAAAGTCAAGCCAAAAATGGTTGAACTCATATTGTCTGGCCACCACAATTATCCGGAAATTCAAGCGCTAGCGGATTACGTGACGGAATTTAAACCTCACAAACATCCATACGAACGCGGGATTTCCGCGCGAAAAGGCATCGAATTTTGACAAAAAAACAAGTAAAAAATAATACAGTGCAATCATTCTACGAAGCTAGGATAACACTATAAGGTAAAGTGTATGGTCGATGATACCGAATCCGCGCCGAATGCAGAAAAAGTCGCTCATATGAAAAAAGAATGGGAAGAGCAATGCCTGAAACCCGCGATAAAACAATCCCCCGAGCGACAGACGGAGTTCCGCAATTTATCAGACACAAAAATCCAACGACTGTACACACCAGCAGACATACAAGATCTAGATTATTTACGCGACTTAGGATATCCAGGTGAACATCCCTTTACAAGGGGAATCCATCCTACGATGTATCGTGGACGTCTCTGGACTATGCGTCAATTTGCAGGCCATGGCACGGTTTTTGACACGAACAAGCGATACAAGTACCTCATTGCGAATGGCCAAACAGGATTATCTGTTGCTTTCCACTTCCCCACGATCTACGGGTGGGAATCTGGTGCGGAGAGGTCGCTCGGGGAAGTGGGCAAGGCTGGTGTTGCGATTGATTCCCTGGAAGATATGGAAGTCCTATTCGATGGCATCGACCTTTCCAAAATCTCCACCTCGATGACGATTAATGGCCCTGCATCGATTTTATTGGCAATGTATGTGGCAGTGGGCGAGAAACAGGGCCTGCACCCAGAGATCTTGACTGGCACGATTCAGAACGACATCCTCAAAGAATATATTGCTCAAAAGTCGTGGATATTCCCACCCGAGCAATCGATGCGCCTTATTGTCGACACGATTGAATATTGCACGAAACACGTGCCCAAGTGGAATACCATCAGCATCAGCGGGTACCACATCCGCGAGGCGGGATCGACCGCCGTGCAAGAGCTCGCGTTTACTCTTGCCGATGGGTTTGCATATGTGGAAGCAGGAATCGCCCGGGGCCTTGACGTGGACACGTTCGCGCCGCACTTGTCCTTCTTCTTCAACGCCCACAACGATTTCTTTGAAGAGATCGCGAAATATCGCGCGGCGCGGCGCATTTGGGCTCGGCACATGAAGGAGAGGTTTGGCGCGAAGAATTCCGATTCGTGGCGCCTTCGCTTTCACACGCAGACAGCAGGCTGCTCCCTCACTGCCCAAGAACCGGAAAATAATATCATTCGCACCACGCTTCAAGCATTAGGGGGAGTCCTCGGAGGTACCCAGTCCCTCCACACGAATTCGATGGATGAAGCACTCGCTTTACCCACCGAGAGGGCGGTGAAGATTGCCCTGCGGACGCAACAAATCATCGCGTACGAGTCAGGGGTCGCGAACACCATAGACCCCCTTGCAGGGTCCTATTTCGTGGAGGCTTTAACCAATAAGATGGAAGAGGAAGCGGAGAAGTATTTCTCCAAGATCGAAGAATTAGGGGGGGTCATCCCCGCGATCCGCCAGAATTTCTTCCAACGCGAAATTGCCCGCGCATCCTATCAATATCAAAGGGAAATCGAGGCTGGGAAGAGGATCATCGTTGGGGTTAACAAGTTCCAGTCCGGAGAACTAGAAAAAATCGAAACGCTCAAGATTCCTGAGGAAGTGGCTGAATTCCAAATTGAACGCGTTGCAAAACTCAAGACACGCCGAGATAACGGTCGGGTCAACAAAATGCTGGAGAAATTACGCGAAACAGCACGTGGAACCGCTAACCTTATGTATCCAATTTTAGATGCGGTCAAGGCCTATGCTACCGAGGGCGAGATCATTGCCGCCCTCAAGGATATCTTTGGGACATATAAAGAAGATGCGATATTTTAGGTGATTGGCACGTCAGGCGAAAAAAAGATTCGGGTTGTCGTGACTAAACCAGGATTGGATGGACACGACCGAGGCGCGAAAGTCATCGCGCGAGCATTACGAGATGCAGGGATGGAAGTCATCTACACGGGTCTTCACCAGACCCCTCAACAAATTGCTGAGACCGTGGTCCAAGAAGACCCAGACTGCTTATGTATGAGTATTTTGTCGGGCGCTCATAATGCAATTTTCCCCAAGGTTGTCGAACTGCTTAATGCAAAGGATGTTACCGATGTCCTGGTGATGGCAGGGGGTGTTATACCAGATGACGATGTACCTGCTTTGCAGAAACTCGGCATTCAAGGGTTTTTTGGCCCGGGCACTGATTTGAAAACAATTGTGGACTTCATCCGAAAGCACTTGAAGCGGTAAAAACAATGGACCCGGAACACCTCAAAAAACTGCTCGCGGGCGACCAGCGAACCATAGCACGGTTAATGACCCAAGCAGAGAATGATCTGAACAAGGCCGCTGACATCGTGCAAAGTATTTACTCGCACACGGGGAAGGCTTATATAATTGGCATCACTGGAGCTCCCGGGGCAGGCAAATCCACGTTTGTGAATGCTTTGACGAAATATCTCGTGGATCAAGGGAAGTGTGTGGGGATCATCGCCGTCGACCCTTCTTCTCCCTTTTCAGGCGGAGCAATTCTAGGCGATCGAATCCGAATGAAACAACATTTTACATCCCAGCAAGTGTTCATCCGTTCGATGGCTACTCGGGGTATGCTCGGAGGCCTTGCGCGGGCATCGAAGGATGTAGTAAAAATTTTGGATGCTGGTGGGTACGATTATATTTTACTGGAAACCGTGGGAGTGGGACAGTCTGAGGTGGAGATCTACAAGACAGCCCACACGACCGTATTACTCGTCACACCAGAAATGGGGGACGAGATCCAGACGTTAAAAGCGGGTATCATGGAAATTACCGATGTTTTCGTGGTGAACAAGGCAGATCTAGACGGCGCCAACAAGCGGGTCGCGGAAATAGAATCCATGCTTGATTTAGATGAGAAAATACAAGTCAATGAGGAAAACCACTCGGTTCAGACCATTCGCATTCGAGGATGGCGGCCTCCTGTCTTGAAGGTGATATCCACAACTGGCACGGGCATCGAAGAATTTATGACTGCGGTGACCGCTCATCGCCAATTCTGTGCTGAATCACCCAATGGCCAAGAACACAGGCGCCTACAGTTAAAATATGAGATCCTGGAAATTCTGAAGGAAGGCGTGACCACGAAAATTGAAAACCTCCTCCACAGCGAAGAAAATGAAGAAATCGAGCGAGAATTGACACAATTACTAGAGCGCAAGACCGATCCGTATTCCGTCTCCAAAAAGATAGGGCGAATGATTGCTAGCCTTACCCGCCGGTAGGAGAATTTGGATGGGGGAAGAGACTGTTGCCATTATAGGAGGGGGCAAGTTTGGCCTCCAGGCACTGCTATGGGCATTTAAGACCCACCATAAAGCCCTCGTCTTTGACTCAGATGCTCAAGCCCTCGTGCGAAATCACGTGCACGCTATCCTCCCCACGGACCAAAAATGGACACTGGAAGATCTTACACAGGCTCCTTCCGTCTTGGTTCTTGGCAATGCAATAGACATAGCAATACCGATCCTGCAAGATCTACGCCCAGCTTACGTGATCCCTACAATTCCGGTGCACTTCCTCGCAGCGTCCCTCCTGTTTATCGCGAGACAGAACAACCAGACTTACGTTCCGGACGCTGATGAAATCATCCGAATCGCGAAACAGTTTACGGCACCGCTCAACGCGTCTCCCAACCCCCAAGAAGGTATCATCGCGCTCTCCTATGCCCAACCCGGGGAATTATGTCCTCCCCAATGTACAGGACCTCTGAACTTTTGCCCTACTTTCAAGCGGGAGAAAAAAAAGACAATCACGATTCTTGTCTCGGAGGCCACGAAACAATCCGCACACAGATTCCTTGCGGAAAGTCAACAACTTACCAATGGTTTGGGAGGAATTCTAGGTTCCGCTTTTTTCCATATTCTGGATCAATTCCGGGAGACATTACCTCCAACATTCGTGGTTAGCACCACATGTAATTGCCATGGGGTTCTACAGGCATTTAAGCGAAAAGCTTAGATGAGAACATAACACACGATTCAAAGAGAAATTCCCCCGTGAGGGAGTGAAATATTTTGAATGAACCCAAGATATCCAAAGACATTTCTGGGACATCGAGAGAATCCACCAAGAACTCGAGCGAATCATATTGAAGGCGTTCGAGGAAGTCTGGGAAGTCTGGCAGCGGGAAAAGTGCGGCATGCGCCTCGCCGCGTACATGGTCGAAGTCTCGCGGGTGGCGAAGGCGGTAGACTTGGGCGGGATTTATCCTTGAGGAAGAACTGTTAAAAAGATGAATCCGGACACTCAAGAATTTGGAATCTAGGGGGGAAACACTCTCTCGCAAATACAAGACTTCACATATAAGGCAATCCCGTTTCGTGGAGAGACTTCTTGCATCCTTTTTTTATTCAGCACCAGTACCTTTCTCTACCAGGAGGTGAGAGAGGTTCTCCGGAGGCCGGTTAGGCGTTGTAATGAAATAACTTAGTCAAGTCCCATTTCTGTCAAACAATTGCCAAGGCCGCTTCCCAAACTTTAAATCGCTAATTGAATTCGTCCCTCCTTGTGCGAAGTTCCAGAATATGCCTTGAAGGCCAAGTATGAGCAACTTTCTCCGATCTTAAATGAACGCCAGCTACGGATATGGGCAGGATCGGAAAGTATGGCCCTCGGGTGGGGAGAGATCTCGTTTGTGTCGGAAATGACAGGTCTATCGCGATCAACCGTGAGTAAAGGGGCGCAGGAGATCAAGAATCCTTCTCAAGTCGACCCCGATCGGGTTCGCCAGCAAGGTGGCGGGCGAAAACCGCTCGAACTTGTCGACCTGACGTTAAAGGCCGATTTATTGAAACTCGTAGCCCCTGATACGTGCGGCGATCCACAATCCCCCTTGCAGTACACGAGCAAGAGCATCCGTCATTTGACCGTGGCGTTACAATCCCAAGGCCACCACGTGAGTACATGTCCTGTCCAACGCATTCTCCACGAGGAAGAATACAGCCTACAAGGAAATCGGAAAACGAAAGAAGGCTCGGACCACCCAGATCGGAATGGCCAATTTGAACATATTGCCGCGTCTATTCAGGAATTCCAAGCCACGGGACAGCCCGTGATCTCGGTTGACACGAAAAAGAAAGAATTGGTCGGGGAGTTCAAGAACCCTGGAAAGGAGTACCGGCCCAAGGCATCCCCAAGGCCGGTCAAGATGTACGATTTTCCGGACTCTGGCCTCGGCCGGGCCGTGCCGTACGGGATTTATGACCTGGCTCAGGATCACGGGTTTGTCAATGTCGGGCAGTCTGCAGATACCGCGCCTTTTGCGTGTGAATCCATTCGCCAGTGGTGGGAGCAAGAAGGGAAACTCCTGTATCCCGAGGCCACCGCCTTGCTTATTACCGCGGATGGCGGGGGAAGCAATGGGTCGCGGGTGCGGGCCTGGAAAATTGAATTGCAAAAAATTACCGATGAAACCGGCCTCGCGATCTCGGTGTGCCATTATCCCCCCGGAACCAGCAAGTGGAATAAAATAGAACACCACCTCTTCTCGCCAATCTCGGCGAACTGGCGCGCCGAGCCATTGGAGAGTTATGACAAGGTCGTGCAATTGATTGCACACACGACCACGACAAAGGGGTTAACCGTGACTTGCCGGTTAGACACGAACACGTATGCAAAGGGAGTGAAGATCAGCGACAAACAGTTAGCGGAAGTGAACATTACCCGTCATTCGTTCCACGGGGAATGGAATTATACGATCTCGCCAACGCCAAAAAGGGGAAGTGAGATTGACTAAGTTATTTTATAACAACGCCTTAGTCCTTACGAAATAATGGGTTCAGGTTGAAAGTAGAGGAAAAATTAACCTATCCCTTGCCACTTGAGGGTGATCTTCATTGAGGCGTTAGCGCTCCCCTTTACCATTATTATATTGCCATCGATGGTCATTCCAACCGAAAATTCTAAATCGAGTTCCGTCGGTTTTTTAGCGCAGTTTTGGATGCCCTCGAAAACCGGTTCGGTGAGGCGGGGAATGATGCCACAAATCTTCTTTAATTTTTCTTCCGTCAACTCTGTCGTCTTTTCCGCGTATGACTTTGAAGCTGACCACTCTGGGGTTCCTTTCTGGCCTGGGGTTCCTTTCTGGCCGGCACCCGATTCAGTAACTTCGATATAGAATTTAGATCCTTCTTCTTTCATTGATCATCACCATATATGATTCGCTTACCATTGAGGAAACCATCTTTGGAGAAATAAACCTATGGCTGATATCGAAATAAAATACGCTGGCGCCACCGTGCGAGCTAAGGTGATTCAAAATTGAAGGAAAATATACACTCCCATGAAAAGTGACCGAAAAATCAGAGTTTCTCTTCCACTAACCGGGACACGACAAGCACCAAGATAAAGGTCTCAATGCTACCCTGTCGTTTCCCACATGCCAAATCCAATAAAATAAGAAAGCGGTATTCCGGTATTTCGCGATTATACAATCCCCAGGACTTTTTGTTGCTTGATATTTTGTCCCAACTAGCTGCCTTCCACTAAAAATAAGAGCAGATTGTCTTTATAAGGTAAAAAGACTGCAGACACGCCGGGCTCACTTTCCAATAGAAATCCCGTTCCACTCTATTTCCGCCGCTTTACTTCTCAGTTGACAAGGTCCTATGTTCCCGTGCCCATTGGGATGCAACCAACGGGCAGGTCTTCCGGAAGGTATCGCGGCAACTAATTTTGGCAGTTAATGCCCCCATCAAGCGGTTGCACAAGTCGTTCGCGTTTTTTTCGCTAAAATAAAACCGGAATAATGTGAGTCGGCACGTCCGCGTGGAAGAAATATTCTCTGACATGGAAAAAATTGTAGTAAAAAGTTGATAATGGTTAGTCTTGGAGCACGATTTCCACCGCTTCTACCAGCGGGTCTAAAAACTGGACCTTCATCCGCAGTAATCCGTGGTTGTACTGGGCGTCAAGGGTGTCCACGTTGACTTTAGCGGGGAAATATTCCGTCAGCGTGTAGAGCACGTGTTCGCAGGTGCCCTTCAGGTCAAATAATTCCGGCAGGATGCGCAATTTCACGCGGTCTTTTGGCACGCCGGGTAGCTGGACCTCGCAGGTGAACTCTCTCGTTGAATAATCAAAGTGCGAGGAGAAGGGCGGCCGAATGTGGTACCAAATGCCTTCATTTTCCCCCGTCTTTTCCACCACCTCGCCCTTTTGTTTCACAATTTCGCCGGCCGGTTTCACGGCTTTTTCAGATTCGGTTGCCGGAGCATCAATTTTCTTCTTTGCCTTAGGCATATTTTACTTCGCCTCCTAATTCTTATGAAAAGGTTGGAAAAGGTAACACGTTTAGAGCGGTACCTCCTTCGCGTGGCTGAGAGGGTCTCTAATTTTGGCTTGAATCTTCAGCAAGCCATTGTTGTATTCTGCCGTGGTTTCCTCAGGGACGATCTCTGCCCCGAAACTCACGTCTGCTGCGTATTCCACGTTGTCACCGGGGCGCATGGCGGACAAGTGTAGCCACGTGGGGAGCGCTTTGACCACGATGTCTTCCTTTTTGACCCCGAGCACGATCACTTCAATTTGCACTGTGCCGTCGGGGTAATTGATGTGCCGGTAAATTTCGGGATAGATCTTATAGGGAGCCGAAGAAGTTTCTTCGGCAATTTCGCCTTTTGCTTTTTCCACCATAGTCATCGTTTTTCCCTCCGTTTAATTGATTGGGACGTTATACGCTTCATCGAGCGGGTTCATGCGTTTAAACGCCACGCGCAATAACCCTTCCATATATTTCGCCGTGACTTGATTGGGGTCGATATCAAAATTTAGATCGAGGTCCAATGCATATTCGATGTTATCTCTCTCTGCTCGGAGGTAGAAGAGATCTCGGAGCGCCTTCATCTTGATATTTTCTCGCGCAACCCCAGGAATTGCGACTTGGATGACGAATTCATTCCCCGCCATCCACGCGCTATAATTTGGGGTGACGCTGTACCGGGAACTCTCTCCAGGCGTTTGTCCTTTGAGCTCCTTGGGAGGACTTTGCACTATTGCCATAGCTTACATCGCCGTTGTAGTGTGTTTTTCTTTATAATCTGGTTATGACATATCATGAAAGTAGGGGAAAAATTAACCTAGCTTTCCACTTAATATGAGAGCAAATTGTCTTTATAAGGTAAATCGCCTGCGTAGGGTGTTGCACAAATATTTTCACGCCCTTAACGATGGCATTAAGGAGCGCGTGAGGTTCCAGTTGGGCAACGCCAGCTTGCCGTCAACCTCGCGGTCCTGATTCGCCCTCTTAAGGGCCCTTGTCGCTTCTCCAAACCGCCTCTTGAACACTGAGTACGTTCGCTCGAATGCATATCTTTTTTGGAACTGGCGACTGTCCCGCCACAGCTCGTACCCATAGTCTTGGAGGTCACTACGGCAAAATTGTTGATGAAGTCATAGGCCGGCGGGGCGAGTGGGAGGTTGCAGGCGATGAAATGAAAGACGGGTATTATAGCACGGGCATTGATGAGATTGCTGTTGATGTTGCAATAAAGCCAGGAATCCTAGACGAGGAAGACCGCGAAACTACGGTCTGGACGTGGGGATTTAACGAACATTTAATGACGAGCAACGTTCTAAAATTTTAGCCTTTCCACTGTCATTTTAACTTTCTTTTTCGATAGTGATTTTTCCCCTGATTCTTGCCTGTTGCCTGAGGCGGAAGTACACTACCTTAAATACTCACGTCCCGTCCGTTTGTGACTATATCGCCTGAAAGTGGTTTGATTTTGGTGCTTTCTATATGTCTAGCGGAATTTCGCGGACGGTATTGGGAGGGGTAAATTGCGTGAAGGGTTCAATTTGCGGGGAGGCGATATAAGTGGTTTCAACGATTTCAGTCTACCCTAACGAATAATGTTGAAGGCGGTCGAGGAAGTCTGGGAAGTCTATCAGCGGGAAAAGTGCGGGATGCGATTGGCGGCGTACATGCTGGCGGTCGCGCGAGTGGCGAAAGCGGTCAAGCTCAGCGGGATTTATCCGTAAAACGGGGCATTGATTCTTTCCTTGTATCACGATCTTATCCCACAAGCTTTTGTTCAGGCTATGTAAACGATTTTAAACAATCTCTGCTAATTAAAAATGGATAACATCGAATCTACCGCGTGACATGCCGCGTTCTGGGATTTTAATGGGCTTAGGCTTTGCTCTAATCGCTGACGAGGATATCCTCTACTGTTCTGACGAGGACGCCTTTCCGTTCTTCGAAATCGTGATTTTCGCGAATGCCCTCAATAATCAACTGTCAGCAGGCAAGTGGCACATGCACAAGGTGATCTTGTGGCCGATGATCGCAGAACAAGACAAGCGAATCTTAATTCGCGTGACGCGTTCAGAGGAAGGTAGATTCCTATTATATTGCGTACTAGGGGATTTCCAAAAGGGATCCGCGACTGGATATCAATTATTAG
>Ga0299912_10003153_pt1 | contig 13513 bp, 13 predicted proteins | sample RVTome_2_FD_207667 | JGI IMG/M metagenome (GOLD analysis project Ga0299912, IMG submission 207667) | Soil microbial communities from uranium-contaminated site in the Upper Colorado River Basin, Wyoming, United States - RVT95D214 (version 2) ...
ACCTGCGCCAGCTTGCGCTGGTGGACGCCGCCGGCCGCGTCGCCGCCTGGACGGGCCCCGGCTGCAGCCATTGGGCGGGCGATGCGCAAGGCGAGCACTTCAGTTGTCAGGGCAACATCCTGGCCGGCGCCGCGGTCGTCGCCGAGATGGCCCGCGCCTATCGCGAGAGCAGCGGCCGCGAACTGGCCGATCGGCTGATCGCCGCCCTCGAGGCCGGACAGGCTGCCGGCGGTGACTCCCGCGGCCAGCAGTCGGCGGCGCTCCTCGTCGTGCGCGTGCATCCGGACTATCCCGAGTATGCCGAGCGTTACGTGGACGTGCGCGTCGAGGACCACGTGACCCCCATCGCCGAGCTGCGCCGTCTCTACACGATCTACGAGGCGCAGGGCTTGGTGCAGGCGCACATGCGCTTCGCCGAGTGGATGCAGGTGAAGGGCGATGCCGCGGGTGCGCGGCGCGAGAACGAGCGCGTGGCCGGGCTGCTCACGCGCACGTTGGCGCGACCCGACGCCGACGCGGGTACCTTGAACGCGCTGGCCTGGTTCGCTGCCACGCAGGATCTCCATCTGGACGAAGCCCTGGTCGCCGCCCAGCGCGCGTCGGCGCTGGAGCCCAAGGACAGCAACATCCTGGACACCCTGGCCGAAGTGCACTTCCGGCGGGGCGAAGTCGACGAGGCGATCGCGGCGATGACCCGCGCGCTCGCGATCAGCCCCGACGACGCCTATCTCAAGGGACAGCTCGCGCGCTTCCAGGCCGGCCGCTAGCTGGCCGGGTTCGCCGCCGGCAGGGGGAACCACCAGGTCATGGTGATCATCGGCACGGGATAGACCACCTGCGTGCGAAAACCGCGGAACTGCTCGGGATCCCAGCCGATGCGGGCGAAGCTGGCGGCGAGCTGGCGGTCGTACTGAGGCAGGTCCCTGACTGCGCAGCGTTCGAGCCCCCGGCCGAGCTGCTCGATGGGCAGCTTCATGTCGAGAGTGTTGATGCGCGCGAGGTGCCCCTCGTAGCGCTGCGGATCCGTGCCCGCCGGATTGGGCAAGCGCAGGTTGATCTCGGGATTCGCACCCGGCCACAGCGCTTCGTGGATAAAGACATCCCGCACCAGCAGGCGACAGGGATAGTTGAGCAGGTAGGACCGCGACTCCTCCTGCAGCGCGCTGGCCCGGCGCTGCCAGCCCCGGCGCAGGATGTAGGCCGAGCTGAGATCCACCGGCTGATCGAGCGAAAGCTCGCTCTCCGCCAGCGTGAAGATGGTGTGCGAGCCACGGCGAACGATCTCCACCCCAGGGGCCGGCGCCCGCCCTTCGCCGGCCAGCAGGTACTGCGCTGGCTCGTCGCTGCGCTGGCCGTCGAGCGTCTCCAGCCAGGGACCGGGCGCATCGGACGCGGGCGGCGGGTCGAGCACCAGGCTGAAGAGAGCCACCGGTGCGCCGGGACGCAGCCGGCGCAGGCCCAGGCGCTGGTGGATCTCCATGCCGTCCACGGCGGCGCCGTCCGCTGAAGGCCGGAGCACGAGCGTGGTCGCCAGGCTCTCGCAGCGGCAGCCGATCAGGTAGGACATGGCCGTGAAGATCGCCTGCTTGGCCCGGTGCTCGTTGCGCTCGCGGGCCGCGGCCGAATGGGCGGCGATCCAGCCGTCGATGCTCCCGCGGCCGCCGGGCGTGCTATCGATGAGCGCCTGGAAGGCATCCGCCGTGGCCTCCGCCTCGTCGCAGAGACCGGCGGACACGCCCTGCTCCCGCGCGGCGCGGATGAGGATGCGCAGGCCGACCGGAGCGGGGCTGCGGTGGAGGAATTCCAGGGGCTCGTCCTGGCGCAGCGCCTGGACGAGTCGGCTGGCAAGGCTCTTGTCGATGCCCAGCTCGCGCGTGAGCCGACCAGGGCGCGCGATCCCGCCCGTCACGGCCTCGACGAGGGGCGCGAGGGCGCTGCGCATCGCCTCCGCCACCGGGAGGATGCGGTCCGGCGGGCTCCCCGTTCTGGTTGCATGCATCGCAAGCTTGGTCATCGGCACGGCAGCATACCTCCCCAGGCGGCCAGGGCCAAGGCAAACCGCAATCCATTACACGACATAGGAATGCCGGACCGCCTGGCTGTCGCCGCTCGCCCTCAGTATAGGAAGCGCTCTATGGAATTGCAAGGATTTCTCTCAGAGATCTCTTGCAGTCCTACGGGCGAGCGGCTACACTCAGCGCATCCGGGAGGGTCAGGGTGGGCCCCTCCCCAGCGAGTCCGATGCTTCCCGCTTGTGGGAGGAACCCTTGCCGGCCACGGCCGGAAATCAGGAGGAAAACGATGAAGAGACTGCTCGCACTCTGCGCGCTGCTCACGCTGAGCGGATCAGCGCTGGCCGGCGGCAGCTTCGAGACCCTGCCTTTCGGCGGCAGCTACTTCGGCGGCGGCATCCAGATGTCGGCCGACGGCCAGGTGCTGGCCGGCTACTGGAGCGCCCCCTATTACTGGACCGAGGCCGACGGCATGGTGCCGGTGCCCGTGGGCAGCTCCCTACCGGCGACGGTCGACATCTCGGGCGACGGCAGCACCATCATCAGCGAGGTCATCGAGCCCGAGGATGGCCTGCATCACGCGGCCACCTACGCCATTGCCGATGGTGTCTGGACCTACCTCGGCGACTTGCCCGACACCGAGGGCTGTGACGCCAACTTTAGCAGCGGCTGGGGCAGCAACTTCGACGCCAGCATCGTGGCCGGCATGCGCTGGGTCGCGGGCTGCGACGCGGAGGCCACGCGCTGGGATGGGGGCGTGCCCACGGCCCTGGGGCGCTTTGCGCCCAGCAGCAGCCGGGCGAGCGTCATCGCCGACAACGGCAGCGTCATCGGCGGCTGGGCGGAGCACCCAAGCTACGGCATGCGGCGGCCCGCGATCTGGACCGCAGGTGTCGAAGGCCCCCAGCTCATCGCCGATCCTGAGAACGACGCCGGCGAGGTGTTCGACATCAGCCCCGACGGCAGCGCGGTGGTCGGCGAGAAGAATACCTTTGCCTTCTACTACGATGTCGCCAGTGCCACCTTCACCGACATCGGCACCCTCTACGACGATCCCTGGGGTAGCAGCGCTTGGGCAATCGCGGGCAACGGCATGGTGGTCGGCCAGAGCGGCAACCCCTGGTGGTCGACGCCCTACGCGTTCATCTGGACTGCGGACATGGGGATCACCTACCTCGGCGACTACCTGTCGGCGATGGGCGTCAGCGGCTACAACGGCGAGTGGCTCTATGCCGCCATGGACATCAGCGACGACGGCAAGACGATCGTCGGTACCTACGTCAATGAGACCGACTACATGCTCTACCCCTTCATCGTGCGCATCGAGGATACGACGCCCGCGACGCTCTCCAGCTTCACCTTCACGGTGAGCCCGGGCACCGTGGACTTCCACTTCGAGCTCTTCGGCGACGCCACGGCTGCGGTTCTCGAGTTGCGGGCCGCCAAGGACGGTGCCCAGTGGCAGGTGGCGGTCAGCGGCGCGAACGGCGACTTCAGCGCGCGTGATGAGTCGGCCCTGCTGGCGGCGGGCGGCCAGGTGCGCTACTCGCTCTACTACCGCGAGGATGGTGAGAGCCAGCTCCTGCGCAGCGAGAACGTGGATCTGGGCAACCAGGCCCTCGCCGACCGCCTACTCGGCGCCTTCCCGAATCCCTTCAACCCGAAGACCGCCGTCGCCTTCACGCTGAGCGAGCCCCAGCGCATCGAGCTGGCGGTCTTCGATCTCGCTGGCCGCCAGGTCGCGACGCTGGCCGAGGGTCAGTTCGCCGCCGGCCAGCACAGTGTCGACTGGAACGGGCAGGACGAACGCGGCCACGCCGTCTCCTCCGGCACCTACTTCGTGCGGATGGCGAGCCGCTCCGGCAGTCAGCTCCAGAAGGTGACGTTGATCAAGTAGTCCGCGTCTCTGGGCACTGCCCGGCATTCAGCCCGGCGATCGAGTCCTGGGGACGTCGATCGCCGGGCTGCTGACCGACTCCCATCCTTGCGCTTGTGTTCCGCTACCAACCCACTCAAGGAGAAATCCCATGCGACAGACTGCGCTGACACTAGCCCTGGTCGCGCTGCTGGCCGGAACGGCGGCGGCCGTTCCCGTCGAGGTGCGAATCAATGGTGAGGTCGAGTACAGCGGCATCAACTCCGGACCCTTCGGCGATGCCGGTCCCGGGGATCCGGCAAACATGGTGTTCACCGTGGACTCTCAGATCTTCGTGGACAGCGACATGTACAATGTGCGCGCCTATGCGATCGACCCGCTCTCCTTCACCATGACCTTCGGCACCGCTACGGCGGGTCTGCAGAGTCCCTATCCCGGCACCCCGTACTTCTGCATCCGCGAGAGCGATCCGGTCGCCGACGGCTTCTTCGTGACATCTGGAGACATCAACTGGCCAGGCGAGCTCATCCTCGATGAACCCGGCATCCTCGGCCAGTTCGCTCCTCACTTCGAGGTCGGCTACGAAGGCACCACGCTGAGTTCGCTCGACATCATCGACGCGGCCGGTAGCTACGGCTATGACGGACTCACGAGCTTCTGGTACGCGATGTTCGATGACTGGGCGGAGGCTGCCGGCCTGCTCTTCACCGAAGTGATCATCACTCCGATGACGACCGCGACCGCGGCGACCAGTTGGAGCCAGGTGAAGTCGCTCTACTAGCCCCCGCCACGATGCCGACGCGCTTCACCGCGCCGGCTTCTCCGCCTCGATCACGGGCGGCAGCGGCTGGCCAGCCGGCACGAACTCTATGGAGATCGAGTTCACACAGTGGCGCGTGTTCGTGGCCGTGAAGCCCTCGCCGAGGAAGACGTGGCCCAGGTGGCCGCCGCAGTTCGCGCAGAGGATCTCCGTGCGGCGGCCGTCGGCGTCAGTGACGCGCCGCACGGCCCCCGCGATCTCATCGTCGAAGCTGGGCCAGCCGCAGCCGGCGTCGAACTTGCTGCTGGAGCGATACAGCGGCGCATTGCAGCGCTTGCACAGGTAGCTGCCCTCCTGCCAGAAGGCCTCGAAGACGCCGCTGCCCGGCCGCTCCGTGCCCTTGTGGAGGATCACTCGGGCTTCCTGCTCCGTGAGGTCGTTGTACTTCACGTCGGCGTCCTTTGCGGGCTCGGGCGTGGCCTTGGCACCGGCCAGGGCCGCCAGGCCCAGCGCAAGCGCCAGCACCAGCAGGCGTGGCGACATGGCGCCTCCTCTCGTGGTCGGCTGTGCCACGATAGATAAGCGGCCAGCCCGAGGAGAGCAAGCGCCGCCGCCGACCTACTCGGCCGCCGGCCGGCCGCCCGCCGCCTCGCGCCCCTTGCTGCGCTCGATGGACTGCAGCGCCAGGTAGCGCTCGCCGAAGCGCTTCAGGTTGTCGGTCTCGTTGTCATACTGGTCGAGGTGGCGCTCCTCGTCGGCGACGAGATCCTCGAAGACCTTGCGCGAGGCCGCATCGGCGTTGGCGCTGCACTCATTGGCCCAGATGTTGTACTCGGTGGCGCTCTCGGTCTCCATGCGGGCCGCCATCTCGAGCATCGCCTTCACTTCGTGCACCGGCTTCGTCTCCTCGGCGACCTTCATCACCACGTCGCCGCCGAGGAAGAGGATGCGCTCAGCCAGCCGCTCGACGTGCAGCATCTCGTCGATGGCCGTGCGCTTGAACAGGCCGGCGAGCAGGTCGTAGCCCTGGTCGTCGCAGTGGAAGTGGAAGTACATGTACTGATGCACGGCGGCCAGCTCGTCCGCGACCGCCTTGTTCAGCAGCTCGATGCTCTTGGGATGCTTCATGTTCGCCTCCGGGGTCACATGCCGGACGGCAGTATCCCATGGCCCGTCCGGATGCGCAAGACCCGACGGCAGGCGCCGCCGGGTCCCCGAGAACCAGACTACCGCAGGGGCGCGCGCGGCGCGGCCCTACTTCAGCAACAGCATCCGCCGCGCCTGCGACTCGCCCTCGTCGCGCAGGCGGTAGAGGTAGACGCCGGAGGCGACGGGCCACCCGCCGTCGTCCACGCCCGCCCAAGTCAGCGCATGCGAGCCCGCTGGCAGCTCGCCCGCAAAGAGCGTCGCCACGCGCCGCCCGCTCGCATCGAGCACCTCCAGGTTCACGCGCCCGTCCCGGCTCAAGACGAAGGGAATCGTCGTGCTCGGGTTGAAGGGATTCGGGTAGTTCGCCCCCAGCCGGACACCGGCCGCTGGGGCCGAGTCGACGCCGGTGATCGTGCTCGCCTCGAGCCCGAAGCCGCCCTCGATCACCAGCCGATTGGGGACTTCCCGATTCGCGGGGAGCACGTCGAGGCCGGCGGCGTCCAGATCCGCGGTCAGGATCTCGACGCTGAGGCTGCGCGGGGCACCCGGCACCGTGACGTCGGCCGTGAAGTAGAACCGCACCCTGCCCTCGGCGTCGCGGTCGCTCAGCGTGAGCGCGCTGATGCCCGTGAAGTCGGTGAGGATCGAGGTGGGCTCGGCCACGCCGTCATTGTCCATGTCGACAGCCCCACCCTCCCTGAGGATGAGATCGCCGTTGAGGATGAGCGCCTCGACGTTGACGGCGTCGACCACCAGGTCCCAGATCACGGCCCAGTCGCCGTCCTCGTTGAGGTAGGCACCTTCGATGTCACCGGCGATCAGGTAGCCGTCCACGCTCTGGCCTTCGCGCAGGACGATCTGACCGTTGAGCAGCACGAACTCGTCCGTGCTGGCGACGGCATTGGTATCGCCGGTGACCATCCAGTCGCCGGCCTCGGTGACGCCGCAGAAGTCGAAGGCCGCCCAGAGCTCGCCCGCCTGGCCGCCGATCGCTGCCGGGACCGAGCCGCCCTCCACGACGTAGGCCCCGCCGGCCGTGACCGCGACCCCGTCCATCACGACGTGCTGGTCATTGTTGCTGGCGCCGGTCTCCAGCAGCAGGGGGCAGAGCCAGTGGCTGCCCATCGCCGAGACGCGGTAGTCGAAGTCGAAGCCGTTGGCCCCGACCGCCAGGTTCACGCCACCGACGATGTCGCCGCTGACGAACAGCGGCGTCGCGTTGGGACCGATGTAGAGCCCGCGAAACAGGGTGGACCCACCCTGCACGTTCGTGAAGCCGCCCTGCCAGTAGGCCTGGCCGTCCGCGGTGGCGCCGGGTCGGCTGCCGAAGGTCCAGTAGTGGCCGGCCAGGTTGGGGTAGACTGCCGCTTCGATCATGTGCAGGCTGGCGTTGAGCCAGACGGCATCGAGGCTGGTGCCGCCGCCCACCAGATCGTTGCAGATGGGGCTGTAGGCTGCTTCCCCGGCGTCGCTGATGCCAAAGAAGCTCTCGAAGGAAGTCTGCTCGTAGTCGCCGTAGGTGCCCTCGCTGAAGAGGGGGGCACCGGGCCCGCCCGCGGCGGCGCCCCAGACATGGCTAAGCGTGACCACGCCGTCGGTGGTGTTCACGGTGAAGGCATAGCCGCCGGCATGGTTGACGGCGCTGTTGCTGATGGCGCTGACCGTCTGCCCGACCGGTCCGCCGGTCAGGCTCAGACCTTCGACCACCAGGGCCGAAGCCACATAGGCGGCCGCCGGGCCAGCGAGCATGGCGCTGCCCAGCAGAGCCAGCAGCGCCGCGGAGAGTGACTGCCGATTCCTTGTCCTCATGGACTGACCTCCCGTTGAGCAAAGGGGGATGCGCCCCGCCGGGGGCGCGCAGGTGCGTGGAGCAGTATAGCCGAATGGAAACTGCCGGTATACCCGCGGGAACCGGGGCTCAACGGCGCTCGGCCTCGCCGGTCATGGGCACGAAGCGCACGGGCAGCACCACTTCGCGCTCGAAGACCGGCCCCTCGGGCCCGTCCTGGAGCCGGCGGTGGTGCACCTCGAGCTGCTGGATGCCCTCCCCCACCGGGAGCACGAGGCGGCCGCCCGGTGCGAGTTGCTCGAGCAGAGGCCGGGGCACGTGGTCCGGCGCCGCCGTCACCAGGATCCCGGCGAAGGGGGCCCGCTCCGGCCAGCCGCGATAGCCGTCGCCGATGCGCAAGTGGATGCGCTCGTAGCCCAGGGCGGCCAGTCGCGCCGCCGCCTGCCGTCCCAGGTTCTCCACGATCTCGATGCTATAGACCTCGGCGCCCAGCTCGGCCAGCACGGCGGCCTGGTAGCCGGAGCCCGTGCCGACCTCGAGCACCCGCTCCCCGGGCAGGATGCGCAGCAGTTCGGTCATCAAGGCGACGATGTAGGGCTGGGAGATGGTCTGGCCCTCGCCGATGGGCAGCGGTTGATCGGCGTAAGCCTCGCCGACCAAAGCGAGCGGCACGAAGCGGTGGCGGGGCACGGACCGCAGAGCGGCGAGCACCGCCGGATCCTCGATGCCGCGGGCCTCGATCTGCCGCCGCACCATCTGCGCTCGCGCCCTCGCGTAGGGATCCGGCTCGCCGGCAGCGGGCGGCGCGGCCGCGGCGGGCCAGGACAGAGCGGACAGGACCAGCAGGCAGGCCAGGCGGCGCAGGCGAACGAGCATCGGACACCTCCGGGGGCCGCCTGCAGTGTAGCCGCGATTCGCGCCGCCGGCAAAGCAAGGACCCCCGGCTCGTCATGGGCCGGGGGTCGCTTGCGGAATCTTGGCGCGAACAGCGGGACTAGAGCATGTCCTTGACGGCCTTGAGCGGACGAATACGCACGGTGCGCGAGGCCGGCTTGGCCTTCTGCGGCACCATCTCGCCCGTGAAGGGATTGCGGATCAGATTGCCGCCCTTGACCGCAGGCTTCTTCACCAGGGTCATCTTCATCAGGCCCAGGAGATTGAAGTTGCCGTGCTTCTTGACGGACTTGAGCATCACATCGGTCAGGGCATCGCAAACCGCGACCACGTCCTTGCGCGTCATGCCGGTCTTGTCGGCGACGCTACGGTAGACCTCGTTCCGCGTCGGCGGCTTGATCCCCGCGGGCGCGGCTGCTTTCTTGCTCGAAGCTTTCTTGACTGCCATCGTGTCCAACTCCTTGGCGTTTTCGCGGAAGGAAAAGCCGCTTCCGTCACGGCGCGGATGATAGCGCGCCCAGCCGCGATTGGAAGCGGAAATGCGCGGCGAGGGCCATTTTCTCGGGGAAAATCAGCCCCCCCTGCCGGCGCCGCCGCCCCGGCCCACGCGCACCAGCAGATCGATGGCGAGCTGCGGCTGGTCGGGAAGATCGGTCGCCACGACCAGCCGGAGGCGGTGCTGGCCGGCGGGCATGTCGGGCAGCAGCGTGATCTCGATGTCGTAGGCGTCGCCCTCGGCGATCGCCACCACCGCGACGCGGAGGTGGGAGTCATTCGCGCCGGCGCGCAGGACCCGGAAGGGCGGGCCGCTCAGGCGGCGAATGGGCACGGTCGCGCTGGCGGGCACACCAGCGAAGCGGCTGGCGATCTCCACCCGCTCCGGGAAGCTCAGCGCACCGGTCAGCTCGCCCAGCACGGCGATCTCGAAGCTGGGCACCACCGGATCGCTGGTCAGTACGCGGATCCGCTCGTTGAGCCCGCCCGGGGAGGTCGCAGGTGCCAGGCGAATCTCGAGCAGCCAGGGGGCATCCGGCCGCTCCGCCGCCGGACCCATGGGCGGCTGCACCGCGACCACGAAGGGGGCAACGGGCCGGGCCGCATCCGGCGGGCGGCGGGGCCCCTCGTCGAGGGGGTCCGCCGGTAGCGGTGGGTTGAGTTCGGCGGCCAGGACGCGGAAGCCCTCGGGATGGCGGGGGGTGATCGCCACAACCAGCACGGTGTCGCTGCTGGCGAGCAGCCGGCCCACTTCGAGCACCCGGGGCTCGACGGTGAAGCGACTGCGGATCGTGGCCGAGAGGGTGAGGCGCAGCTTGGGCCGGCTGAGGTCGTTGCTGGCGATGGTGACCACTTTCGACCAGCGACCGAAGCCGACCGGCTTCAGCGTGATCAGGGCCTCGCCCTCCTGGCCGGGGCCGAGGCGCACCGGCCCCTGGATCCACTCGCCGCCGCTGGCTGCATCATCCACCGCGCTGACCAGCACGGCCGAGCAGGCTCAGCCGCCCTTGGCTTCGAGGATCCCCTCCCCGACGTTGCGGAAGCGGAAGACCTGCCGCAGCTCCACGCCCTCCTCGACCTCGCCGAAATCGTGGGCGGTCACGGGAGCCTCGATGCGGGGCGCCGCCTCGGCGGCGCGCCCGGGGGCGGCGACGAGCAGCAGGCCAAGCGCGGCGAGGGCGAGAGGTAGGCGCGATGGGAGCTTCATGCGACCAAGCTAGCGAGCCCCGCCGGTGGCCGTCAAGGCCGGGCATGGCGGCAGGCGCCCCCGCGCACGACGACAAAGGCCCCGGGGAGCGTTCCCCGGGGCCCTCTCACCCTTGCGATTGCCGCACGCAGGGCCTAGTCGTAGTACTCGGTGCCGAGATGGGTGATCAGCTCCTCGCCCATCAAGTGCCGGAGGTTGTTCTTCATCTTCATGAGCTGGATGAAGAGGTCGTGCTCGGCGTAGAGCCCTGGCGCGGTCTGCGGGCTCTTGAAGTAGAAGCTGAGCCATTCCTGGATGCCCTTCATGCCGGCGCGCTTGGCCATGTCCATGAAGAGCGCGAGGTCGAGCACGATGGGCGCGGCGAGGATCGAATCCCGGCACAGGAAGTTGACTTTGATCTGCATCGGCAGGCCCATCCAGCCGAAGATGTCGATGTTGTCCCAGCTCTCCTTGTTGTCCGCGCGGGGCGGATAGTAGTTGATCCGCACCTTGTGGTAGAGGTCGCCATAGAGCTCGGGGTAGAGCTCGGGCTGCAGCACGCTGTGGAGCACGGAGAGCTTGCTCTCTTCTTTGGTCTTGAAAGAGTCGGGATCGTCGAGCACCTCGCCGTCGCGGTTGCCCAGGATGTTGGTGCTGAACCAGCCGCTGACGCCCAGCATGCGGCTCTTGAAGCCGGGCGCGAGGATGGTCTTCATCAGGGTCTGGCCGGTCTTGAAGTCCTTGCCGCCGATAGGCACGCCCTCGCGGCGGGCCAGCTCGACCATCGCCGGGATGTCCACGGTGAGATTCGGCGCGCCGTTGGCAAAGGGCACGCCCTCCATGATGGCCGCGTAGGCGTAGACCATGCTCGGCGCGATCGTGGGGTCGTTCTCCCGCATGGCCTTCTCCAGGCTCGCGATGCTCTGGTGCGCCGGGCCCGGCTTGAGGAAGATCTCCGTGCTCGCACACCAGACGATGACCAGCCGGTCGCAGCCCTGCACCTTCTTGAAGTTGCGGATGTCGGCGCGGAGCTGCTCGGCCAGTTCCATCCAGTTGGCGCCCTTCTTCTTGTTCGGGCCGTCGATCTTCTTCACCCACTTGTGGTCGAAGACCGCCGGCATCGGCTTGATGGCACTGAGGAAGCCCTTCACGGCACCGAGCTGCTCGGCGGGCAGCACGCCGGCCTTCATGGCCGCCTCGTAGGCGTTGTCCGGGAAGATGTCCCAGCCGCCGAAGACGAGATCCTCCATCCCCGCCAGCGGCACGAAGTCCTTGATCATTGGGCTGCGGTTGTCCGTGCGCTTACCCAGGCGGATGTGGGCCATCTGCGTCAGGCTGCCGAAGGGGCGGCCCAGGCTCTGCCGGGCCAACTCGACGCCGGCGTAGAAGGTGGTGGCGACGGCGCCCATCCCGGGCGTGAGGACACCCAGCTTGCCCTGGGCGGGCTTGATGGCTCTCGGGCTCGTGCTTGCGCTCATGGCGGAGACCTCCGGTTGACTCAGGTCGGCGGCAGCATAGGGCGGCTTGACGGATCAGTCCATCTCATTGTATTGATTGGAACGATAAGGGTTGCTTATCAACCGCGGGAGTCGGGATGGAGCGCCGCCAGCTCGAGTGCTTTCTCGCCGTCGTCGAGGCGGGCAGCTTCCACGCCGCAGCGGGACGGCTCTTCATCACCCAATCGGCGGTGAGCCAGGCGCTGCGGGCACTCGAGAAAGAAGTGGGCGAACCCTTGCTCCTGCGCCCGGCCGGCGGCCGGGGCGCCCAGCTCCGCCTCAGCGCCGCGGGCCAGGTGCTGCTGCCGATCGCGCGGGATATCCTGCGCCGCTTCGCCGAGGGGCGCCAGGCGGTCGCCGAGCTGCGCGGATTGCTCAGCGGGCGGCTGGCCATCGGGGCCGTGGACGTGGCCGCGATCTACCACTTACCGGATCCCCTGCGCGCCTTCAAGCGGGCCCACCCGGGTCTGGGCATCTCCGTGCGCGTGGACGGCAGTCGCGCGCTGACGGCGGCCCTGCGCGAGGGCGCTCTGGATCTCGCCTTCGTGCTGGCCGCTGAGACGCTGGCCGGCCTCGCCGGCCGTCACTTCCGCGACGATCCCCTGGCCGTGGTCGCGCCGGCGGAGCTGCTCGCGAGCCTGGGCCCCTCCCCCGCGCCCGCCGCCATTGCGGCCCTGGGCTGGATCAGCTACCCGCGCCGTTCGGTGACGCGCGGGCTCATCGAGGTCGCCTTCGCCGCCGCCGGTCTGCCCTTCCCCGTGCTCATGGAGATCGACCGGCCGGAGGCGATTCTCCAGATGGTGCGGGCGGGGTTGGGCCTGGCCGTACTGCCCGAGCGACTGCTTACGGGTGCGTCGGGCGGCGCCGAACTCACGCGGCTCAGGCTGCCCGGCCTTGCCGCGAGTCGGCCGATCCGCCTCCTGCACCGGCCGGACGCCGAGCTGGCGCCGGCCGCGCGCGCCTTCCTCGCCGCATTGGACTGGCCTTGAGCGCGGGCGGCGCTCAGTCGGACTCGCCGTCCTCCCCCGGTCCCGGCCGCCCGCGGAAGTGCACGAAATCCCCGCTGCCCCGCTGGCTGACGATCTGGGCCGGCACGCCCGCGGCGACGCTTCCGTCCGGCAGGTCGATGTTGACGACGGCGTTGGCCCCCACGGCCACGTCGTCGCCGATGCGGATCTTCCCGAAGACCTTCGCGCCAGGGCCGAAGTAGACGCGGTCGCCGACGACGGGCACGCCCCGCCGCTCGTCGCGGCCGCCGACGCCGATCGTGACGCCCTGCGAGAGATTGCAGTTCTCGCCGATCACGCACCTGCTGTTGAGGACGACGCCACCGTGGTGGCCAATGTAGAGGCCCGGCCCGATGCGCACCGTTGCCGGCAAGCGGATTCCTGTCACGAGCTCCAGCCAGAGCTGCCAGGGCTGGCGCAGGCGGCTGAGGAGGCGCGTCCAGCCCCAGCGGTGCCGCTCGGCCAGCCAGCGCGCGCAGCGATAGTCGGCGATGGCCCAGATCGGCGGGGTACCGAGGATCGTGGTCAGGCGCCGCCAGGGGCCGGGAGCGCCGAGTATGAAGAAGTAGCGGTCCAGGTCACGCTTCAGATGGGACACGGGCACCTCGCGGGCGGGGAGTATAGGCGGGGCGGCCGCCGGCTGTCCACAAAGCCAGCTCGCGCCAGCCAAGAGCCGGGCCATCTTGCCACGCCTCCGTGACCAGAATGCCGAGAGCTCCTGAGATTTCCCCGCAAGGAGGGGCTTGACGGCGCCGCTTCCCTTGTGTATCATAGCATTCGCATATGCGAATGACCTCATACACAAGGGAGCTGGGCACCGTGGACTTCGAGCTGGCCAGTGCGCGATTA
>Ga0299912_10003154_pt1 | contig 13511 bp, 10 predicted proteins | sample RVTome_2_FD_207667 | JGI IMG/M metagenome (GOLD analysis project Ga0299912, IMG submission 207667) | Soil microbial communities from uranium-contaminated site in the Upper Colorado River Basin, Wyoming, United States - RVT95D214 (version 2) ...
GGGTATACGGCTGCTGTTTTTTATAAGACAGTCGGAGGGAAAGAAAAAATGAAAGAAGAGAAAAAAGTAGGCGTTGACTTAGGCTTAAGTGAGGAGGAGAAAAATACTCTTCATCATATTGCAAAAACAGTGGTTGAAAATAAGGTTAGAGGGAAGGCTGTTCCTGAGTTCAAGATTGAATCACCTATTCTAAAGGAAAATCGAGGGGCCTTTGTGACTATTCAAAAGAAGGGGCAATTGAGGGGATGCATTGGATACATTGAAGGCCATGGGCCTCTTCACAAGACCATTGAAGAGATGGCCGAAGCCGCGGCGTTCCGTGACCCTCGCTTCACTCCTGTAAAAGAGAACGAGCTTCCAGAGCTGGAGATTGAGATATCTGTTTTGACTCCTCTTAAAAAGATTCAGGATGTAAATGAAATTCAGGTTGGGAAGCATGGAATTTATATAAAGAAAGATTGGTTCTCAGGCCTTCTGCTACCACAGGTTGCCACAGAATATGGATGGGATCGTCAGACTTTTTTGGAACATACTTGTCAAAAAGCAGGTCTGCCTTCCAATGCATGGAAGGATAAAAATATTGAAATCTACATCTTCTCAGCCGATATCTTTTAATTGAAAAATCTAGCCAAACATATTTGAAATTCCTCCAATCTGGATTCCCGTTTTCACGGGGATGACACCCTTTCGGTTGCTTTGTCATTCCTGCGAAGGCAGGAATCCAGGAAAAGACAAATTTAAATGTTAGAGATAAATTCTCAGACTTCAATGTGTAAGAATCTGAGGAATTGAGGAAGGCGGATCATCCAGTTTAGCATCATAGATTTCCATTCGATTGCGACCGTTGGCTTTGGCTCGATGCAGGGCTTTTTCAGCACATGCAACCAGGTGCTCGGCTGTTTCGATGTCCTCCGAAGGAATTGCGGCCACTCCTAAGCTCACTGTGATATGCAGTTTACCAAGGGAAGCGTTTTCCCATAAATGCTGTCCGACCAGGGTGCATAACCGCTCGGCCAGAGCGGATGCTTCACCAATATCGATCATGGGCATCAGGATGACGAATTCCTCTCCTCCGTAGCGTGCGATCATGTCCACTTCCCGCACGTTTTGTTTCAATAGACTCGCAATCCCTTGCAACATCCAATCTCCTGTGGGATGACCATAACGCATATTAAAGTCACGAAAAAGGTCGATGTCCATCATAATGCAGCTAAGGGGATTGAGGTAACGCCTGGCAAGAGCAAATTGTCTGTGCAGATCTTCGGCAAAATAATGGCGGTTATAGAGACCAGTCAGCCGATCAGTCAACGTTGGCTGTCTCAATGTTTGATAGGACTGTTCCCCATTTTCCATACGATTGTATATGTCCTCGATCACCTGCCGGATACGTAAGAGGGAGGCTACCCGAGCCAGTAATTCCCGGTCGTCGAACGATTTGCTCAAGTATTCGTCTGCTCCGGCTGTTAGACCGCCTACTTTATCTTCCATGTCGGTACGCTTCTCGGTAAGCATGAGAATAGGGATGTAGAGCCGAGATTGTAACCGGATCCGATGGCAAACGCTGAACCCATCCATGTCCGGGAGAACCACATCAAGGAGCACCACGTCGGGTTGTACAGCCTCAGCGATTTCAATTCCTTTCTGGCCTGTTTCAGCAAATGAGACTTGATAGCCTGCATCCTCCAACAATAAGCGCATATACTGTGCCTGTGTAGGACTATCTTCGATCAATAAGACCTGTTTCTTATCCTTCTCTTCCGTCACTTGGTGCCTCCTTCTGTTTAGGAATATTTTCCGTCAGGCTCTTCAACCGGGTGGCGATCTGGCTGAGATCGAGGACTTCCTCCACGGCGTTGAGTTCGATGGCGGCTTTGGGCATGCCGAAGATTACACTGCTCGCTTCATTTTGAGCGATGGTATAAGCGCCTGTTTGATGCATGGCCTTCAACCCCCATGCCCCATCCTGTCCCATTCCGGTCAGTAAGATGCCGATTGCCTTTGCCCCATAATTTCGGGCTACAGATTCAAAGAGAATATTGACTGATGGACGGTGGCCACCGACTGGCTCTGAAGCATCGAGCCACAGTTTCCCATTGCCCATGACAGTCAGATGAATGTTGTTGGGAGCGAAATAAGCGGTGCCAGGTTGAATGGTCTCGGCTTGCTTTGCTACCTTACATGGGATGGGGGTTGTGTTGCTCAGCCAACTTGCCAAACCGGATATAAACCCTTGACTGATGTGTTGCACGATCACAATGGGCAAGGGAAAATCCGATGATAGACCACTCAAAATCGTCTGCAGAGCCGGAGGTCCACCCGTGGATATGCCGATGGCCACCAAATGGGCTGCCTTCTGAAGCTTGAATAATGAAGTGGCTTTTGATGGAGAAACCAACAGATACTGACCTCTATTGAGCGTTTCAGACGTTGATTGCATCCACAACGCCCGTCTTATTACTTTAACGGCAGCCATGGTTTTGATTTGGCGGACGAGACTTTTTGCCTCATCACTGTCAGGAGATGGACCTCTTGGCGTTGAAAGAACAGTCAGTGCGCCCAATGCTATGGCCTTGAAGCTCACCTCGATCAGAGGTTGGGATTCGATGCCTGTGATGACCACAATCGGACAGGGTGTTTCGTTCATGATCTGACGGATGGCCTCATACCCACCCATGCCCGGCATATTGATGTCCATCGTGACGATATCCGGTCGGAATTTCCGGCAGAAAGCCAGGGCTTCTTCACCGCTCCCTGCTTCTCCCACTACGGTCAGTTCTGGGTCACTCTCGATGATGATGTGAAGCACCGATCGAATAGTCTGCATGTCATCGACGATGAGGACACGAATCATTGCCTTGCCCTTTACCCCGTTAGAAATAATGCCCTGCTGCTTTGCAGTGGGATTACATTCTAAATAATTCTGGTAGGGTTTAACCCGCTGCGCCAGCGCTTGCGCGGCGAGTGTCCCGCCCGTCGAGAGCCTCTGGGTCGAACGACTGGAATTTCTAACGGGGTTTACCGAATCAAGCGTTCGATGGTTTCAAGCAATTCTCGTTGGTCGAACGTACTCTTAACGATGTAAGCGTCTGCGCCTGCTTCCATGCCGTGTAATCTGTCCTGCGGTGAATTCAGAGACGTCACCAGAATTACCGGCACATGGGCATAACGGCTGTTGCCTTTGATGGATTGGGTAAGGACGAGTCCATCCATTCTTGGCATATTAATATCCAAAACTACAATATCTGGTAAATCTTTCTCATTGCGGTTTATTAACTCCCACGCCTCCTGGCCATCGACTGCAGTAAGAACCTCATAACCTGCATTCTCCAGGAGGTGCTTTTCCAGTGTTCGGGTTGTGATCGAGTCGTCAGCCAATAGCACGCGCCATCGTTGAGCTTCCTTGGTAATGATGGGCAGCGCCGAGGTGGCAACTGACTTCGCATGGATGGACTTCATCAGGTCAGAGACATTCAGGATGGTCACCAATTGTCCGTCGCCCAATATGGCGGCTCCTGTTATGTTTAGCACCCTGCGCAACTGGCTTCCCAATGACTTGACGACAACTTGTTGTGTGGACAAAAAACCACCTACACGCAGAGCGATTCGCTTTTTAGCTACGGATAGGATGACTACTGGAATTTTGGTGTCAGATGGAAGGGGTTGTTCCATATCAGGGAGTTTGAGAACGTGTGCCAGACTGATGAGTGGCAGAGGACGCCCTTCCGCATAGATGGCGGGATGTCCCTCGATGCTGCCAATTTTTCCAGCCTTCACATAGAGAATTCGCTCGACATTCATCATCGGCAAGGCTATTGTTTCACCGGAAACGCGCAAGACCAATACCTGGCTTGTCGTCAGCGTGAGTGGCAGGGTCAGAATGAATGTGGTGCCAAGACCCGGTATGGTTTCCACTTGGATTAATCCATGTATCTGTTCAAGATTCTTCCGGACTACATCCATGCCTACACCACGGCCGGAAAGGTTGGTGGTCTGTCCGGCCGTTGACAGTCCAGAATAGAAGATCAGCTCAACGACTTCACGTTCGCTTAAGTCCGCCATCTTATCTGAAGAATACAGACCCCGTTCTATAGCCGACCGCCTAACTGCATTTAGGTTGATGCCGCGGCCGTCATCGGAGACCGTTAGGACCAAGTTATTACCACGCTGCTCTGCGCAGAGTTGAATGGTGCCATGGCGGGGTTTCCCTAAGGATAGGCGCTCTTCAGGCATTTCGATACCGTGGTCTACGGCATTGCGCAACAAGTGGGTCAGGGGATCTTTCATCAGTTCCAGTGCCTGACGGTCCACCTCCGTCTCCTGCCCCTCTACTTCCAGTACAACGTCTTTACTTAGGTTGTGGGCGAGGTCGCGCACCATTCGAGGGAAGAGGTCAAATAGAGTAGCAATGGGCAGCATACGTATATTGCGGATGCCATTTTGCAGATCGTCGGTGACGAGTTGCAGATGATTGCGATCATTGGTTAAACGGTCCAGTAATTTGTTGAAATCAGTGCCGAGGGTTTTGAGGTCCTGTTCATTATTTTCCAAAAAATCAAGCAGTAGAACCAGGTCTGTTTGGTCCGTCTTAATGTAGTTCCTTCGCAAACGATTGTAGTGGGGCCGAGCCTTGCGCCAGTTCTTTTGCCAGCGCATGGTGCGATCCTGCAATGTTTTCATTTGGCCTACGAGCTTATCCATCCGCATTTGCATGACCAGGAGTTCGCCAAGACCCTCCATCAGCATGTCAAGTTTAGCAGTCCGGACACGGATAGTCTCCTCTCCCTGCATTGGGCGTGGGTCAATTGGCTGCTGGTCTTTTACCCCGGCAGCAGAAGGAACTCCGTCTTTGGAAGGGGAGATGAATTCATCAGCGTTTGGCCGGCCTGTCCCGAGGTTAACGGGGGATGTCGTCCCATTAAGGTGTGAAGCAGGGTGAGACGTTCTTTGCCCGTAGGACTCCACAGGTTCAGGGGGTGAGCTAACATGTATTATTGCAGGGGAGGGGCCTGAATCCAACGACACGAGAGCATTGGAAGAAGAAGGGGTGGTCTCGTCAAGGCGGGCAAGGACTGCCGTCACAAAGTCAGTAGGCATCTGTTCACCACGGATATGGGTGGACATAGCGGTGCCGATGGCGTCTAATGCTTTCAAGAGGGCATCGAAATGGTGTGGTGTGAAAGAGAGGTTCCCATCACGAATCTTGGCCAAGACGTCCTCGACGCGGTGGGCAATGGTTTCGATGTCCTAGAGATTGACGGCTCGGGCAGCTCCTTTAATACTGTGAGCGGCTCTGAAAATGTCAGTGAGCAGGTTGGTGCGCTCATCGGGGGCCGGATTTCGTTCTAATAAGAGGAGGCCTTTGTTCAGCGTGCTTAGATGTTCTTGAAGTTCCGCCTGAAACGTGACCATCAGCTCTTTTAGCATTTTATCTGATAATGGCATTGTTGACTTCCTTGGATGGTAAGGGCCTCATTGAACAGGTGTTGAACCTGCGGCCTTCTGTCATCCGATCTTGTATTGTTGCACAATACTGGTTAACTGCCTGGCCAGATCATTGAGGTTTTGCGCTGCTTGGTCCACTTGTTGCATACCTTTCTGTGTTTGTATCGCACCGAGATTGATATTCTCCATCGCCCGTGTGATCTGATCCATCCCAGCTAATTGCTGGCGTGCGCTGGCTGTGATCTGTTCAGCAGCAACCGCCACCTGTTGCGTATGCTCCCGAATGACACGGATCGAATCGCCAGTGGCGTGGGCTAACTCAACACTGCCTTCCGCACTTTTTGTACCCTTCTCGGTGACCATTACGGCCGTATTGGCAGCTTTCTGGATTTCGTTTAAAATACCGGTTACCTGGGCCGTTGCTTGGCGGGACTGCTCGGCGAGGTTGCGCACTTCCCCGGCCACGACGGCAAAGCCCCTCCCAGCTTCACCGGCGTGCGCTGCTTCCATTGCGGCGTTCAGTGCCAAAAGGTTGGATTGGTCGGCAATATCGTTGACTGTGGCAATGATCTCACCAATCTGCAGAGTCTGCTCGCTGAGGCTAAGGATGGTTTCAGCGATATGACGTACTTGGTCCTTCAAGTCTAACATGCCATCTTCGGTCTTTTTCACGGTGCCCAATCCACTTTCGGCTAACTTGAGTGTATTGGAGGCCATCTCAGACACGAGCTGTGCGCGCTCGACGGATTGTTCGGCAGTCTGGCGAACCTCTTCAACGGTAGTGGTGGTTTCAGCCACTGAAGCGGCCTGCTCGGTGACGGTAGCGGCCTGCTCAGCGGTAGCAGTGGAGATATGACTGTTGGCCTTGCTGATATTGTCTGTAGCCTCCTGCATTTGACTGGTGAGTTGGCACAGATTGGCCAGCATCTGTGCAACGGCATTGCCCACAGCATCCTTTTCCGAGCGGGGTGTCACTGCAATGGTCAGATCTCCTTTGGCGACCTGATGGACAGCCTGGGACATCTCGTTTAAAAGATCGAGCATGTGGTTGAGGTTGTTTTTAATTTCATTAAAATCACCTTGATATGAAGCAGTAATCTTGTCAGGGAGATCTCCTTCGCTGATACTTTCAATGTACTCCGCCGCCATTCGCAGTGGTCCGGTGACCGCATCGAGGGTATCATTGATGCCCTGGACGATCTTACGGAACTCACCCTGGTGCCTGGAGGCATCCGCGCGAATGCTAAGCTTACCTTCCATAGCGGCTTGGACCAACATATTCACGTCTGCAATCAACGTCTTGATAGTCTCGCCCATCTTTGCGTAAGCTTCTCCGGTTTCCTGCAGTTGGGCAATCATCTGATTGAAGTCCCGGGCCAGATTACCCAGTTCATCTTTTTTGTTGAGCTGCAGCGGTTGAGTCTGGATATCAGCGGTCTGAGACAGTTCGCCATTGACGAGGCCAGTGGCCTCATGTGTGAGCTGTGCAAGATCCGTGGCGACATTATGGGTTGCATCCTGAAGCATTCGTATAGGGGCGGTGATCTTACGATTAACTGTGATTAATGAGACCACAACGATCGCCGAGAGGAGGAGCAGCAAGCCCATGCTCACGTTTAAATACAATCTGCCCCGTTTGGTGATCTTCTCTACCGTCAACTTCGTTCGAATCTCGTGCATGGTAATAAAATCCTCAATAGGCATCATCGCCTTTGCCTTTTCAAGGTGATATATATCATTATGTAGCAACTGGATAGCCAGTGCCTGATCAGGTTTGCCCGCTTTAAACCTCCCAGTACCATCATCATACTGGCCCTTCATTGCAAGAAAGGCGTTTTCTTCGATTTTAAAGAGGGCATTTGTTCTATTCTTTGCTTCATTCATTTCTGTTATCTCTTCCTCGGTAAACCCTGCCTTTTTCATGAGATCCGTTAATGAAGCGGATTGGCCATCTCGGCGTGGCTTTTTCCCCTCACGGATAGCTATTATATCCTGATAATGTTGTTCATATCTGGGATCACCAGTCACCACGTAGGTTCGTGCAAAACGGGTGAGATCATCCACGCTTTGACGGAGCTCATTAGCAACCCGGTGGGATTGATAGCGGATCTCTTGGCTGCGCTGTACATCTTCCTGATTGAGGTTCAACAGTCGGGACATTAGGCCGAGGGCAATCAGAAGGATGAAAAATGTGCCATACAATAACAAGAAAAATTTTTTGATTGTCATATCGAACTCCCTTTTATTAGCAGTATTTGGCTGACATAGAACTCTGGTATCGACCTCACTCTCCCTCGCTCACGATGATGTTTGGGTCGGAAAAAAAGGATTCAAGGTTGATAACCATCATCATATTGGTCGTGATGCCCCGGACATGGGCCTGTACCTTAGTCGAAATAGTGGGTGGCAATGGATTCAGGTCATCCAGTCGAAGGCGGCACACCTTGTCCAGGTCATCGGTGAGCAGCGTCAACTCTATTTTCTGATTTTCTTTACCATGGCTGCCCTTCACCAGGAGAATATGAGCTTTGTCGGAAAGTGGATGGGGTGGAAGCCCCCAAAAAACCGTCAGATCCATGATAGAGTAAATCCGGCTGCGCAAGTTTACAATACCAACAATGAAGTCGGGCGCACACGGAACACGTGACCAGTGATGTGCGCTCAAAGGTTGAATCTCATACACTCCCTCCGTCGGTATTCCTAAATACTCCGTTCCCAGATGGAATGTCAGGACCTCCAGCGTTTCCCCATTGGTTACTTTATTTTCAGGCAGTCTGGCTAGTACCCGCGCACGCTCTTCAAGAATACCTTGCACATCCTGTGGTTTTGTGAGAGTGGCCTTTTGAGCGCTGAGTTGTTTTGTCATGACTTACTTCTCCCCATAACCACTTTGTTGCGTGGTACAGCCTGGGCCATGCTCAATAACTGCCCTGCAGTCAGATCCTCCGAGCCTGATAAAACCGTATCAGGTGGGAGCTTGGAAGCTAAGTGAATAGCCAGTGAGCAATGCCGTTCGGCCTCGATCGGGTTGCCTGTTCGCTGGTAGAGATGAAATAGTCCGAAATGGGCCAAAATAAAATTTGGATCGAGGTAGATCACTTTTTTAAGCCGATCAATGGCCTCCTGGAGACCTCCTTGCACCTCGTGAAGGAGTGCTAATGTATAATGCGCTTCACTCCGCAATGGATCGTGATCGAGTGACTGTTTGGCCCACTTTTGGGCTTCACTGAGCCGCCCGGCATTAGCATCCAGGCAGGCCATCCGGTAAAGTGTTGTAGCGGAGTTGGACTCACTTGCCAGGTAAGTGAGAAAGCACTGACGGGCCTCATCATATCGATGCTGCTCCATGAATGCTTCACCCAACTGACAGAGGTTGCCCCCTTCGGCAGCATGAGGCCCTTCCTTTGAAGGAGAGGGGAGGAAGCGTCGCTCAGGACCAGGCCTGAGCCGACTCTGGCCTTCAGGCTGGGAAGTCGAAGGGGCAACCCTGAACCCATTCTGGCCTTCAAGCTGGGGAGTCGAAAGGGCGACTTCGGGCTTCGGTCTCGAAGCTTCAGGGTCTGGAATTGTCACAACTGGGAAGGAGTCCCTGTTATTGGTTAGTTGTTGGGCAGACGATTTCCCAACGAATAATGATTGGGAAATCGGGACTTTTTGGTAAGCGATGGCCCCATGGAGATTGGATGTCTGGAACTTGTTATAAATCTCAAAATGCGTTTCACTCGGCCCAACCATCAGCCAGCCGCCTTTTGACAGACATTGATAGAATCGATCAGCGATATCTTGAATGAGAGATATAGGAAGATACATGGTTACATTCCGACAGAGGATCAGGTCGAGGTTGTTTGTCTGATTAGCAGGTGAGGGATAGTTGTCCTCGGCTAAGTTGTGGTAGGCGAAGGTTACCATTTTCTGTATAACAGGTTTCAGCGTGTAGGTGTTTCCGTGGTGGGTGAAGTAGGTGGAACAAATCGCCGGGTCAGTTTCACGAAAGGACCAAGCACGATAGCGGCCAGCAGAGGCTTGCTTAAGGGCATGGCGGTTGAGATCAGTCGCCAGAATGAGAATTTTCCATTGGTCGATATCAGAGAGGATCTGGTGGAGCAGGATAGCGAGGGTGTAAGGTTCCTCCCCTGTGGCGCAACCGGCACTCCATAGGCGTAAAGTGCGGTCGATCTGGTGACGGGCAATCAGGTCCGGGAAAATATTGCGGCGCAGGGCCTCAATGGTATCCGAATCTCGAAAAAAATAGGTTTCTCCGATGGTCACTTTCTTAATTAGGTCATTCCAGATCTCGCTGTCTGTCGGGGCCTCCTGGAGACGTAAGAAAAAAAGATCTAAATCTGCACATTCCAAAGATCCGCTGCTTTCCTCTAAGGCGCGGGTTAAAGTCTCCCTCCTGTTATCTCCGACCCGGATGCCGGTGCGTGTCTGAATCAGCTCACAAAAGTGTAGATAGTTCTTATTGTGGAGGAGGTGCTTTTTTATCATCGAGTTAACCCCGTTAGAAAGGGCGGCGCTTTACCCCCCCCCGTTTTGATAGGAGTTGAATCTTTATTTATATCGTCCTCGCCATAAATGGCGGGGTTTTCTAACGGGGTAAACCCAATTCTCTCATCATTGTTCGACAGCAGCCGGGAGACGTCGAGAATCCATACCAAGAAATTCTCTTGCTGAACAGCCGCCACCAAGAAGCGTGATTGCAACAAAGCCGCTGGAGGAAACTCTACTTGTTTTGAGGTGAATTCCAGAACATTCAACACTTCATCCACAATGACAGCCACTATTTGCCCCTGTGTCTGAATGATCAAGAGGAAGTCCTGCAATTCAGGATCCTTGCCTGTTTGACCAAAAAGCCGCCTCAAATCGATCACTGGCAGCATTTGCCCGGCCATATTGATGATGCCCAACACCGATTGGGGTGCATCGGGAATAGGGGTGAACGTAACCATGCGTACGGCTCGAATTACATGATCCAGTGGCAAGGCATAGTGTTGTCGATCCATCCTGAAAAGAACATAGTGGCGGGGCCTATCTTCTAATTGGAATGGTTTGGCCAATTTTTGTGGTAAGAAGGTTGCCTGATCCATATCCTATTTACCCCTTATACATTAAAAAAAATCTGTACTACTAATGCCCAATTTCTTGAAATTTTCTTAAGCAAATTTTATCAGGGTTTTCCCCCTCACCCTCCCCTCTCCCCCGAAGGCGGGGGAGAGGGGAGGGTGAGAGAGCGTGTAGTTTTATTTCAGAGATCTCTCCGATCAATGCTTGACATCTCGGAGAGGCAACTTAAAAAAGAAAGTTGAACCTTTTCCAACTTCACTTCTAACTCCAATTTCACCTTGATGCCCCTCTACTATTTTCTTTACAATGGCCAACCCGAGACCCGTACTTTTTTCACCCGCTGTTGGTTTGGTGCTCGCTTTTTGAAAAGGTTTGAAAACATGGGGCAATTCATTTTCGGGAATGCCTTGTCCCTGGTCAATCACTTTGGTGACCACAAAGCCATTCCCCGTTTGTATTTCGATACGGATCGTTGTATTGGAATGAGAATATTTGATGGCATTGCTTATTAAGTTATTTAAAACTTGTTCTATCTTATTCTTATCACAATCGACCGGAGGGATATCCTCTGAAAGCACTAATTCGATTGAAATGCTTTTCTCCGTTGCAAAGAATCTATTGAATTTAATATTATTACTTACGAAATCAGGATAATTATTCCTCGTGATTTCCAATTCTAATTTTCCTGATTCAATCTTCGATATATCTAACAAGTTATTTAGAAGTTCAAGCATGAATTTACTGGTATCATAGATCTTTTTCAAAAATTCCTTCTGCTTTTCTGATAGATTTTCACTTGAATATCTCAATAGGACTGAGGAGGAATTCTGTATGACGGCAAGTGGGTTCCTCAGGTCATGAGCTGCCATTCCCAAAAATTCATTCTTCTGGTTGTTCAACTCTCGCAACTGATTGTTCGACAGTCGTAATGCCTCTTCAGCCAGCTTGCGCTCGGTGATGTTGTGGATGATGGAGTACAACAGTTGCTTGCCACGCATGAAAATCGGGCCACTGTAGATTTCGACGTCCCGGATCTGACCATTCGCCAATCGATGCCGATAATTAAAATGGTTGTGCTGCTCGGTCAGGGCACGCCCCATCTCGGTCTTGACCTCCCCTTCCGTTAGGGTGTTGAGGTCCGTCATCTTTAGTCTAAGCATCTTTTCATAAGGGTAACCATAGAAAACGCATGCACCTAAGTTGGCATCCACGATGGCCGTTGTTTCCGGATCGATCATCAACATGGCCGCCTGATTCTTCTTAAACAGGCTGTGATAGCGTGCCTCGCTTTCCTGCAGTTCTTTCTCAGTCAACCTGAATGCAGTAATGTCTTGCATCATGCCGATCATGCATGTCGCTTTACCGGCCTCATTGGTCATGAAATTTCCACGGTCGTGGATCCAGTGATAGGAGCCATCCTTGTGGCGAAAACGATATTGTGCGTCAAACGGGGTCAGATATTTTTCTACAATCTTCAACATCCGAAGGACCTTTTCCCGGTCCTCTGGATGGATCATTTCCTCCCATTGACCAATTCCTCCCCGCATCTCATCCGGGGAATATCCCAATACCTGCTTGAGGCGGGCGCCCCACATGATGCTGCCTGTCCTGGCATCATACTCATACACAAGATGTCCAGAAGCTGCACTTAAAAGCTCATAGCGGGTCTTCCAGGTGGTAATTTCCTCTTCGGCTTTATGACACTCGGTTATTTCAGAAAACATATTGAGTTCATCTGCATTTGATGAGTTTTTATTCATCTATTTATGGCTTAAAAAATAAGTTTCAAATCCCCCCCCTTTCTAAAGGGGGGCGGAGGGGGATTATGAATTTTCATTGTTCGTGCCTGCACGCCGAAGTGCGTTTCAGTACGCAGACGTGGGTGACGCTCTGTCATGAATGATTGCCTTCCATTACATTTAGAAATCGGTATAACTCGAATAAATGAACCCTCCAGCCGTTCCCAGCTTTGACAGCCTTGATTTTTCCAAAGCGGATATATTTCAGATAAGTGGGTTTGGAAATCTTCAGATATCGAATAGCCTCTTTTGTCGTTAAGACGATGTCATTGTCCATTAAAGCCATTATCTTGACTCCTTTTTCCCTTTTTTTACTGTTTTTTATGCAAATTAACTGCCAAAGCCAAAACTTGCTATTTCAATTGAATAATTAAAGTCTGTTTATAAATTGCATTGCCGTCATTCCCGTGCTTGCGTGCCGTAGCGCTTCAGCGCACAGGGGTGAAAACTGAAATCCAGTGATTTCAACCAGTTATGGATTCCTGCTGGAGTTTATCCCGATGAAAATCGGGGCAGGAATGACGAAATAATCGACTTTATGGACAGACTCTAATTAATGAATTTTTAAAAGTAAATTCAATATTAGTAAGTATCAGCCATTTAACAATTTTCGCAGAAGAGAGTGACATTTTGTCAAAACCTCTAATAATTTTTATTAATTAGAGTCTGTCCATAAATGCCGTAATCTTCCTTTTTCGGTCATTCCCGTGAAAACGGGAATCCAGTCTTTTCAATACATTCTGGATACCCGCTGTAGTTTACCCCGTACTTGATACGGGGCGGGTATGACGAACAAACTGAATTTATAAACAGACACTAATTAAAAATCGATGTTTACCTTCAAGATAATTATGGAAAACTACTACACGCTCTTTTAATTGCCTAAAAAATAGTTACATCACCCCCTCCCCCTGAACCATGTGAGGTTCAGGACATTGTCCTGCACCCTACGTGGTGCAGGGCTCGCCCTCCCCCCTCGGAGACTGTGTCGTAATAGGATGGAGGACCGAATGGACGGAACAGACAGTCAGGTTCCAAAACTTTAGAATGCGGATTTTTAGAGTTATGGGTAATTGTCCTCGTTGCTGAAAAGGTAATTTTTTCATGAGGTTGAGGCCTCTGAATTTAATTGTTTGAAGGTTCCGCTCTAAAGCTTTCTCACCCGCTTGTCTGTTCCGTTTTTCAGAATCTTCTATCCCTTGA
>Ga0299912_10003155_pt1 | contig 13508 bp, 13 predicted proteins | sample RVTome_2_FD_207667 | JGI IMG/M metagenome (GOLD analysis project Ga0299912, IMG submission 207667) | Soil microbial communities from uranium-contaminated site in the Upper Colorado River Basin, Wyoming, United States - RVT95D214 (version 2) ...
AAATCCAAGGCACATCTCTCCTTCCAAGGCATAAGCTTCACCTCCAGCTTATACCTTATCTGTTACCTATGTGCCCGGTCTATTTTGTTACCATTGTATCCGGTCTGTACCGATTATTCCCCGCCCTGTGAGGGCGGGGATCAAGGGGTGGGTCATTGTGCAAGGTAAAGTGTAGTGATGCAAAATCATACTTGCAACCAAATGCAAGTAATACCATCAACTGTAAAACATAGTCTCATTGAACACACTCGTGTTATAATCATTAGCTAATGAACAAACTACTCTCTGGAAATGAAGCACTCGCACTAGGGGCGTATCATGCCGGCGTCAGGGTAGCGACTGCATATCCCGGTACGCCCAGCACAGAAATTCTGGAAGCTATTGCTCAATACAAGGACGTCTACTCTGAGTGGTCGACTAATGAAAAAGTGGCGATGGAGGTAGGGCTGGGTGCCTGTTATACTGGCGTACGTACCATGGTCTCGATGAAACACGTCGGACTGAATGTCGCCGCCGATCCCTTCCTCGCCGCTGCAACAACGGGTATCAACGGTGGCTTTGTCATAGTATCTGCGGATGATCCCAGCATTCATTCCTCTCAGGGGGAACAGGACAACCGCCATTATTCCAAGCTCGCAAAAGTGCCCATCCTGGAGCCAACCGATAGCCAATCTGCCTATGACTTAATGAAACTCGCCTTTGAAATGAGTGAGAAATTTGATACACCCGTCATCCTGCGTACAACCACACGCATATCACATTCGAAGTCGGTGGTGAATATTACCGGAGAGCGCCTTGTCTCGGCAAAGAAATTGAGTTTTCCACGCAACGTTCAGAAATACGTGATGTTACCCGTCAATGCCCGCATCCGCCGACCGTACATCGAAGAGCGTCTGGTCAAACTGGCAGAGTTAGCGGAAACATTCCCATTTAACGCAATTGAAGCGGGTGGGAAACAACTGGGTATCATTGCCAGCGGTATAGGTTATCAGTATGCACGAGAAGTTTTCCCGAAAGCTTCGTTCCTGAAGCTGGGTATGACTTATCCTCTACCCCAAAAACTTCTTCATGAATTTGCCAAACTGGTTAAACAAATACTGGTAGTAGAGGAACTCGATCCTTTCCTTGAAGAGCACATTAAGGCGATGGGTATAAAAGTTGTTGGCAAAGAGTTTGTTCCGCGTATTGGCGAATTGAACGTGGATATTGTGAGCGCTGCCGGGCAAAAGATGGGCGTTGTGAAGGGAAAATCCGCGTCGGCGCAAATAAAAATCACTGCTGAGCTCCCGCGCCGCCCTCCACTACTCTGTCCCGGATGTCCTCACTCCAGTATGTTCTATGTCCTGGCGAGTATGGGACAGCGTTTGAAACTACCCAGTGTCAAAGAAAAAGAAGCAAAAGAGTCACCATTGACCATTACAGGTGATATCGGCTGTTATACATTAGCCACCTACCCGCCACTTAACGCCATGGATACTACCGCCTGCATGGGTGCCAGCATCGGGCAAGCCATCGGTATGGAAAAAGCCGGATTAAAGACAAAAATCGTAGCCGTGATTGGCGATTCCACATTCCTGCACTCCGGAATTACGCCACTGATAGACGCCGTCTATAATCAGAGCAAAATCACCGTCATCATTCTGGACAATGGTACCACAGCTATGACAGGTCATCAGGAACATCCTGGCACTGGTATCTCAGCACAGGGTACCCAAGTCGGAAAGGTAGTTCTGGAAGAGCTTGTCAGAGGCATGGGTATCAAAGATGTGAAAGTAGTCAATGCCTTCAATATAAAAGACCTCAGAGCCGCAGTTAGAGATTCGCTGGATAAACCAGAACTTTCAGTTATCATCAGTCGTGGTTCTTGCGCCGTGCGCATACCACGAGGTTCCGACCCCAGTGCGATTGATGTGGAGCGGTGTAACCAGTGTGGTATTTGCTTGCTTGTCGGCTGTCCGGCAATACAATCGGACGGAGAACAACCATTTATCGACCCCTTGATGTGCATGGGCGAAAAGTGTACCATCTGCCAGCAAATCTGTCCCAAACAGGCAATCAAACCTTCATCCCAATTTAAAAGTGGAACAGTAATATAATGAGAAAATATGACCTGCTCATTACCGGCGTCGGCGGTCAAGGTAATATTCTGGCAAGTGATATCGCCGGTGAAGTAGCGCTGGCAATGGGGTACGACGTGAAAAAGACGGATACACTTGGCATGGCACAACGCGGTGGCAGCGTCATCAGCCATGTCCGTATCGCCAATCAGGTCTTTTCACCACTCATCAAAGATGGGGAAGTTGATATCCTGCTTGCTTTTGAAAAACTGGAGGGCGTACGCTGGACCGACAGTCTCAAGCCAGGTGCGGTTGTTATTATGAATAATTATGCACAACCACCATTATCTGTTAGCTTGGGCATCGACCGTTATCCAACCGATAAAGAAGTAATAGCGATTTTAAAACAGCGCACCGACCATATTTACCTTGTCGCTGGAACACCAAATGTAACGAAGCTGGGCAATGTCAGGACATTGAATATCTTTATGCTTGGTTGTCTGTCCCGGTTCCTCCCATTCAAAGTCGAGGCATGGAAACAGTCGATTCTCGAGCACCTGCCCGAACGCCTTCATAAAATCAATACCACTGCTTTCGAACTGGGCAGAAAGGAAATCAAAAATGTTCATGTCGGATAAAGTCCGTACAGGCATGGTATCGGGTAGCTGGATACGGCGGATGTTCGATGAAGGCAATATTTTGCGGCAGAAATACGGCGCAGATAAAGTTTTCGATCTGACACTGGGCAACCCGATAATTGAACCACCACCCGAGTTCCATCGTGATTTGAAAAAATTGGCAGAAAAACCCCTACCCGGCATGCACCGCTACATGGAAAATGCAGGTTATGCAGACACACGGGCGGCAGTCGCCAAACAGCTCTATAAAGAAACCAGTATTAAACTCACAGCAGGCGATGTTGTGATGACTTGTGGTGCCTCCGGTGCGATGAACGTTGTGTTGAAAACCATCCTGAATCCGAGGGAAGAGGTCATCGTCTTTGCGCCCTATTTTGTAGAGTACCTGAATTATATCGATAACCACGGCGGCATTCCCCGCATTGTGCCAACCAATGAGAAATTCATGCCACGAATGAACTTGCTGGAACGTGCTATTACCAAAAAGACACGGGCAGTTATCATCAACTCACCCAATAATCCCACTGGTGTCGTCTATTCTGAAAGCCTGATGAAACAAATCGGTAACCTTCTACAGAAAAAAGAATCGGAACTGGGCACGCAGATTTACCTTCTGAGCGACGAACCCTACCGCAAGCTCATTTACGACGGATTGAAATACCCATCTCCCCTTCTTTACCATCCAGCGAGCATCATTACTACTTCACACTCCAAAGACCTGGCACTTCCCGGTGAGCGTATCGGATATATTGCCATCAACCCGGATTGCCCACAGAAACAGCAACTTGTGGACGGCTTCATCTACTGCAACCGTATACTTGGATTCGTAAACGCACCGGCGTTGATGCAACACCTCGTGAAAAATCTGCAGGATGTAACTGTGTCCGTAACTGACTATCAGAAAAAACGAGACTTCCTCTACAAGAACCTGATAGAGATTGGCTATCAAGTGGTCAAGCCACAGGGCGCTTTTTACATGTTCCCGAAGTCACCTATTCCGAATGATGTCGAGTTCGTACGGACATTGCAGGAGCAACTCGTACTGGTGGTGCCGGGACAAGGGTTCGGTGGACCGGGACATTTCCGCATCTCTTACTGCATTGACGATCGTACGCTTAAAGGTGCGCTCGATGGCTTGCGTAAAACAGCCAAGCACTTCGGATTATAACGTTGCCGTCATTCTGAACGAAGTGAAGCCTGTCCCGTACTTGATACGGGAAATCTCTGGGTGGGGAATGACGCATACTCAGGAGGTAGCAAATGCGGTTGAAACTATCTCTAGCAGTGGTTGTGTTATTAGTATTAAACCTGTTGCTGGGAGCCTGCTCTAAAACAACCTGTGATGATGGCGAATGGCAGGACATCCTCTGGAAGTTGAAATCATACGGTCCGGCTGATAATCTGCAACCTGTGCTGGGAAACGCCAATATCACGCTTCAGTTTGATAGTAGTGATAAACAAGTCAGTGGTTCCGGAGGGTGTAATCATTACTTCGGTAGCTACACAGTAAAGAGTAACTGCGAGTTACAAATATCAGGACTGGGTGCTACAGAAATGGCTTGTTTAGATTCGGCATTAATGCAGCAGGAGCAGAGGTACTTCGGTCTATTACAGAATGCAGGTAAGATTGAAATTAAAGACGGCGTACTGCATATCACTTGCGACGATGAAGTTCTGGTCTACATGCACTGAGAGGGGGACACCATGCCAAAAGATGAGAAAAAAGTCGCTGAAACGATTGCTACATTAAAAGCCGCGGCAAAGAAAGAACCAATTGCCAAATTCCTCGGGATGAAGCTGATGGAATTGACACCCGGCTATGCAAAGGTAACGATGAAGCTGAAACCCGAATATCAAAATTTCAACGGCTATGTCTTCGGCGGTATTGTAGCGGCGATTGCCGATCAGACGTTTGCCTATGGGAGTAACTCATTGTCTTACCCCAGTATTGCAGTAGAATTTCATATCAACCTTGTCTCCGCCCCTGAACCCGATGATGAACTAACTGCAGAATGCCGAGTAGTGCGTTCAGGTCGCCGCACCGGTATCTCCGAGATGACGGTCACCAATCAGACTGGCAAGCTAATAGCGAAGGCGACCGGCGTAACAATACCGGTGGGAGAACAAGAATGACCAAAGCTAACATTATCATTCGCGAAGCCAAGCGCAGTGACGCACAAGAAGTTGGCGCAATGGCTAAAGATTTCGCTGATTATTTGCGAACCCTTGGCGACAGAACCAGGTTTAAATTTAACGCAAAGACCTTTTTACGTGATGGATTCGAACATAGTCCGGCTTTTAGTGGTTTGATCGCTGAGGTAAAAGGAAAGGTTGCAGGCTATCTGTTATACCACAGTGGATATGATACTGACAAAGCATTACGAATCCTATATATCGCTGACCTGTATGTCCGTCCAGAGTACCGTCGACAGGGAGTGGGACAAGCACTAATGAAAAAAGCCCAAACAATCTGCAAAGAAAGTGGTGGGAAAAAGATGTTCTGGTCAGTATTTGGTCCTAATGTCACTGCCCGCAAGTTCTACTGGCATATTGGTGCTCGTTACACGAAAGACATGCTAACGATGAAATTGCCGGTAAAGTAGATAAAACGAGGCGACCCCACAATATTTGACACCCTCTTCTCCCTTATGCTACGCTTATTGATAATTATTATGTCGCACGCTATTTTGAGACTGGAGAGCTTTAAGTTCATCTTTACCCGGCGCACACAGGTGCGCTTGGGGGAGTGATGCATCGCCAGTAATTTATAGCTAAGGCATATTTATAATGTATTTAGAGGCACCTCCAAGCGGGGTGCCTTATTGTTTTATTAAAACAAAGGAGCAGGAGATACATAACTCTTCTCCCTTGATGGGAGAAGGTTGGGATGAGGGTGATATGCAAGGATAACCCCCTCACCTTGTTCCTCTCCCTCGGGGGGCGAGGATTTAAAAATATTTGGAGTCAACAACGGAATTAATCATATGACCACAGAACAGGAAAAATACCAGAAAAAGAAATACGATACCATCCCCAAGCTTATCTGGCGCAATTTTGATAACTGGGCAGATGATACCGCCATGTGTATGAAGAAGTTCGGTATCTGGGAGAAATACACATGGCGCCGCTACTATGAAATCGTCCGGCATTTTTCGTTGGGGCTTATCAGCCTTGGTTTACAAAAGGGTGATATCGTCTGCATCATCGGGGATAATGAGCCCGAGTGGTTCTGGGGCGAGTTCGCAGTGCAGGCGGCTCGTGGTATTGCCACCGGTGCCTTTGTCGATTCCATCCCCTCAGAAGTTAAATACATCGCCGAGCATTCGGGCGCTAAATTCGCGATTGTTAATGACCAGGAACAGACCGATAAGTTCATGGAAATCAAAGACCAACTCCCTGCTCTGCAGAAAATCATTTACTGGGATCCCAAGGGTTTAAAAAACTATGATGACCCCAGCCTCATTAGTTTCAACGATGTATTAAAACTGGGCAGAGAATATGAAACAACACACCCTGATTTATTCGAACAGAACTTGAAAGTTGGCGATGGCGATGATATTGCCTTCATCTACTACACTTCGGGTACTACCGGCTTACCCAAAGGCGCACGTCTCACACACCGTGCTCTAATTAGCACTGCCGAGGGTTTCATCGCCCGCTACCCGATTCGTGAAGATGATGATTTGATTTCCAACTTTCCTGCCGCCTGGGTCGGCGACTCATTTTTTGCTACCATCCCACACCTGCTCACGGGTGCCGTGCTTAACTTCCCCGAAGAGCCGGAAACTATCGCTGAAGACACCAGAGAGACAGGACCCAACTTCGTTATCTATGGACCCCGACAGTGGGAGAGCCTGGTCAGTGAAATCCAGGTAAAAATAATCGATACTCATCCTGTTAAGCGGTTTGCCTATCGAACATTCCTGCCAATCGGGCACAAAATCGCCGATATTAAATTTAAGGGCAAAGAGCCAAACCTTTTCTGGCGGTTGGTCTATCAACCCGCCTATTACCTGCTCTTCCGCCCGCTCAAGGACAAGCTCGGTTTGAGTAACGTACGTTTGGCGGTAACTGGAAGCTCCGTGCTCAGTCTTGATACTTTCCGCCTCATTCATGCCATCGGCATCGAGCTCCGTCAGAACTACGCCAGTACGGAAGCCGGCTTGATTTCCTCACATGGTAAGGGAGAAATCGATTTCGCCAGCGTAGGGCGACCTGCCGTGAATACAGAAGTGCGGGTGATAAACAGCGGCGAGCTTTATGTGCGAAGTAACTCCATGTTCAGCGGCTACCATCACGACCCTAAAAAGACAGCGGAGGTACTGGTTGACGGCTGGCTCCACACTGGTGATGCCGTAAATATCAATGAGCAGGGGCACCTTATTTTCCTCGACCGCATGGACCACATGGGAGAACTGCGCTCGGGTATTAAGTACGCTCCACAGTATATAGAAGGTAGACTGCGCTTTAGTCCATATATAAAAGACGCAATGGTTATCGGTGGCAAAGAAGACGACTACGTCAGCGCCATCATCAATATTGATTTCACAATGGTGGGAAAGTGGGCAGAGAAACAACATATTCCCTACACCACCTTTGTCGACCTATCACAGAAGAATGAAATTGCAGAGCTGGTACAAAAAGACCTCCTGCGCGTGAACAGCTATCTGCCGGAAGCAGCACGGGTAAAAAGGTTCGTACTGATGCATAAAGAGTTCGACCCCGATGAAGCCGAGCTCACCCGCACCAGAAAGATACGGCGCGAGTTTATGGAAACACGTTACTCCGAACTCATTAGCGCTATTTACGGCGGTAAGGACGAGGTGCAGGTGATAGCGACAGTGACCTATCGGGATGGCAGAAAAGGCACCGTAACCACGAGCATTAAGATAAGAACAGTACGGGAGAATAATCAATAATCAAATAATAAAAAATGAAGAAATATCAAATAAACGCACTAGGTGCAGGAAATCTGAAAATGGATATCTTACGATGTGTAATTTTAAAACAATTCTTGTTAATGAGGTATGGGGAGATGTCATTCAATGGGTGAGTTACTGCAGTACGTAATTACCGGCCTTTCCATCGGCATGGTTTATTCTCTAATAGCTCTATGCTTTGTGGTTATCTGGAAGTCCAGCGGCGTGGCTAATCTTGCACTTGGACAGCTAGTGTTTGTTTCTTCATGGTTTGCATATGAGATGCTTTACCAAAGAGGATTACCCGCCTGGCTCGGACTTCTGGCAGTAATTGGTTTCGCTTTAATTGTCGGCTGGCTGATTGAGAGGATAGTCCTCCGCCCGTTAATCGCCCAACCGATACTCTCGTTAATCACAGTTACTCTTGGACTGGCGTATTTTATACAGGGGCTGGCTGGTATTATCTGGTCTCAGAGTCTGGTACCTTTCCACCTGTTTCCCGAACAACCGATACATATTGGTAGCGCAATAATAAGACAGCAGGAATTATGGGCGGCGCTTATTTCATTGTTGCTATTCGGTCTACTCTCGCTCTACTTCCGCTATAACAAAATGGGTGTTGCCATGAGAGCTACAGCAGATGACCAGAAAGCGGTGCAGGCATGCGGTATCCCTGTTACCAAGATATTCTCACGCTCCTGGATGTTTTCCTGTGTCTTAGCTGCGGTGGCTGGCGTCCTGATATCGAGCATCGCCGGTAGTGTTGGCACTAGCCTTATACCAACGGGACTTCAGGCTTTTTCTGTAGTCATATTAGGTGGTCTCGATTCCTTTCTAGGCGCCATTATCGCTGGACCCATTATTGGTCTTGCCGAAACTGTCGGTAGTGGCTATTTAACATCATTGACATGGCCTGGCATAAGAGAAGTTGTGCCGTTCATCATTATCATCATAGTGATGTTTATAAGACCGTACGGTCTATTTGGCGAGGAGCGTATAGAGAGGGTATAAAATGGATTTACCTGCCGGCACGAGAAATTACAGCTATTCGGAAGACACGTCTATCTTCCGTACCAGAACGCAGAAAGTACTTCTTGCTGTACTCATTTTCGTTCTGCTAACCGCACCCCTCTGGTTCGGTAACTACTGGCTGAGCGTTGCCAATCTCATTGGTATCACCATTATTTCTATTACCGGGTTGAACCTGTTGACCGGCTATTGCGGACAGCTTTCCATCGGGCATGCTGGATTCATGGCAGTAGGTGCTTATACCTCTGCTGTTCTTACCGGACGGTTAGGTGTGCCCTTCCCTGTTGCATTAGTATCTGCCGGCTTACTTTCCGGAGCGGTCGGTATGATATTCGGCATCCCATCCTTAAGAGTTAAGGGTTTTTATCTCGCAATTTCAACAATTGCGGCACAGTTTATCATCATCTGGATAATCCAGCACTGGACCCCTGTCACCGGAGGATTCAGCGGACTGGATGTAGAACCCGCTTCAATATTTGGCTTCGTTTTTAAAACACAGACGAGCAAGTTTTACCTGATTCTGGCAATCGTCATCATCGCGTTATATGCAGCACGGAATATTGCCCGTACGCGCATCGGTAGGGCTTTCGTGGCAATACGTGACAATGACCTCGCTGCAGAAGTGATGGGTATCAACCTATTCCGTTATAAGCTCACTGCTTTCTTCATCGGCTGTTTCTACGCTGGAATAGCTGGTTCGCTTATTGCACACACGGGCGCTACCATCAGCGACGCACATTTCCCATTCATGGATTCGGTGTTGTTTATTGGTATGATAATTATCGGGGGTCTGGGGACCACTATTGGACCGATATTTGGTGCGTTGTTTATCCGCCTCCTCGATGTAATGGTAACGAAGTTATCACCAGCCCTACAATCTGCGTTCCCTCATTTACCTCCCGGTTTTACTTCAGGTATCGCCCCTTTGTTATTTGGGTCAGCAATAATTCTTTTCCTTATTTTTGAACCCAGGGGCATGGCACATCGCTGGCAACTCTTTAAATCTTCATACAGGCTCTGGCCTTTCTCATATTGAGTTTGAATAGTAGGGGGTGATGAGTTCCGTGTATATATGACCTAGGCGTAAATCAGTTAAACTCAAGAGTAGCTAGATTTCTAACGGAGGTAAAAAATAAAGTGAAAAAATTATCGATACTGATGATGATAATGGTTGCGCTGATACTAGCAATCACTCCACTCTTATCAGCATGCGGACCAAAAGCTAAAGAGGGAGAGGTGTTGAAAATAGGTGTGATGACACCATCCACCGGTCCCGTACCAGAGAAAGGATTACCAGGTCAACATGGCATCCAGGATGCAATGGAATACATCAACAAAGAACTCAATGGTGCAGCTGGATATCCAATCCAGTATTCCTGGCGTGATAGCGCTTACGACATGCAAAAAGTAGGCACAATTGTTCAGGACTTTATCAATGAGGGTGATATACTGTTTACCACTCATTCATCGTCCGAAATGAAAGCCGCCCAGGGTGTTGCGAATCAAAATGGTTTTCCCGGACTCGCTATCTTCATTTCTACAATGAACTTGCATCCAGCCAACCATATCTATGGTCCTACTCCTGACTATGGCGATGATTGGGTAGCCCTAGCTAAATACTACAAGGAAAACATCTGGACGGGGACAGGTAAACCCAAGATGGCTTTACACTTGCTTTCCGGAACAGTTGGACAAGGAACTCTGGACGGTGCTGATGCAATGGCAGACGAGCTAGGAATAGAAATTGTTGCCACTGAAAACCATTTAATTAGTACTACCTCTGAAATTGCGAGCCTGACCAAAATCAAATCTGCAAACCCTGATGTTTTAATCATTTCCGGCGTTCCGGCGTCGACGGCGGTTATTATCAGGGATGCAAATGCACTTGATATGTACCCTGGCATGACAATTATGTGTGCATCAGCCAGTTTTACCAAGTCATTGATTGATTTGGCTGGAGTCGACAACGTTGAAGGTGTATTTGGCGTGTTTCATACCGTCAGCTGGGAAGATGATGTACCTGGCATCGCTAAGGCGAAAGAATACTGCCAGAAAAACCATCCCGCTGATTATGGGAATATGGACTACCTGTCCACCTGGTCAACTTGCTTGGTTATCAGAGAAATCCTGGCAACAGCGGTGAAGAATGTCGGTTATGAAGTCTTGTCTAAAGGCGGCGCAGAAGCGTGGAAGGCAGTCGAAGAACAGGGCATTCAGAAACTAAAGGGATATAAAGTAGAAGGTTTGCAGGGTGGTACCATCACCTATACACCTGGTGATAACCGGCTTGATAAATACTTGCGGATGTACAAAATCACTGGCGGAAAGATTGTTCCTCTGGGTGACTGGGAAGAAGCACCGTTAATGAAATACGAAAAATATGGAGACAAATAAAGTCATATAGACTAATTGCTCCCATCACGAGCTGGATTCAAGCACCTAAGATATAATATTACTTCCAATAGACTGGAACAGGGTGGGGAGGGGTTATAAACCCCTCCCCGGAGTAACGCACTTATGCTGAAACTGAATAATATCGAGGTTGCCTACCTCAATGTTATCCGCGTCCTGCACGGCGTCTCGCTAAAGGTAGACGAAGGTAATATCGTCGCTTTACTAGGAGCGAATGGCGCAGGCAAGAGTACAACGCTTAAAGCTATCTCCGGTCTCTTGAAAACCGAAGAGGGCGAGGTGACCGACGGGAACATCGAGTGGAATGGCGAGCGGATTGACCATAAAAATGCTGAGGAAATCGGTAAGCTCGGTATTATTCAGGCGTTGGAGGGCAGACATATCTTCGGGCACCTGACAGCTGAGGAAAACCTGTTAGTCGGTGCATTCAACCGTAAAGACAGCACCGCTGTGAAGCGAGACCTGGAGATGGTCTATTCATACTTCCCACGCCTCAAAGACCTGCGCCGCAACATCGGCGGATATCTATCTGGTGGTGAACAACAAATGGTTGTCATCGGACGGGCTATGATGGCAAAACCAAAGTTAATGATGCTCGATGAGCCGTCACTAGGTCTTGCACCCCTGCTTGTCGAGGAAATTTACAACATCATCAACCGCTTTAATTCGGAATCAAAGACATCGGTACTACTGGTCGAGCAGAATGTCCGCGTCGCCCTGAGCATTGCACACTACGGGTACGTGATGGAGAACGGACGCATTGTGCTCGATGGTTCTGCAGACTTCCTCAAGAACAACGAGGATGTCAAGGAATTTTATATGGGGTTATCGAAAGTCGGCACGCGTAAGAGCTACCGTGAGGTAAAACACTACAAGAGGCGCAAGCGATGGCTGTAAGACAGGACAAATTCTACGATAAGCTGGAGACTATCTCACCCCAGGAGCATCATGCCAATCTGGAAAAACGGCTTCACGCGGCAATCTCTCATGCGTACCGGTTTGCACCGGCCACCCGATCTATGATGGATAGTAAGAATCTCAAACCGAGAGACATCCAGACATATAGAGACCTGGAAAAATTCCCAGTCACACGTAAAACTGATGTTATCGAATTACAGAAATTGCACCCTCCTTTTGGCGGCTTCCTTGCCGTCTCTTCGGAAGAAGTGGAGCGGGTATTTATCTCGCCTGGACCAATATATGAACCGCTCCACTCTTCCCACATCAAATGGTTTGCGCGAGCATTCTGGGCGGCAGGGTTTAGAAAAGGCGACGTTGTCGTCAATACATTTACCTATCACCTATCACCGGCAGGGATACTCTTTCACGAAGCATTACGGCACTGCGGGGCAACTGTTGTGGTAACTGGCGTGGGCAACACGGACATCCAGTTGCAGGCAATGCGTGACCTGAAAGTCACAGGATTTGTAGGCACACCTTCCTTCCTGATGACCGTTATCAAGAAAGCGGAGGAAATGGGGCTGAACTTCCGCAGAGATTTCGTCCTCAAGAAAGCCTGGTTTACCGGCGAGATGCTATCGCCATCAGTAAGAAAGACTTTGGAAAATGATTATGGAATCAATACCTCCCAGGCTTACGCCGTGACAGAACCCGGAGGTGCTATTGCCTACGAATGTGAGCAAAAATCAGGTATGCACATGATGGATGAATATTTCGTAGAGATTATCGATCCTCAGACCGGGAAACAACTTAATCCCGGTGAGGTTGGCGAAATCGTGGTAACGCCGCTCCACAACAAAGCGTGGGGACTAGTCCGCTTCGGCACTGGTGACCTGTCTTCGTATATCACCGCACCCTGTCCCTGCGGTCGCACCGCACACCGCCTGACTGGTATCCTGGGCAGGACCGGAGATGCAGTGAAGGTACGCGGGATGTTTGTCGTGGCACGGCAGGCAGAGGAAGCCATCATGAGTAGTGGTACTATCTCCAAATTCCAGCTTATCGTAACACGCGCAGATAACCGTGACATTTTGACTTTGAAGGTAGAACTGAAAGACTCAACCACCGACCGACAAAAATTAATTGGTGACCTGAACGACCTTTTTCAAAATGCGTGCCGGGTAAAAATCGATACATTTGAATTTATCACTCCAGGTACACTGCCGGATAAATACCAGAATATTGTTGATGAGAGGAAATGGGACTAGACTACCCTAACCCCATCTCCATCACCAAATAACACTTCCAAGTATCAACCATCAAACAAAACTAAATATCGAATATCGAAATCCCAAATAATTACAGAAACTCAAATGTTCAAATTCCTGGCTGAATGCTGATAGCTAATAGCTGAAGCTCCTATTTGACTGCAAAAGTTCAGAAACATATTGGACTCCTAGGGGGGTAAATAGAGGGAGTTCGAGGTGCAGCAAATCTATGTAGAAAGTTACTACAGAAGCGGTTATAGTCGTTTCATGAAGTATCTTGATGAC
>Ga0299912_10003156_pt1 | contig 13507 bp, 9 predicted proteins | sample RVTome_2_FD_207667 | JGI IMG/M metagenome (GOLD analysis project Ga0299912, IMG submission 207667) | Soil microbial communities from uranium-contaminated site in the Upper Colorado River Basin, Wyoming, United States - RVT95D214 (version 2) ...
GTTTTGCAAACATCACTACTCGTCAAGCGTGGTTAGCAAACAGGAATTCAGCAGAACCAGAAGGGGTTTTTAGTCAATCGTGCTGTTCCAATAATAGATTTTGGAGTATTTTTCCGTGAAATTAAATTGGGGATCATCGTAAATTATATCTAGTCTTAGACCGTATTTCTTAATTAGTTTGCTAATGCTCTGCCCTATCAATGGTGCCTTTTCGTCTGGGGGCCAGAAGCCCCATATCTTGTCATCTGGGCTTCTCATGCCCCAACCGTAATCCTTAGGAAGCACAAGAGCCACTTCACCCTCCACCTTTCCCAGCACGCTTCTTGGAAAAACGTGAATTTGATTCCAAAAGGTCTTCATAGCATTGAAATGTTCCTCAGTTAAGGCACCGTAGGGATTAATTTGGGGATAGTTAAAGACTATCAGATATTTAGCTCCTGCATAATAGGCTGTAAGCATATCCTGACTCATCTCTGCTCCACTCGCCAAGTAAGGCGGGTCATTATAAGCCCATGTGATTATGACGCCCCATTGCTTGTTTTGCACATTTGCCGCTCCTCTGCAGAGAGCTATGTGCTGTGCTTGGTTATGGTTCCATCCTAACTCCGCGAATACCACGTCGTATCCTGCTAGGTAGTCGAACCAGTACAGCGCATTATCGGAGGTAAAAACAGGCATAGGGCTGTTTATTGAATTAGGGATACTGCTGTTTATTACGTGCTGCATGCTCCCGCTACGGCTGATGCCCCTGACAAATCGATTTGCTGCATCGCTGTAGTTGGCAGCATGTGTAAAAGTCGTGATGTTGCCTCCCGCGTAGGTCGTCGTGCTCCCATACCAATACCCCGTGTCAATCTGTTTTCCTCCAGGCTCGTCATAGAGGTAAATGCCTAAGAATTTGTTTCCCCATCTTTCTCTTGCAGTGTTCAGCCATGTCATGTGCCACGGACTAACACCAAAAAGGTCCCAAGTTGTAGAGTTGTAAAAATTGCCGAATTGATTTGTGTAGTTGTAAAAGATGAAATTGAAGTATACCATGATGTTCAAGCTGTCGTTTACGGCATATTCACAGATTTCGTTGAGAGCAGTTTCATTCACTGCTATATCCCAAGAGTCTACCACGAAGAGGTTGGTGTAGTCCTTAACCTTATCTATCAGGAGCTTGGCTTCGCTGGTCGTGTTTCCGCCAAAGGTAACTCCAAAAAAGAATTCTTCGTTAGAAGGCGAATTCTTAACCGCGTTTTGAAAATAGATCAAAGACGAAAAAACAGAAAAAAACAATAATAAAGTAAGTAGAAACCACACCATAAACTTCATGAAGTTACCAACTAGTATTTATGCCGCTGAAAAAATTAAACGTTTCGGAATAGCTGAAGCTTCAATAAAAAATAGTACGCGCTCTCGTAAATTCGAGAGAAACTGAGGCTATTCAACAACCCATTTGCAAATTTATTAACATCCGTCAGCTATGTATAAATGAAAGGATCTTGGTCGGTAAACTCATGGCGAAAAAAACTACCAGAATAGCATTGGTTAATCCACCCCCTCCCATCGGGGCTTTTGTTCATTACCAAAGTCCGCTCATAGGTATAGCGTACATTGCCGCTGTTCTTGAGAAAAACGGGTATGAGGTTACCGTGATAGATTGCCCTCCCCTAAAAATTACTTACGAAGATTTAAAGCGAGAAATAGCTAGTTTCGAGCCAGATATAGTTGGCATCACTTCAGTGACGGTCACCTTCTCTTCAGCAGCGCAAGCCGCCCTTGTCATAAAAGAATCGTTTCCGCAAGCTCTTATTGTCATGGGAGGACCGCACGTCACTGTTTTGGACGAGCAAATCCTCAAAGAACACCCTGAAGTCGACATCATAGTGAGAGGCGAGGGGGAACAAACCATGCTGGAACTCGCAGACATGGTATCCAGACCCGACCTGAAAAACCTCCATGAAGTCGAAGGCATAACCTTCCGAAAAAACGGAAAAATCGTCCGCAATAAAGATAGAGACTTTATTCAAAACTTAGACGACCTGCCTTTTCCAGCGTACAAGTACTTCCCGCTGAATAATTACAAGTTTTTCGGAAAGCTTCTTCTTCCCATCATAACTAGCAGAGGATGCGCCTTCAATTGTACCTTCTGTCTTGCACCCCGAATGGCTGGGAAAGGATTCAGGGCAAGAAGCCCAAAAAACGTCGTTGACGAGCTGGAGTGGTCAAAAGATGCATATAAACCGGATGCTTTCACTTTTCATGATGAAACTTTCACGCATGACAAGAAAAGAGTAATAGAGATTTGTGAGGAGATGGAGAATAGAAATATTGGCCTTCCATGGGATTGCTCAACGAGGGTCGACCGAATTTCCCCAGAACTTTTGGCTAAAATGCGAGAGGCAAACTGCAAACTCGTTTCCTTCGGAGTTGAGTCAGGCAGCCAAAAAATACTGAACGCAATGAAGAAAGGAACGACTGTGGAACTAAATGAGAGGGCAATCAAGTGGGTAAAAGACGCGGGAATGTCTGTCACCATATCCGTGATCATCGGATACCCGGGCGAAACCAAGGAGACATTACAACAAACCTTGGATTTCATCCGAAGAACAAAACCTGACGATGTGCACATGAGCTTGGCAACACCGTACCCCGGCATAGAACTTAGCGGTCTCATGGAAGAGTTGGGCTGGAAAATATCTGAGGACTGGAGCCACTGCGATATGCAAATGCCAGTCTTCGAAAACCCTCTCCTACCAGTAGACCTCAAAGAGACGAGGAGACAATTCTACAACCATTTTTATTCCCCCTCATACATCCTGCGCCAATGGCTGAAAAGAAACTTGTACAGCCAAATGCTGGCACGTTCAGCGTTGAACAATTTCTTGTGGCGGATAAGGTTATCCAGATAGTCTTCTTTGGACTTTCTGAAAGGTTCAAAAGAGAAGCCAATTTTACTTTTTGGTTCGTTTCAAGTAGAAGTATACGAACAGGTTAACGACCACCAAGATTATGGCTATGACTACAACAACCAAGTATTCCACAGGTACACCATTGTAAGTAGATGAATTAGCTGCTGTAACCTCCATAGGCACAGGTTCACTATAGGCTGAAGTGTAGTATCCCTTGTCTGAGTACCACTGGGCAACAACTGTCCAATTACCAGCAACATCTGGCGTATGGGTGAATGCGAAGTCGCCTTTTTCAGAGGTCATGACTTGTACGTTTTGCATTGCGCCGTCAGGTTTAACGAAAGTCAACAATATTGATTCATTAGCCATTCCTGGGGTAAGTTTACCAAAACCAGTCACTGACTCGCCTAAAACAACTGTAGACTCATTTAATCCAACAGTGATTGTGCTGGTTAATGCTGGGCTCTCGGCAAGGCAGTATACGTTCCAGTCTTGATCCCCCACGTAAACCCTTCCCCCATAAATGGTTGGTGAGGACCAACTGTTGGAGTTGGTGCTGAAAAACCCGAGTTTCGCGCCGTCTGTGGCGTTGAGGGCATATACGTGACGCTGATCAGTTACCACATACAATTTGCCGTCAGCGTAAGACGGCGAAACATAAAGCTCATCTCCCAGATAAGTATCCCAGATGGAGTGACCGGTTTTAGCGTCGACACACACTATGGAGAATTTGTCGATTAAGAAGAGCTTTCCGTCCTTATAGATTGTAGAGCAAATAATAAATTCCAATGCAGCATCGTCTCTGTACGTCCATTCGATGTTACCAGTCGTCGCGTTTATCCCATAATATTCCTGTGTATTAGATGATGCAAAGACCATACCGTCCGCTACTGTTGGAGACGCATGCATATCAGTGCCCCCCATAAATGTCAACTGATACGGAATCGTTTTATTCCAGATGAGACTCCCATAGTCGGCGTCTAGCTTGTAAAGGGCGCCTGAGAAAGGCTCTTGCGAAATCACGTAAACTGCATCGCCGGCGACGGCTGGTGATGACGTGATATACCCGTCGGTCGTGTACGTCCATTTGACAGTGCCGTTGTTGGCATCCAGACAGTATACATTTGTGTCCAGCGACCCAACGTACACTTTGTCGCCCACGACAGTCGGGGAGGACCGCAGGATCACTGCAGAAGCAAAATTAGCTGGAATGTAACCACCCGCATACACTTTCCATATGCGGCTGCCATTGTAGGCATCGAGACAGTAGACATATCCGTCGTCTGCTCCAGTGTAAACTCTGCCGTTCACAACTGCAGGTGAAGATTCAACGCGAGCACCCGTAGTAAAATTCCACACGAGATGGCCATCTCTAGCGTCAACGCAGTAAATGTTCTTGTCTTGTGACCCAAAGTAAGCCAGTTCATCCGCCACGCTTGGCGAAGACACCACGGCTCCGCCAGCGGTGAACTTCCACCTTAAAGTCAGATTTGCAGGACCAGACTGACCCACAGCGCTGTGAGCTGGGTCGTGGCGCCACATAGGCCATGGCTTATTACCTATAGCCCATACTTGATTTAGTGTTGAGTATTCTTCCCCTGATTTTGAGTCAACCATCGTTGTCACGTCGCCAGGAATAAGGTACAAGTTGCCATACGCAACGGCGACAGATTCTCTCGGAGCAAAAGCTTCTATTGGAAGCTTCCATATGACCTCACCAGTGTAAGCGTCGAGGCATGCGAACTCAGATTCTCCTATCCCGCCAGTATACGACGCCACTTGACCCGTTGTAGCGTAGAGTTTACCATCAGCAACTGTTGGATTTCCAGGAAACATTAAGAGACCTGGTCCTTTGTATTTCCACACTAAATCCCCCGTGTTCAGGTCAAGAGCATAAAGATATCCATCTCGGTTGAGCTCATAGACCATTCCATACGCAATTGCGGGGCCAACGCAAAAATATCCATCAGTATCTGGCTTGAACTTCCACAAAATTTCGCCACTCTTGGCGTCGAAGCAATATAAAGTGTTGTCATGAGAACCACCTCTCATGAACTTGCCCTGGTAATAGGAGCCAGAGAAAAGCATTGAACTTTTTGTTTCCGTATCCCACAGGACATCGCCTGTTTTGGCGTCGAGCGCCATTTGATGGGGCTCATACGATCCAGGAAACACCTTGCCATCGCCGTACTGTATTCCAGAACCAGCTAAGCCGCCGCCGGAAACATACGTTGTCCATGCCAGTGTTGGCGAGATTGAGGGGCCAGAGAAGCTCCAAGCTTGGACAGAGGAGTTAACTTTTGTGTAAAACATTTTTTCCTCTGGGCTATAAACATTGGCGGTGAAAAGGGGCTCTGAAGTGGCAGAAAAATTGGCACTAGTCCATAAGATGCGCCCAGTTTCCGGGTCAAGGCAGCTGTTCCCGACAACCATATGCGCATTGTCGATTTTGTATACTGCAGGCCACGGCCCAGGCGCGGGTACGGTGGTGTTCCAGATGATGCTTCCTGTTTCCCTATCGAGGGCAAAAACTGTCGTTTTCGTTGTGACAAAAACTTTGCCATTAAATGCTGAAACGTAACTCTGAATGCCCGTTATGTTTGTTTTCCACAAAATATCAGGCGCTTCTGGAGCAGGTCCTGCTGAAAAACGCGTAAAAGACGGGTCGCCCTGTAACTGCGGCCACTCATACTGGAGCAAATTGCCGTATTTAGCTGAGTTACTGTTCGCTGGCGCGTCTGAACCAGCAGCCACGCCGCCAAATTTTGGCAACTTGAGCAAAGTCGGCAAAATTATCAGCAAAACCAGTGTAGTTACAATTGTTGCACAGGAAAGCTTTGTTTTCCTCATTCTTTCACTTCAAAGATGGTTTGTTGAGGGGTGAAAGTTCATGCGTAAAGACTCCGCTGAGGAGTTTGCACTAATGAATCTTACGGAAATCATTGATTTAAAGCTTCCATTATTTTGCTTGTATGGAGACAAATTCGGCAAAGTAGAAAACACGGTAATTCAAATTAGCTTAAAATGCCTTAATTTTCTCCTGTCAGTATGAGGAAGTTGTCTTTTTTGCCTTTTCAGTTAAGTTATTATTTAAGGGATTTTATTTGTTACGAATAAATCTGTGATATGATCGGAGGAGACAACTGCAAGTGATCTTATTGATGACCACCGCTCCACCAGTAAAATCGCCTTGGGGCGTGCCAGCGAGAGTTCCACCATTAGGACTAGCTTATGTCGCGGCGGCTCTAGAGAAAGCAGGCTTCCAAGTAAGCATGCTTGATAATTATCAGCTTCACAAACCAATCGATTACGTTAAACAAGAAATCAAAAGACTCAATCCTGAAATAATAGGTATAACATGCGGCTCCGTAACTTACGAAAGATGTATCGAAACGGCTAAAGCTGCTAAAGAAGTGCTGCCCTCCTGCAAAATCGTAGTCGGAGGCTGGCACCCATCATACATGCCCGACAGCATGCTTCAACATCCTGAGATTGACTACGTCGTCATGGGAGAAGGCGAAGAGGCAATGGTTGAACTTGCAACCCTCATAACTAAAGGTCATGATGAACGAGCTATCGCCAAAATTCCCGGAGTTGCTTGCAGAATCGACGGCAAAAACGTGAAGACCCCTCCGAAAATAATCAAAGACTTGGACCAAGTTCCTTTTCCAGCTAGACATTTATTGCCCATGGACATTTACGATAGAAGAATCGCGTATTTTAAAGCCGCACCTGCTGATTTCGTGAATGTTATAAGAGGGTGTCCTTATTCCTGCAATTATTGCGAAACTCAAAAATTATGGGGCCAAAAATGCCGAGCCTTTAGCCCGCCCCGAGTGGTCGATGAACTTGAATATATGATTAAGAACTATGGGTCCAAAGGGATATACTTCATAGGTGACAATTTCACCATTAACAAGAAACAAACAATAGAAATATGCCATCTCATGAAACAGCGTAAATTGGATCTCGAATGGGCATGCGATACAAGAGTCGACTTGATCTCACGCGATCTGCTGAAGGAAATGAAGGACGCTGGATGCCAGACCATATTTTTTGGAGTACAATCTGGTTCTCCTCGCATTCTAAAAAAACTCAACATCAACCTCACTCTTGAACAATTTATTCAAGGATTTAAAATGTGCAGGCAAGAAGGAATACAGATAGCATGCTCCTTCATGCTGGGAATACCTGGAGAAACAATAGACGAGATGGAAACCACATTCAAATTCGCTAAGAAATTGGACCCTGACTGGTGCCAATTCAACGTCTATGTAGCTTGTCCAGACAGCGCCTTATACCAAGAAGTGCTGGAGAAAGGTCTGTACTATCGTATGGAAGGCTTCTTAGCATACGTCAAAACCGACGAATTCAATTACGAATCGGTAATGAAGATACAAAAGCGCTATCAAAGAAGCATTTATTTGTCACCTAAAAGGATACTTCGAAAAATTAGGCGCGATGGCTTGCTCAGTGTCTTAAGAAAGGGCTTTAATGCAGGGATCGCATAGCTGGTTGTCTTAATTCCGCTTAGGGCATGCTTTCTCTTTTTTCTTCGTTTTCTTTGAAAATTGTCCCTGAAGAGAAAATTTCGTGTTATCAAAAAGTTTATACATTTTTTGCTCCAACTAGTAGGAAGGATCTTGATGCAGGAAAAAAGTTACCTTGTTAAAGTGGGGCTTTCCATAGTTCTATGTTCTTGGCTAGTTTACACAGTCTACTGGTTCCTTAAAGGTCTCAGTTGGGTTTCACAAGCGGGTGGTTATACGCTTTTAATTGACTTTTTGACGGAAGGTGCAGGAACATTAGGTTTTATTTTGCGAATCGGAGCCGTTACTATGGCGATATTTGCTTTAGTCAATTTCTTGAGAGGGAAAGACACATCAAAAGTTATGAAACTCGTTGGCTTTGCATTGGTTTTGGAGGCATTCTATTTCTTATGCTTCGCTGCATCGGCGATTTTGGGCTTTCAGGCAGGACTTAGATTGTCGGGAGGGCATACGTTGACCAGTGGAGAGTCTGGTGGGCTTTGGTTCTTTATTGAAACAGCCATACCCACTCTGGCGGAAGCAGTGATAATGCCTATCTCTTTGCTTAAGCTCAAGTCAAAGTTAACTCCTGATGCAAAGTTTGGTAAAGAAACTTACAGATGGGCGTGCGTTGTCGGCGTGTGCTATTTTATTGTTTTCTGGCTTACATACTTGACGCAGTGGATTGCGTCTTTCATTCAACCTGAAAGCTACGCTTCTACTTTTCCAGGCTACGGAATAAAATACATCATAGAATATCCTCTGAACATGTTTACTTTCCTCTTGACAGCCGTAGGGTTGCCTTTGCTTGCGACATATTTCGTGTGGTCTACATTGCCTGCAATGCGCGATCCAGCGGCGGGACTAAACTTGCGAAGGTTGGGAATAACTCTAACTGTTCTAGGATTCTACTTCATGACCATCATAACGTTATTCAGGGTTTTTGGATATGTGGGAGGCGCTTCGATCTGGATCGTGTTTTTCATGTTCAATAATGCTGATCTCTGGTGCGTAACTCTGCCAGTTCTAGGCATAGCATTGATTTTGTTAAAGAATCCCACAAATCCGAAAGGTGATACCAAGCTTCCACCATAGCAACTATTCTGCAAAACAATTATGTAATGCCTTTGTTGCCGATGGTAGCGAAAGTTAATTAATCCACTATATTTTTACTTTAGGATTGAAATGGTCATTGGCAGCGGTGACACTGTTGGGTGGTTGTGCATAGATTTTGGAGAGGCGGAGTAGAATAGTCAAGATAGCACTGGTTATTCCACCGTCTCTAGGGCTGGGACAGATATGGTGCCCTAATCTACCTCTAGGTTTAGCTTATTTGGCAGCTGCCCTTGAAAAAGGCGGGTACGAATTAACAGTGTTTGATTGCCCAGCGCTTGGAATAGACCCTAAGGAGTTAGGGGCTAAGCTTGCCTCTTTTGAACCCGACGTGGTCGGCATAACTTCTATTACTCCCACGATAAAAGCCACCCTCTTAGCCGCGCATATCGCAAAAGAAGTTTGTCCAAACGCGGTTGTTGTTTTAGGGGGACCGCATGCTACGTTTATGGATAGCCAGGTTCTCAGCGAGTACCCAGATGTGGATATAGTGGTTAGAGGCGAGGGCGAAGAGACTTTACTAGAGCTATTAAGCCACTTGTTTGATTCTGGAGACCTTCAAACGGTGTCTGGAATTTCTTTCAGAAAAAATGGACAGATAATTCGCACACCCAATAGGCCGTTCATTCAAAACCTTGATGAACTGCCGCGTCCAGCATACCAGTATTTCCCATTAAAAAAGTATCAGTTTTTTGGTAAATTGATACTCCCGATAATGACCAGTAGGGGATGCCCTTATCAGTGTTCCTATTGCGTATCATCTCGAATGGCTGGGAAAATGTTTAGGGCAAGAAGCCCAAAAAACGTCGTCGACGAACTGGAGTGGCTAAGAGATGTGCATGGAGCGGGCGTTTTCAGCTTTTACGATGATGCATTCACATATGACAAAAAAAGAGCAATTGAGATTTGTCAGGAAATCAAGAACAGAAACATTGGTCTGCCATGGGATTGTCAAACGCGAGTTGACCAGATTTCTAGAGAGGTTTTGGTTAAAATGAGAGAAGCAAACTGCCAACTCGTAAGCTTCGGGGCTGAGTCAGGATGCCAAAAAATCTTGGACGCCGTGAAAAAGAAAACCACAATTGAGCTTAATGAAAAGGCAGTTAAGTTGGCAAAGGAAGTCGGCCTATCCGTGGCAATGTCTGTGATTATTGGATTTCCAGGCGAAACCAAGGAAACATTACAACAAACCTTCGACTTCATCCGAAGAACTGAACCGGACTATGTCTATTTATGCGTGGCAACGCCGTATCCCGGCACCGACCTGCACAGCCTTTTGGAGGAGCTGGGATGGAAAATGTCATCGGATTGGAGTCAATATGACCTGCAGACGCCGGTTTTTGAAAATCCTTTGTTGCCTGTGGATCTCAGGGAGACGAGGAGAGAGTTCTACAATCATTTTTATTCTTGGTCGTACATTCTGCGTCAATCGTTGAAAGGAAACTTTTACAGTCGAAAAATGGCGCGAACCGCGTTAAATGATCGCTTGTGGCGGATGAAACTGCCCAAATGGGTTTTTGACAACCTTCGGAAATTGAGGGTTCAACAAAAGACTGAACGAGATACTTAAAACGCTAAGTGCATCTATACATAATTGAGATGGGCATTATGATGCAGGCGGATTTGGCGTTAGTGGGTGGAAAAGTCTTAACCATGAATCCATCTCAGCCCTTTGCTGAGGCAATCGCTATAAAAAATGATACGATAGTTAAGGTCGGCACGAACGAAGCGGTTAGTAAGTGGATTGGAAAAAACACGAAAATCATCAACCTAAACGGGAAAGCAGTAGTTCCAGGCTTCATAGATACACACATTCACGTTGCTGATTTTGGAAGATTCTTAACATGGGTTGATTTGCGCGATGTAAAGTCCATCAAAGAAATACAGAGTAGTCTTATAGAGCGCGCGCAGAAAACGGCTAAGGGAAAGTGGATTATAGGCCGCGGCTGGAACCAAAATCGTTTTGCGGAGAAACGCCTTCCCACACGCTATGACTTGGACTTGGTCTCTCTAGACAACCCTGTGACCCTTTATCACCAAAGTGAACAGATGTGCGTCGTGAACAGTAGAGCGTTAGAATTAGCCGGCGTGACGAAACAGATAAGCGCTCCGCCTGACGGTGGGATTGATAAAGACGCGAAGACAGGTGAGCCTACGGGTATTTTGCGAGATGCCGATACGAATTTGGTGTGGAATATGATTCCAGCGCCCAGTGGAGAAGAGCTTGTGGAGGCTGCAGGTTTAGCATGCGAGAAAATTGTGGAAGCCGGGGTTACCAGCGTGCACTGGATGGTTTCGTCTTCAGTAGAGATTTCAATAATCCAAAGGCTCCGCATGGAGAACAAGCTGCCGCTGAGAGTTTACGTGATTATTCCGATTAATCTCTTTGATAATATGACAGTTTTAAGCCTGCGTAAGAGTTTGGAGGATGATACGGTGAGGGTTGGCGGCGTTGAGATTTTTGCAGACGGATATTTAGCCGCGAGAACGGCAGCGTTGCTACAATCCTACAGTGATTGCCCCGATTCAAGTGGGAGACTGCTTTACACGCAAGAGGAAATGAACACGTCAGCCGTTAAAGTCCATAAAGCCAACCTTCAACTGGTCATACATGCCATGGGCGACAAAGCAGTGGACTCAGCTTTAACCACGATTGAAGAAACTTCAAAGGAAGCGCCAGAAAAAGAAACCCGCAATCGTATTGAACAAGCCGCGGTTCTCAACGGCAGGTTAATAGAACGCATGAAAAAGCATAAAGTAATCGTGTCCGTGCAGCCTCGTGTTATTGATTCCGAGTTTTCAGTGTGGTCTGCTGTCAAACACTTGGGCGCTGAAAGGTCTCGGTGGCTTTTTCCGCTCAAGAAATTGCTTGAAGCAGACATAAGAGTTTGTGGAGGTTCGGATTGCCCAATGGAGCCTTTAAGTCCTTTACTGGGAATCCAATCGGCAGTGACGAGAGAGTTCTTACCTGAAGAACGAATTACTGTTGATAAGGCTTTGCGCCTCTACACGATTGATGCAGCATACGCCTCCTTTGAGGAGAACAATAAGGGATCAATTGAAGAAAACAAATTAGCTGACCTCACGGTTATTTCCCAGAACCCGCACGACGTTGCACCGAACGAAATGGGGGGCATTAATGTAGAAATGACCATCATAGGCGGAAGGGTAGTTTATTCCAAACACTGAACTCTCCGCTCGCCACTTTTATACACATATAAAATGGAGAGGACAGACGCTTTAAAGCAGCAGAACCTCAGGCACTTATTAGTCAAACACTGATCTAAACTGAAGTTCGGTCTTTTTAAAGGCGGGGGACATAGTCTCGCTGAGCACGTCAGCGTAGCGGACGCATAATCGATACAGATAAATTTTCCGCTTCCTCAGAAATGTAACGGTCTTCAGGAGTGATTTGCATCTTAACTGTGTTGACCGCTGTTTGCGTTCTCATCCTAGCCATAGTAGTAAACGTGCTCATCGGAGACCCATCTCCAAACAGCCCGTGGAAGCCCACGTATAAGCTGCATCCAACCGTGATGATGGGCAAGCTAACCAAAGCGCTAGAGCCTTATTTCAAGAATTCAAATTCGAAAATAGAAAAATTAAACGGCGTTTTCTTAGCCCTAATAGTGATACTTACCTTTACGCTGCCTGTTTTTTTCGGGCTTATGTTCCTCTACACGTGGCTGGGTTTTCTCTTCTATGCGCTCGTAGCTGTTATACTTTTGAAAGTAACCATTTGCATAAAACTTGAAACTGACTGGGCAAAAGCCGCAGCTAAAGCCATTGAAGCAGGCGATTTGAATGAAGCCAGAAAATACTCGCACTTCTCGCGGAGAGACTCAAAAGACTTAACTGGGTCCCAAATCAGTTCAGCCGTTATTGAATCCATGGCTGAAAACCTGATAGACTTCAAACTCTCGCCTATCATCTTCTACGCTTTTCTCGGTGTTTCAGGCGCGGTCGCGTTCAGAGCCATAAACACGCTCGACGGTATGGTAGGCTTCAAAGACCGTGAGCACATTAACATCGGATGGTTTTCCGCGAACCTCGACACTGTAGTCAACTATGTTCCAGCCCGATTAACTGCAGTTCTCATAGTGTTGGCATCAGCCATATTGGGCGAAGACTACAAGAGCGCATGGGCGATTGCTCGCCGAGATAACGCTAAGACTCCCAGCAGAAATCACGGTTGGCCCATGGCTGCGATGGCTGGAGCTCTCCGCGTGCAACTGGAAAAACCTGGTCAATACATTCTTGGCGAGCAAACTGAAACACTGACTCCAAGCAAAATAATTCATGCATTAAAAATCAGAAACTTGGCCATAATTTTATGCCTACTTTTTGTTCTGCCAATAATTTTGCTAACGAGAGTATACTTCTTTCCCTACTAAGCAAAACTCATGCGTTACTCATTTTCGCATGCAAAATGTATTAATCAAAGTGTTCTCCTTCTAATTTGTTTAGAGATATTTGTTAAATGGTGGTGTTTGGCTTTTCAGTGACGCAAAATGGGTTTTTTAATGTGTTCTCGAAGCTGTTGAATCCAGACTTCAGCATAAGCGGTTTAGATCCTGCTGCTAGGGATTGTGGATGACAAATGCGTGTTTGCTTGATTAATCCACCTCGCATCCAACCGAAATTATGGGGAAAGCCTAGTATACTTCAACCTTTGGACATAGCATATGTAGCAGCGTTACTCGAAAAACAGCATGAGGTGCACATTGTAGATGCTCCCAATGAAGGCTGGAGAAATCTGGAACAAATAGATGGAACGAAATATCGACAGGGGTTAAAAAACAAGGAGCTAGAAATTAGGATCAAACAGTGGTCGCCAGATGTCGTTGGAATTACAATCCCATTTTCTGGTTGGTGGAAACCTGCATATGAGGTCGCTTCAATGGTGAAGAGCATCGACAAAGACATCAGTACCGTGTTAAGCGGGTTACATCCCTCTGTTAGACCTGT
>Ga0299912_10003157_pt1 | contig 13507 bp, 12 predicted proteins | sample RVTome_2_FD_207667 | JGI IMG/M metagenome (GOLD analysis project Ga0299912, IMG submission 207667) | Soil microbial communities from uranium-contaminated site in the Upper Colorado River Basin, Wyoming, United States - RVT95D214 (version 2) ...
AGGTTTATGAGAACAATCATTGCTGAGTTTTGCCAGAACCACAAAGGCGATCTTAACCTGTTAAAAGAGATGGTCTGGGCGGCTGCCGAGGCTGGGGCAACATATGCCAAGGTCCAATCCATGCTGACCGATGAGCTAACCCATCGGGAACGTTTCGAAGAAGGTCAATGGGAGGGCGATCGGCAAGTAGCCATCCAGCGCCCCTACCACCCAGAATACGAGCGGCTCAAGCCCATGGATCTGAGCGAGGAAGCCCACCGGCAATTTGCGGAAGAATGCCAGCGCGCTGGCATTAAACCTTTGACCACCATTTTCACCCGCTCACGGATACCCTACGTGGCCAGCCTGGGATGGGAAGCGGTCAAAGTCGCCAGCTACGACTGCGCCAGTTATCCCTTATTGCGAGAGCTGAAAGAAAGGTTTACCCATTTATTCGTCTCCACCGGAGCCACTTACGACGAAGAAACCGAAACGGCCGCCAACCTCCTATCCGGCCACAACTTCAGCTTACTGCATTGTGTCACCATCTACCCTACCCCGCTGGATGAGCTACACCTAGCCCGGATGAACTACCTGCGCCGGTTCACCCCTTCCGTTGGATTTAGCGACCACACCCTGGTAGGTCGAGATGGCATCAAGGCTTCAATTGCCGCCATGAGCCTGGGGGCGGACGTCATCGAGCGCCATTTCACAATCCTTGACTCGCAGGCAACCAGGGATGGTCCGGTTTCGATCAACCCTGCCCAGCTAAAGCAATTGGTCGAGTTCAGCAAATGGTCAGTAGAAGAATTGCGGCAGTATGCCCAACGCGAAATCCCCGAATACAACGATATGCCTGGTATGGAACACCGCTCCCTGAGCGGAATCGAGTTGCTGAACCGGGACTACTACCGTGGCCGGTTCGCCAGCCGGGTTGGCGACGAGATTGTTTACAACTGGGAAGAACACCCGGTTTTTTAAGGTGAACCAGACATGAATATTTTAGGTATCATTCCAGCACGCGGCGGCTCGAAATCCGTACCTCGCAAAAATATCGCTTTGGTGTACGGCAGGCCGTTAATCGCTTACACCATTGAAGCGGCCAGGCAAAGCCAGCGACTGACCCACTACCTGGTCTCTTCGGAGGACCAGGAAATCATCCGCGTGGCAAAAGAGCTTGGCGCGCCGGTGCCCTTCGTGCGGCCAGCCGAGCTGGCTACCGACGAGTCCCCGACGCTTCCAGTCGTCCAACATGCTGTACGGGAAATGGAAAGCCGTAATAGAATCTTGTACGACATCATCGTGCTCCTGCAGCCCACCACCCCCATGCGCCGCCCGGAGGACATTGACGCTGCAGTGGACAAGCTCGTGGCTACCGGATCTGATTCGGTGATCAGCGTATGCGACGTGGGCGCTTACCACCCGGCGCGCATGCGCCAGATCGTGGATGACCGCCTGGTCGATCTCCCTATCCACGAGCCGAAAGAGATGCTGCGCAGGCAGGATCTTTCGCCAGTCTACATCCGTAACGGTGCCATCTATGCCGTCCGGCGTGACGTAGTCATGAACCAGAACAGCATGGTGGGTCAGGTTTCACGGCCTTACCTTATGCCGGAGGAGCGCTCGATCAATGTGGATAGTAAACTGGACCTGCTCCTGGCGGAGATTTTGTTGCGCCCTTCTTAAATATCAACGAAGACCATCCCGAATGCGCATTCTAATAGCAGAAAAATCCAGCTTCAGCGAGAACGGTCTGGATGCGTTCTCCCAGATTGCCCCAACCGATGCCTTCGATTTGACCCAAGAACAACTGGTAAAAAAGATAGTGGGGTATGACATCCTGATCGTACGCCTGGGTCTGCGCGTGGATAAATCCGTTCTGGCTGCTGGAAGGGACATCCGGATTATCGGCACGCCGACCACCGGCTTGGATCACATTGACCTGGTAACCAGCGAAAAACGTGGCATTGTGGTGTTCAGCTTGAAAGGCGAGCGGGCTTTCCTGGATCAGGTCTATGCTACCGCAGAGCACACCATAGCTTTGCTCCTCAGCCTGATCCGTCACGTTCCTTCAGCTTTCAAGGCCGCAAAAAACTACAATTGGCGTAGAGACCTTTTCCGAGGCACAGAATTGAACGGCAAAGTCTTAGGGATCGTCGGTTGCGGTCGCCTGGGGTCGATGGTAGCCCGTTATGCAGCCGCCTTCGGCATGGATGTCCTGGTATACGACCCTTACCAACCTGACCTTCCCATCGGGGTTAGCCGCTGCGAAAACCTGGCGGAACTGCTTTCGAGCAGCGATATCGTCTCCATTCACGTGCCGCTCAACCAGGAGACGCGCGGTATGTTCTCTGAAAGAGAGTTCAATAGCATGCGCTCAGGGGCTATTTTGATTAACACCTCTCGAGGGAGCATCCTTGACGAAAGCGCTTTATTGCACGCGCTCGAAACGGGCAAGCTGGCAGGTGCAGCACTGGATGTGCTCGACGACGAAATGCAGGTGAACGAACACCGCAACCACCCGCTTATCGAATACGCCCGCTCTCACGAAAATTTGATAATCACGCCCCACATTGGGGGCGCGACCTATGAATCGATGGAGAAAGCCGATTTATTCATCGAACAAAAAATTAAGGAATATCTCAATATTAAAGGATAAGATTTCATGACTGACAAAAAGAAAAACGGCAATCTGATCTCGCCCTATGGAGGGAAACTGGTTAACCTGCTTATCACTGGCGAAGAGCGCCAGGAGCTTTTGGAGCGGTCCAACCACCTGCCATCGGTTCAGATTTCTTCACGCTCGCTTTGCGACCTGGAGTTACTGGCAACCGGTGCATTTTCGCCACTGGAGCGGTTCATGGGTAAAATCGACTACGAACGCGTGCTCACTGAGATGCGCCTGGCTAACGGCACGCTCTTCCCCATGCCGGTCACTTTGCCATTAGACGAAAGCGCCTTGCCCAATTACGCAGAACAAGTCACCCTCTGCGATGCCCGCAATAACACCCTGGCCGTAATGGATATCGAAGAGGTTTTTCACTGGGATCCACAGCGAGAGGCGCGCCTGGTGTTGGGCACCACCGACTCCAAACACCCCCTCGTTTCGGAGATGGTCGGTTGGGGAAAGGTGTACGTTTCCGGCGCGATCAAGGTTATCGACCTGCCCGATTACTATGACTTTATCGAGCTTCGCCGGACACCCGCAGAAGTTCGTTCTCTTCTGATGAAAATGGGCCATGCGAACGTGGTCGCCTTCCAAACCCGCAACCCCATGCATCGTATTCATGAAGAGCTCACCAAGCGAGCAGCCGACGAGGTTAACGGTAGCCTGTTAATCCATCCGGTCGTCGGTATGACCAAACCGGGAGATGTCGATCATTACACCCGTGTGCGCGTCTACCGTGCCCTGGTAGAAAACTACTATGACTCTAAGCGGACGCTGCTCAGCTTGCTACCCTTAGCCATGCGCCTGGCAGGCCCGCGCGAATCTCTCTGGCACGCCATCATTCGCCGCAACCATGGGGCCAACTACTTCATCATCGGCCGCGACCACGCCGGCCCCGGCAACGACAGCCATGGCAAGCCGTTTTACGGCCCTTATGAAGCCCAGGCAATGATGACCCAATACGCCGACGAACTGGGTGTGAAACCTCTCGAGTTCAAAGAGTTGGTTTACCTTCCGGACGAAGAACGCTACGAAGAGCAGAACAAAATTCCCGAAGAAGCCCGTATCTTTTCGATTTCAGGCACTCAGGTGCGTGAAGACTACCTGGCAAAAGGGCAACCATTACCCGAATGGTTCACCCGCAAGGAAACTGCCGACATCTTGCAACAAATGTACCCACCCCGCCATAAGCAGGGCTTCTGCATCTGGTTCACCGGCCTGAGCGGCTCGGGCAAATCTACCACGGCTGAAATCCTCACCTCCCTTTTGCTGGAGCGCGGCCGCCAGATAACCTTGCTGGATGGAGACGTTGTCCGCACGCATCTCTCCAAAGGCCTCGGTTTTTCCCAGGAAGATCGGGATACAAATATTTTGCGGATCGGCTTCGTTGCCGGCGAGATCGCCCGCCACGGTGGGAGTGTGATTTGCGCTGCCATCAGCCCATACCGCGCTACGCGTAACGAGGTTCGCAAAATGGTCGGCGATGAGCGCTTTGTCGAGGTATATGTCGATACACCTATCGATGTGTGCGAGCAACGCGACGTCAAGGGATTATACGCCCGGGCGCGCCGTGGCCAGATCACCGGCTTCACCGGCGTCGACGATCCATACGAAGCGCCCGTTAACCCCGAAATCACCCTCGATACGGTCAGCTTCACCGCCGAGGAAAATGCTCGAAAAATCGGTGCTTTTCTGGAAGAGCAAGGTTATCTTCTACCAGTTTCGACTGCAAATAACGGAAAAACTGTGATTTAAAGCTCCCATCAGCAAAGAAGTGTGGGAGCATCTTACGGCCTTTTTAATCCAAGATGAACGATTTACCTAAGATATTTCGCCTCGATGATCGTGTAGCGGTGGTCACCGGCGGAGCCGGGCTGCTGGGAGCGGAGTTTTGTCAGACACTGGCGGGGGCTGGAGCCAGGGTGGTGGTCGCAGATATTAACTTAGTCGCCGCAACCGCCCTGGCTAAAACGCTGACTCAAAAGGGATTAGAGGCTCTCGGCGTAGGCGTGGATGTCACTGTGCCCATATCCGTCCATCAGATGGTCAAAACTGTGATGGAAGCCTGCGGCCGCTTGGATATCCTGGTGAACAGCGCCGCCCTCGACCCAAAGTTCGATCCTCGCCACTCCGAACACGGGAACTCCTTTGAGGATTACCCCCTCGAAGCATGGAACCAGGCGCTGGCTGTAAACCTGACCGGGATGTTCCTGTGCTGCCAGGCTGCTGTCCAGCCAATGATTGCCCAAGGGGGCGGTGTGATCATCAACCTGTCGTCCATCTACGGATTGACGGCTCCAGACCAACGCCTCTACCAGCGTGAAGGACAGCCGCTTCAATACAAGCCCGCCTACTACCCGGTGACCAAATCCGCCGTACTTGGGTTCACGTCTTACCTTGCCGCATATTACGGCGATAAGAAAATCCGCGTCAATACCCTCTCACCGGGCGGCGTGTATAACGGTCATGATGCTGAGTTTGTGCAGTCTTATTCGGCGCGCACGATGTTGGGAAGGATGGCTCAAAAAGACGACATGAACGGCGCGCTCCTTTTCCTGGCTTCGGATGCTTCTGCGTATATGACTGGGGGGAATCTGGTTGTGGATGGTGGTTGGTCGGCATGGTGAAAAATACCGAAGTAATGGTTTTAATCCCTGCTCGCGGCGGCTCAAAGAGCATACCGCGGAAAAATATCCGCCCGTTTGCCGGACACCCTTTGGTTGCATACAGTATCGCCGCCGGCCTGGCAACCGAGACGGTCACCCGGGTGATCGTCTCCACCGATGACGAGGAAATTGCCGAGATCTCACGCCGTTATGGGGCTGAAACACCATTCCCGAGACCGGCCGAATTATCCGGTGATAATACCCCCGACCTTCCCGTATTCCAACACGCCCTGGAATGGCTGGCAGATCGAGAAGACTACCATCCGGAAATTGTAGTCCAGTTGCGTCCCACCTCGCCATTTCGCCGGGTTTCTCACATCGACCAGGCAGTCTTCCGCTTGCTAGAACAACCTAAGGCCGATTCTGTGCGCACCGTTTGTGTGCCCTTCCAAAATCCTTTCAAAATGTGGTGCATCCAACCGGACGGTTTCATGCGCCCCTTGCTTGAAATGTCTTTTCCCGAGCCTTACAACATGCCCCGTCAGCTTTTGCCCGATGTATACTGGCAGACTGGCTACGTAGACGCAGCCAGGGCGGATACTATTCAGGAAAAGGATTCCATGACCGGAGACAACATACTGCCCCTGGTAATCGACCCCAGCGAGTGGATCGATATCGACTCGCCAGACGACTGGCGGCGGGCTGAACGCTTGTTAGAAAGCAACGAGATCACCTGGGACGACCTGGGGTTTAAATTATCGTGATTTGGAGGTATCCATGCCCATAATCAAAATTGGCGACCGCCTGGTAGGCGACGGTCAGCCCACCTATTTAATCGCTGAAATTGGTGTCAACCATAATGGTATCCTGGCATTAGCCCTGAAATTGATCGACATTGCCAAAGACGCAGGCGCGGACGCCGTGAAATTTCAGAAGCGCAATCTGGATAAGCTCTACGCCAAAAAATACCTCGACAATGCCAACGCCGGAGAGAAGACGCTGCGCTACCTCTTACCCATCTTGCAGCAAGTCGAGCTCCCCGAAAGGGATTATCACGAGATTGTGGAATACTGCAAAGAAAAGGATATTACATTTCTTTGTTCCGCCTTTGACATCGAAAGTGCCGATTTCCTGGAAGGGTTGGGCGTGCCAGCCTACAAGGTGGCTTCTGCCGACCTTACCAACCTGCCGCTACTGGCCCATTTGTTGAAAAAGGGCAAGCCATTAATACTATCTACAGGCATGTCGCGGATGGATGAAGTCGAGTTTACAGTGAATTTTCTCAAAGAGCGCGGCGCCGAATTTGCCTTGCTCCACTGCAACAGCACTTACCCGGCCGCCTTCGATGACATCAACCTGCGCTTTATGGAGAAGCTTCGCCAGTTCGGTGTGCCGGTAGGTTATTCGGGACACGAACGCGGCATCGCCGTATCCACGGTCGCCGCAGCGCTGGGAGCCAGCATCATCGAGCGGCACGTTACCCTGGATCGCACCATGGACGGCCCCGACCACGCTGCAAGTCTGGAGCCGCAAGGTTTTAAAAAAATGGTGCGGGATATCCAGCAGGTGTATGCCGCGTTGGGCACAGGAGAGGAGAAATTCTTCTCACGCGGTGAAATCCTCAATCGAGAGGTGCTGGGAAAATGCTTGATGGCTGCCCGAAAAATCGAACCGGGCGAGACCATTACTGCCGAAAAAATAACCGTCAAAGGGCCGGCATTGGGTCTTTCTCCTCAAAACTACTTAAAGCTAGTCGAGAGGGTTGCCGAGCGAGTCATCGAAGAGGACGAACCATTCCTGGATCGCGACATCGGCATCAAGGTCAACCTGGATTTCAGCCATGTTTTACCGATGGAATACGGTTTCACCGTGCGTTTCCGCGACTCGGATGAGTTGATGTCGCTCAGACCGCGCATGTTGGAATATCACTTCACCGACCAGGACCTGGATGAGCACTACTCAGGGGACAGTCACGAGCTGAAACTGGTGACGCATGCCCCTGAGTTTTTCGAGCGCACCCTGGTCGACCTGTGCGCCATGGACGAACGGCAAAGGCTGGATTCAATTGCACTCATCCAGAAGGCAATTGATCTTACCCGCGAGATGGCCCCATATTTCTCCGGTACGCCTAAAGTGGTGGTCCACCCAGGCGCTATGAGCCTCGACCATCCAATCCGAGATAAGCAGGCGTTGTACGATAACTTGCGCCGCTCGGTGGATCAAATCGATTACGAAGGCATCGAGTTTCTTTTGGAGAATTTGCCGCCTCACCCCTGGTATTTCGGCGGCCAATGGCTGACCAATGCTTTCATGGATTCTCATGAGATTCGCGACTTCATCATATCTCTCGGCCTCAAAACATGCTTCGACACATCGCACTCCAAGCTGTATTGCAACTGGGCTCATTTGGATTTCTACGATCAGGTTCAGGTCTTGCTTCCCCATATCGGCCACCTCCACCTGTCTGACGCCGCTGGCCTGGATGGCGAGGGATTACAAGTTGGCGAGGGAACCATCGACTGGGTGCACTTTTTCAAGGTGATTGGCGATTACCATGGAACCATGATCACCGAGATTTGGCGCGGCCACCAACGCCAGGGGGAAGGCTTCTCCATCGCAATCCAACGGCTTTCGGAAGCATACTTCAAGGCTCAGGAAGAACAGACGACCGTCCCTTAACTCGATTTACTATCATCACCGACACCATGCAACCACCTAAACCGAAAGGCATCCTCGCCCGACTGCGCGCAAAAAAGGCAGAATGGCAAAACAAGCAGCGCATCCATCGCCTGGCCAGCCAGGTGTTAGCCCACGCGCACCCAGAGCAAAACCGGAAGCCCGTCGTGGTGTTCAATGTATCCTCACGATTGACCGGCCTCAGCCAGAATGCTTCGTTCACCCTGCTAACAACCTGGGGTCTTCGCCTGATGGGGGCGCCGGTGATTCATTTCGTCTGCCAGGCAGGTATGAGCCACTGCGTGCTGGGCACCAACCGCCAGGACTACACTTCACCTCCCCCTTGCGACGCTTGCATTGCCCAATCCCACCGTTTGTATCATGGCGCGGAGGTGAGCTGGTTCAAATATCAGCAAGACACACTCCTGTCGAAAGAACTGGAGAACCAGAGTATCAGCAGGCTCGTGGATTACGAAATACCCCCTGCCGACCTCCGGTTCTTGAACCTCAAACATCAGGAACCCCTCCCGTTGGGTCACCTGGTATTGCCTTCGATCCGTTGGGCGCTGCGCTGCCACCATTTACCCGACGATGAACCCACCCGATATTTAATGCAACAATACATGCTTTCTGCCTATTTCATCGCCAAATCTTTTGCCGACCTGCTGGATCAGGCTAATCCGGACGTGGCGATGATATTCAATGGCATCATGTACCCTGAGGCTGCAGCACGCTGGGTTGCCATAAAACGCGATGTATGCGTAGTTACCCACGAGGTAGGGTTTCAGCCGTTTTCAACCTTTTTTACCAGCGGAGATGCCACCGCATACCCCATTCACATCCCGGATGATTTCGCGCTATCCCCCGCGCAAAACGAGCGGCTGGACACATACCTGGAGCAAAGGTTTAAGGGAAAATTCACCATGGCCGGCATCCGATTCTGGCCTGAAATGACCGGCCTGGACGAACGCTTCTTGCAACGCGCTGCTCAATTCCGGCAAGTCATCCCGGTCTTCACCAATGTAATCTTCGATACCAGCCAGATTCACGCCAACACCATTTTTGCACACATGTTTGACTGGCTCGATGCGGTGCTAAAGGTCATCCGGCATCACCCCGATACACTTTTCGTTATTCGCGCTCATCCGGACGAGATGCGCCCCGGCACCGCCAAACAAAGCCGGGAAAGCGTACGCAATTGGGTATTCACCAACCAGGTTGGCTCGCTACCCAATGTGAACTTTATCGACTCACAGGAATACATCAGCTCATATGAGCTGATGCAGCGCTCTAAGTTTTTAATGGTCTATAACTCATCGATAGGGTTGGAAGCCGCCCTCCTGGGGGTGCCCGTCCTGTGCGGCGGGAAAGCTCGTTACACCCAATACCCCACTGTCTTCCTGCCGGCATCAGTGGATGAGTTTCACCAGATGGCCAAGAAACTCTTACGTGCCGAGAAAATCGACTTGCCTCCTGAATTTCAGCGTAACGCCAGGCGCTTTTTATATTACCAACTGTACCGTGCTTCTATACCATTTGGCGAGTTTCTCCAAACCGGGCCTCGTCCGGGTTTTGTCCAGGTGCGACCTTTCTCCTGGAAACAGCTTTTACCGGAAAATTCACCTGGTATTAAAACTGTTGTAAATGGGATCCTGGATGGAAAATCTTTCCTATTCGACGAAGCCCATGAGTGATAAACCACAGGAAAAAATCGATATCTTGTCCGTGACTTTATTAGACCAACACCGACCGTTGGTTACTGACCTTAAAAAACTGGCGAGTTCGCTTAGCCTGGGGTTCGGCTGGCACTACCTGCTCGATCTGAGCTGGATCATCAGCCATCTTGGTAATATCCAAGGGAAAAGCATCATGGATGCCGGAGCAGGATTAGGCGTTCTGCAGTGGTACCTGGCAAAAAAGGGAGCAGAAGTCCTGAGTGTAGATCGTAATAGCAGAGCTGGTTTGCCGTCGCGCTTTCGGACTCGCTTCCGTATTCAATGGCTGCGCCCAGAAAATAGCTTTGACCTTATCTCTACCTTCAAAATGATGCTGGCAAGTTTCATGCGAATCCCTGGTATTCGGGGCAAAATCGCATTCCTTGTGGGTGAACTTATCCACAACATCCCACTGCGCCGCGCTACCGGCAAGATCATTTTTTACAACCAGGATCTTAAAAACCTGATAGACGTTCCCGATAATACGCTCGATGCAGTCGCAGCTGTTTCCGCCCTGGAACATAATCCCCCGGAAGAACTTGAGATGGTGGTTGCAGAGATAATGCGCGTGCTCAAGCCAGGCGGCTTGCTCTTAGCCACGCTGGGTGCTGCCAAAGACCAGGACTGGTTCCACGAACCCTCGCAAGGGTGGTGTTACACAGAGGAGACCCTGCGGCGAGTTTTTGGTTTAGAAGAGGATACGCCTTCAAATTATGCTCAATATGACGAACTCTTCACCGCCCTACACGACTGTGCAGAACTGCGCGATAACCTGGCAAGTTTCTATTTCCAATCAGGCGACAATGGTATGCCCTGGGGGGTGTGGAATCCTCAATACCAGAGCGTCGGCGTCTGCAAAATCAAGAAAGAATAAACATAAACAACGAATGGAGAAAGCGACGATATGGATGGAAGCCAAAACAACCTCACCGAACGCATCCAGTCAGTACTGGCGGAAGCCCTGCAAGTTCCTATCGAAATGGTGCCTCCAGACCTGACCTTCGGCGACCTGCCCCAATGGGACTCGATGGGGCACATGGAAGTGATGATGCGCCTGGAGGAGCTTTTCGGTATCGAAATTAACGCCGATACCATCGCCGCCCTGACCAGCATCCCGGCTATACACGCACATCTCACCCGGGGACAATGAGCGAGGGCGATTATGACAGACACAAAAATTGAAATCTCCCCCGCTGTACCAATCCCAGACCACCTGACTGGAGAAATCCAATCGAAGCTGGCCTACGTGGACGAGTGGATTTCCAAAGCTCAGGTGCTGCCTTCCGGGGATTGCATTGTGCTGCACCTGACACAGGCTATCGATCAGGCTCGCAGAAACGACCTAGAAGAAAAGGTTCAGCGAGTGGTGACCTCCATGGTTAAGGGCGCTATCCAACCGAAAGTTCAAGTGCTAGAAGATTATCTGAACCGCCCTGTCCCCTACCGGAAAGACCCGCACGAAGACTTATTGCGCCTGGGTGAAATCAGCCAGGAATCGCCGGGCGTGTTCGTCCTGGGGCCGCTTTTAGCGCGCCTGGTCGAATACTTCGAAAGCCGGTTTTTGGAACTGGCAGCTTCATTTGAAGCCAAACCGTACCGCTTTCCCACTTTAATACCCGCCCGTTACCTCGACCGGGTCAACTATTTCCGCGCTTTCCCCCACTCGTTGACGTTTGTCACCCATTTGAGGGAAGACCTGGACGTCATCGATCATTTCTCCCAGCACGCTGGCTGCGAAGAAAGCGGCCATCTGAGCGCGCCTCTCGATTCTTTCTCCCCGATACAGACGTTGCTCTCACCTGCAGTTTGCTATCACCTTTACTTTACCCTGGCAGACCGGCCTCTCCCAGGCGGTCAGGTCATTGCCACTGCCGTAGGGCATTGCTTCCGCTACGAGGCGATCAACCTGGTCTCCCTGGAGCGCCTCTGGAATTTCACCATGCGCGAGGTGATATTTGTCGGATCGAAGGAATTCGTCCTGGAGAACCGGGAAATCGCTCGTCAGCATATGAGCAAGGTATTTGAAGAGATCGGCCTGGCTTACCGCGTCGAGAGCGCCAACGACCCATTTTTTATCGGAGAATTTCGCAAACAGGCTGCCTTTCAAAGTGCCTTCCAACTCAAATTCGAAATTCGCGCCAGCTTGCCATTCAAAGATGGCACCCTGGCGGTCGGTTCATATAACTACCACCAGGATTTCTTTGGACGCAACCTGAACATTACCCTGCCCGACGGGTCCCCCGCCCATACTAGCTGTGTGGCCTTTGGCCTGGAGCGCATCGCCTACGCTTTCCTGGCCCAATTTGGCCTCGAACCCGCCAACTGGCCTCGCGAAGTTAAGGAATTTTCCAAATGAGCGAGACTGCAACCACATCTTTGAAATATCGCCTGGTCACCGAGGCGGATTTACCCATCATCTTAGAAATGTACACCAAGCTCAACACCCATTTCTACAAGCTGGGCTATCGCCTGCCGCATCCTGAAAACGTGGGCCAGGTCTGGCTGGAATCCTTCCAGCGCACCCTGGGCCGTTTCAGCAACGTGTTTATCGCCGAGTTTGAGGGGCGAGTTGTAGGCTTTATGCTCTGCCGGATCAAACGGGTGCCTGCTTACATGGGAGGCGTTTTGGTCGGAGAGTTGAGCGACATGTGGATTGATGATTCCGCCCGGCGCATGGGAATCGGCGACAAACTCTCCCGCCTGGCTCTCGAGTGGCTGCGTGACCAGGGCGTTCATTCTGTAGAGATTCAAGTATTGCGAGATAACGAAGCCAGTTGGAAACTATACGACCGCATGGGTTTCCAATTGGAATTTCGGGTAGGCCGCTTGCTTTGGGACGAGTACGTCGAGGAACCCACCGGGTAACATGCAAGAAGTAACCAGGGATCAATTGGTTGCCGTTTTAAAGGAGCTGGGTATCAGGCAAGGCGACGGCTTGCTGGTGCACTCCGCCCTCCAGTTCTTGGGCGCGCCTCAGGATGGCGTTGCTACCTACCTGCACGCCCTTGCCTCCGTCTTGAACATCAACCTGATCGATCAGGACGTCATGCTGAGCGAAGCGAAGCATCTCGAAGCGAAGCATCGAAAAATAATTGCTACAGGCACCTTGGTCGTACCAGCGTTCAATTTCGCCTTTACCCGCGGCGAACCCTATGACCCTCAGACCGCCCCATCTCAAGATATGGGTGTTTTTTCGGAGTACATCCGCCAACAGCCTGGGGCGTTGCGCACCCCACATCCGATGCAATCCCTGGCAATTCTCGGAGCTCACGCCGCAGACCTGGCCAGCCGGGATACCTTATCCGCCTTTGACCCCGGCTCCTCTTTCGAGCGCATGTTGGAGCTTGACTTTAAAATCTTGTTGCTAGGCGCCGATGTCCAGGCTATTTCCCTATTGCATTATTGTGAGCAGCGCGCCAACGTGCCCTACCGGTACTGGAAAGACTTTCAAGGCCAGGTCCGTTCTCGAGATGGCTGGCAGACCCGCACCTACCGCATGTTCGTGCGTGATTTAAGAATCGACCCCCGTATTGACCTTCACCCCGTCCAGGCAGTCCTGGAAGGCCGCAAACAATGGTTTTCGACACCCCTCAATTATGGCAGAATTGCGCTTTGCCGGATGGCCGACTTCGTTACTGCTGTGGATGAGTTCCTGGCAGCTAATCCCTGGACACTGGTGACTAACCGGCCCGATTACGAAAATAAACTATGACCCGTATGCTTGACCTCGTCCACGAGCTTTGGTTTCTCAAACGAGACATCCTCTCCGACGATTTCGACCGCGCCCTGTACCGGCTTGCCGAAGAAATCCCCATGGTCATCCACGAATATCCAACCGGGGAAAGCTGCTGGACATGGCGTGT
>Ga0299912_10003159_pt1 | contig 13502 bp, 9 predicted proteins | sample RVTome_2_FD_207667 | JGI IMG/M metagenome (GOLD analysis project Ga0299912, IMG submission 207667) | Soil microbial communities from uranium-contaminated site in the Upper Colorado River Basin, Wyoming, United States - RVT95D214 (version 2) ...
ACTTGAATGATGTGGTCGTAAAGGTCTCTGAGATAGATCCTTGTTGACTCCTGTATCAGAGACGATTCTCCCCTTTCGAGGCTGCCCACCACCTCCCGCAAGGGCCAAACAGCCTTCCGCAAAAATATCATCTCTCTTTTTAGATCATGGATGGTCTGTAAGGTTTCAGGTGTCGGGCTGGTGATTAATTGCTCTTCGAGAAGTTCTATCTTCTCGCCTTGTTTTTCAAGGATGATAAAATAGTTATCAACGATGGAATCCATTAACGTATACGCCAGATAATCCGCTCCCATTTTTTTGATACGCCCTTTACCGGTCCTGATCCGCTCCCGGATAGGGTCAAAGGTGTCTCCTTCCTTTTCCTGAAATGAGAAGACAAAATTCGGACCCAGGATGATGCTGATTTGATCTGATTCTATCTCATCTTTCTGATGGTTGTATTCGAGGCTCCTGAGAACGATATAGACATAATCTCCATAATCCTCCATTTTCGGACGTTGATCCGTATTCAGGATGTCTTCCAAAACAAGGGGATGAAATCCATAACAATCCCCGAGCTTTTCCAGCATCTCTGTCTGATGAAGTCCGTCAATATTAGTCCACGTCACCGTTGGCTTATCTTTAAAGACGAAGCATTCATCAATTACCTGGGTTTTCTCTTCATGAAATTTGGTCTCATCATAATCTATGATGCTGATCTTGGGGGTCTTTACCTTTCTTTCTCCAATGTGAACAAGACTTCCAGGTGGAAGGCCGCTTTTCTTCGATCTCTTCTTGATTAGCTTTGTCATTCTGCAAAACCTTCTTTCTGCAAAAGGGGGACTTGGGATCTAAAGCAATTTTTGCTTCTCATGCAGCGAACCAAAAGGGATCTCTTTATTCCCGGGCTCACCCCTTCTTATCATGTGTGGGCCGCCAGCCGGATTTCCACTTTTTGTACGGTACCACAGAGCAAACATCGCATGGGTCACGATCCTACACACCATCGTCTGTACATACTTCTTTTTTTGCCTGCTGGTTAGATAGACCAGATGTCACTCCTTTGCCCCGCCTCTACGGCGGGGCAAAGGAATAAACACCAATTGAACCTTGCCTTACTTGCTGAGGGGCCGAAAGGGGGACGTATCCCAAAAGGGCTGTATCTCCTTTTGCCGGGATTCCGCCTTCAAGGCCTTTTCTATATCCGCCTCGGTAAGTTCCATCCCGGACATCCTTATCTTGAGATCCTTGTAATCCGCATCCAGGAGAATGGTCTTCGGAGAGCCCTTGGCATTGGACCACGGTTTCCATTGAGGCAGACCGGACCCCTCCCGGTTGGGATTGCCCGTCCGGGCGAACTGGGCCCAATACTCCATCATCGCCCTTGACAAGGCAACCCGGCCGGGACGATTTTTTTCATCAAAGACGTACCCGCCAAGCGATACGGCCTCCGTTCCGAAGACGAAATCGATCTCCATGGCATGGCAGGCACCCATTAATAGATTATAGGGAAAGGGGATAACGCTTTTCTTCAGCCCCCCGGCCCCCCACAGGAATTGGTAGGCGTAGACAGCCGGTTGATCGGCATTCGATCTCATGATCCTTGCCACCTGGTCCGCGCCCATGACCTTCCAGCCGTCGCTCTGATATCGGGCAACCAGGTCATACAGCTCGGCCTTGGCTGGCTCCCTAAACAGGGAACCGTCGTTTCGCCAGGCTGTAAATGCCGGATTGAACAAGAGAAACAGTTTCGCTTCCTCTTTGTTCGTGCCCAGGATAATCGGTACCTTATTGTAGTTTCCAGCCTTCAAGGCCCCATAAAAATCAGCAGGAAGCACCGTGCCGTCGGTGAAACTGTTGGGAAATATGATCATCCCGCGCAACCTGCCTTCCGGGTAGCACTCCAAGAAGTCTCGAGCGCTTTTAGACCTTACATATTTCTCTATAGATTGCCGGGACATGCCCTTCAACCGGGCCGTGGCAACTGCTTCGTCCGGTGCGCGCCTGTCTTTTACGAGGAGCTTAACGATAACGATATTCGCATGTTCCGCGCCCTGGGCAGGCGTAGCCGGCATAATGACACCGCTTTCAGAAATGGCCCGGTGAAAAAGATTCTTCGCCAGAGGCGAAGCAATAAGGGAAATGACGTTTTGGCCCCCTGCCGACTCACCGGCAATCGTCACCTTCTCGGGATCGCCGCCGAAGGCCTTAATGTTGGCCTTGACCCAGGACAGGGCCTGCAGCAGGTCCAGAAGCCCGAAATTCCCGGAATCGCTTTTCTCATCCCCCTTTTTCCCGGTACGAAGGGCCGGATGGCTGAAGAAGCCCATGGGGCCCAGGCGATAATTCATTGTCACGACGACCATGTTGGACTTGTTGGCGAGGATGGACGCGTCCGTATCGGAGAGCAGGGGCCACTGGATGCTGTTTCCGCCGCCGTGTATCCAAAAATAAACCGGCAGATCGGCCGCCTTGGTCCTGGGACGCCAGATATTCAGATACAGGCAGTCTTCATTGCCCTGGACAACCAGCGGCGTGGCCAGATTATTATCATGATCGGTATACTGGGGACATATCTCGCAAAAATTAATTGCCTTGAGAGGCGCCGAACGTTTTTCGGGTTCCTGGGGCGCCTTCCAGCGGAGGCCGTTGACAGGGGGCTTGGCATAGGGGATCCCTTTCCAGGACAGGGTATTGGTGGCTTTGTTTATCGCACCGATCACCATTCCCTCCGTGGTTTCCCGATCCGGCCGCATTGAATCGACAGCCTTCACCTGACCCTGGGCAAGGGCCGCGGGGGTGCTCACATAGCCGCTGAACGCCATCAGCATGAACGCGGCAAGAAACACGAAAACAAGTGGTAACTTGTAACAAGAGCCTTCGGTTTTTTTCATCGCTTATCCTCCTCCCTGTTGTTAAGATGTGGCAAAAAAGGCATCATAATTTTTACATAATGCCGGCAAGCCCTGCTTGCTGCATAGTTTCCATCTATGGGTGGCTGCCTTTTCATGAGATGATAAGAACTTGATTGGGGATGGATTGAATATACGAAAAAAGAAAAAATAGGTCAACTATAAAAAGTGCGCCCGCCCCTTCGAACTTCAGAGGAAAGGGGCGGGCGCACCATAAGGAGATTACCCCCGCATCAGAAGGCCACGGACAGAGGCCGTGGACGAATCTGCCGGCGGGAGTTCCACCTATTTCTTATACTTCTTGATGACCCAGGGCGGTATCTTGTAGGGGGAAAGCCCCTTGTACGTGACCGCAGGCGCATCTGGTGTTATCTTCACCTTGTTGGGCCAGACGCCTACGAGCTTACCATCCTGCCATTGAACCCCTAAGCTGGTCAGGTACCCTGGGCCCCATCTGAGGTCATGAAGGGGGTTCCCATCAGAATCCTGCAGGTATGCCACTACGCCGGAAGGGGACTTGTGCACATCCGTCTCCATGAAGGCCACCAGCTTGTCGGGATTAAGCGTCCCGGTCTTCTCAATGGCCGGCACAAGCGTGTAGACAATAGCGGCGTACGTATCCGCGGTGTAGGGCGGCGCCTCGCCGAATCTCTTTATGTAGCCCTCAACAAAGGGCTTGGTAAGTTCATTTTGCTCGACCCCTCGGGCATAGGTATTCATGGTAAAAACATAATTGCCCTTGCCCTGGGTGGCCTGCCAGAAGCCCTCCTTCTGGGCCTCCACATTGATGCCCACCTGTACAGCCGGGATCTTGAGCTCCCCTGCCTGCCTGGCAAACGTAATACCCACCGCGTCGGAAAAGACCGTGAAGATGACATGGGCACCTGAACGCTGGATGGCGGAGAGCTCGGCGGTGACATCCGTGGACTTGGCAGAGGGCCTCCACGTGCCTGCCAATTCCATGCCCTGCTGCACGATAAGCAACTCGGCCATCTTCGTAATCGTCTCTACCCACATGGCCTTTTCCGCAACCACGGCGACCTTGAGCTTAGGGATGTTTAAGCTCTGTTTCATGATACCGGCGACATGGGAAAATTGGAGGAAGGCCGTTCTGGCAAGGAATCCGGAATTGAAAGGGGAGCCCCGGAAGAAGTACTTGTACGTTTTATAGTCCTGGGCCACCCGGTTACAGAGCTGGGCATCGGCAGCCCCAACGCCGATAAAGATCACCTTGTGCTCCATGGCAATGTCCTGCATGGCCAGGACCGCCTCACTCCGGAACCCGCCGACAATAAACTTCACCTTGTCCTTCGTGACCAGCCGCTCCATGGCATTGGTGGCGTCCGTGACGCTGTTGGATTCGTTGGAATCAGACTGGACAAGCTCAATGAGCATCTTTTTGTCGCCAACCTGAACGCCCCCCTTGGCATTGATCTCATCAGCTGCCATGACCGCCCCGTTCCAATGGCTTATGCCCTGCACATATTTCATGGGGCCGATCACGCCTATCTTGATCGTCTTGGCCCCCCACGCAGGGAAGCTAATGAATACTACAAGTAAAGACACCAACGAAATGACCCAAAAAACATGACACCTTTTCATAACATCCCCTCCTTACTTTAATAATTTTTGTCTTTCGTTGCAGGTCCCTCTCCCCACAACACCTTTTTCTATAACAGGTGCCGTGGGAATTTACAAGCCCTATTTTTCAGTTTACGTAATATGGGTAATATGGCGACATAGTTACACGTGCTGGGGTAGGGGGGGGTGATAAAGATATCCCTTTATCGACACAATAAATGATACAGTGCCGTTCTCGAAGAACCGGAGAACTTATAAAAACGCGGAAAAACTGCTATACTTTATCGATCGTGACGAATAAGGAGCTGGACAACGCCGATGAATAACAGCACTCAGTCGCCCGGCGCACTAGACGGCATCACGATAGTGGATCTGTCCGTACAGATCCCCGGCCCCTATTGTTCCATGCTCCTGGCAGATCTGGGCGCAGATGTCATAAAAATCGAACAGTTTGGCACGGGAGATTTTGCACGTCTGCTTCCGCACCTCTTTAACGGCATTAACCGGAACAAGAAAAGCATAATCCTGGAGTTAAAATCACCCGAGGGGAAAGATATATTGTATAAACTTGCCGAACACGCAGACATAGTGCTAGAAGGCTTCCGCCCCGGTGTGGCCCAAAGGCTCGGCGTTGATTATGCAATGCTCAAAGGGATTAATCCTCAGATCATATGCTGCTCGATCACAGGGTATGGGCAGGACGGTCCTTATAAGACAATATCCGGCCATGACATAAACTATCAGGGGATTTGCGGCCTCTTGAGTTTAACGGAGGATCTTAAGGAGAGCGCCGATCTCTCCGGCTTGCCGTTGGCGGATATAGCAGGCGGCATGTTTGCGGCCATATCCATATTAACGGCACTGATAAACCGCGCGAAAACCGGCAAGGGGCAATATATCGACGTCTCTATGGCTGCCAGCTTGTTTTCATGGGTAGGCAATTCTCTGCTTGCAGCCGTCAAGGGAATGAATACTTCGGAATCACTCTATATTCCCCACTATGGGATCTTTAAGGCCAAGGATGATAAATGTATAACGCTTGGAATCATTCACGAGGAGCATTTTTGGAAGAACCTGTGCGCGGTGATAGATCTGGGTGAGATGAGAACCCTGAATCTCATGGAAAGGATCGCGCAACGGGAGGAGGTATTGAGCGCTCTACGATCGGCGTTCATGACCAAAACAAGAGAAGAATGGATTTCGTTATTACATGAGGCGGACGTTCCGTGCAGCCCTGTCTTAACAATTGAAGAAAGTTTTTCCGATCCGCAGATGCTGCACCGGCATATGGTATTTGAGATGGAACATCCTGTTGAAGGCACGATCAAGCAGAGGGCCTTCCCCGCCAGGTTTTCTGATACTCAGTTCAAAAGGGATATGCCTCCACCTTTATATGGACAGCACACGGACGAGATACTGATTGATCTGGGTTATTCAAAGGATGATATTAAGAAATTGAGAGAGGAAAAGGTAGTTGCCTAGAGAGGCGGGGGTGGTATCTCTACTACCTTTTTTCTTGGTAATATACTCTGTACCGGCTCTGTAGCGGCGATCAACCTTACGCTACAAAGGATTGCTGGGCTTCCCCCTATACTTCCTTCCGGTACGCCACTCTGAAGCGACGAACCGGAGGCTCCTCATCATCCACATAGTCCTCAAAGCTGACCTCCTTGAGACCAAACCTCAGAAAATCCGTCAACTCATCCTTCGTAAGAGGCCAAGGCATTTCCCCTTGAGTTTCGTCCGGCTCGCGACCTCGGCTCACGACAAGCAGCGTACCGTGCGGTGCGACAAAGGCGGCAATATGGTTGACGGCTTCTCGCCTGAGATAGGGTGGCAATACTTGAAGCGTGTACGACTCAAGCACGAAGTCAAACTTGCCTCGCCATTCAAACGGTGCTCGAAAGAGGTTTCCCACCACGTACAACACTGGTGATCGTGGGTAGCGCCTTCGGCACCAGGCGATGGCTGACGCTGAGATGTCGAATGCAGTTGTTCTGAAACCCCGTCGAGCAAGTTCTTCCGCATCATCGCCCAACCCGCATCCGATCTTGAGTGCTTCGCGGCCGGTGCCAGCAACCTGATGTTGATCAAGCCAATTGATAACATTCGAATTCGGGATCAGATCTGCCCAGGGGATAATCGCGGCATCCCCGGCGGCTTGTGAGTATAGGTCCTCAAACCACCCTAGTGCATCACCGCAAGCCAGGTGCCGCTGGGCAATGTCTCTTGCTATAGCTCTCTGCGCTTCAGTCATGATAGCTGCAGCCCAATCTATGTATCATAATGGATTCATGTCAACCGTCAGGTAAGGGCAATCAGGCTCACCCCTGCATCTTGGCCAGCTCCTTGGAGCGCTGGGTGGCGGCGGCCACGGCCTCCATCACGGCCCCTCTGAATCCTTTGGCCTCCAACACAGCGATCCCCGCTATGGTCGTCCCCCCAGGGGATGCCACCTTGTCCTTGAGATGGGCCGGGTGCTCGCCATGCTCCGAGAGGAGCCGGGCAGTCCCCAGGACGGTCTGGATCGCCATCTCCAGGGCGTCCTTCCTCGGCAGGCCCATGCGCACCCCCCCATCTGCCAGCGCTTCGATGAAGAGGGAGACATAGGCAGGCCCACTGCCGCTCATGCCGGTGACCGCGTCCATGAGAGACTCGGATATGATCACCGTTCTGCCCATGGCGTTGAATATCTCCTGGGCCGTCTCCATATCTTCGGCAGACACCTCTCCTCCGGGAGAGAGCGCGGTGGCGGACTCCAACGCCAAGGCGGCGATGTTCGGCATCGCTCTGACGAGACGCACGTCCTTTGCCAGGATAGAGGCAATGGCCCCAAGGGAGGCTCCGGCAACGATGGAGATGAGGAGTGTTGTGGAATCCAGGACAGGGCTGATCTCCTGAAGGACCCCTTTCAGTTCCTGGGGCTTGACAGCGAGGATGATGACCTGCACCTGGGAGGCGAGTTTTCGATTATCCGCGATCGTCTCCACGCCATAGTTCTTCTTGATGTACGCACCTCTGTCGGGACGCATCTCACTGACCACGATCCCCTTTGCCATCCCTTTTTGGTGGAGACCCCGCAGGATAGCCTCACCCATATTCCCGGCGCCAATAATTCCGATCTTTTTCTTCTGCATCTCCAGCTCCTTCTCAATCATGATTGAGGGTTTGCTTTATCCCCTGCTTCACAAGACGGGATTCAGTCCCACCCCGCCGAAGGTGGCCCTTTGGCCAGATCCCCCAAAGGGGGAGGATTCGAGGGTCCAAGTGTTTATCGACATGGTAAGCCCTCGTGCATTCCTCTCCCCTCGGGGGAGAGGATAAAGTCCCGCTCTGTCGCTCTGCGACATCCCATCATTCAGATTTTGATACAAAGCAGGGTGGGACGCTTTGCATAAATCATAGAATACGGGATGTGTCACCCAGTGACACAGTGAGGGGGAACCATCTGAGGCCATAGCTACCCTCACCCCAGCCCTCTCCCGCCACGCGGGAGAGGGAGATGTTTTGTGGTTTTTGATTGGGGGTGTCGCAATGGGAAATTATGTTGCATCGCTAGACGTGCATCGCATTAAAGACAGAAACAATGTGAGACCTCGTTACCACAGGGCATCCGTTCGGCAATAAAAACAAATGGTGGAGATGGGGGGATTCGAACCCCCGACCCTCACGTTGCGAACGTGATGCTCTCCCAACTGAGCTACATCCCCACTGCCTTGCCCCAGTTCCTGCTCACCTCACCCTGCCAGCCGGCAAATAATATCCCATTTTATCTTCCCTGTCTACCGTAAAGTCCTTGCTTCCGTAAAAACTCCTCAAGCTTGGGAGGAACCAGCCCCTTCACCGATTTCCCCTCTGCCAAGTGCTGGCGCACCTGAGAGGATGAGATCCAGGTCAGCGCCGGCGGGAGCGTAAGAGGCAGGACCTGTGCTGCAAATAGGCGGTTCTCCTCCAGCCCGAAGAGCTCTTTGATATCTCGCTCGTCACACTCACCTCGATTGGCTACCAGAAATCGGGCCTGGGCAAAGAGCGAGCGCAGGGCCTTGTTCCTGTCGCCATAGTACTTTTTATCGAGGACCCTCACGATGGTGTCATGCCCGATGATGAAATAGATCTGTATATCCCGCCGCGAATAGACCTTGCGCATGGCCTCAACCTTCTCCAGAAACAGCCCTCGATCGGAGATCCCCAGAGAGATTTGGGGATCATCACCGAACAGGGCCAGGAGCATGAGCAGTCTATCCTCCAAGGGGGCGCCGAGGAGCTCTTTATCCATGGCCTGCTGGTCCAAGATCAGCAGGATCTCGTCAAAGGGGACGGCATCACCCGCCTCCCTAACCAGGGCTTGATGGGCTGATGTGGGGGGATTGAAAGAGGCAGGCAGGACACCCAGCACGCCCCTTTTCTTACCCTGTATCCCCCTGTCGGCTTGTTTTATAATCTGTATGCGAGGAGGGCCTCCCGGTGATAGGGTGCGCAACGCCTCGTGCAGGTACGCACGCGTGCGGGGATGGGAGGGGTCTCCAGGGGCAGATATGGACATGTATCTATTCTAACACAGGTGTCCATTCAATTCCCCCCGAAATGAGAGGAACTCAAGTACAAAGAGAGAGAGGTTATTATCCGCTCTGCAAAACCATTGGCAATGGGGTAGTAATGCAATGAGGATCGCTGTATGTCTCGACAGGCTCGCTTATCTCCCGATGCCGTGAGCCACGTCATGGTCTGCAAGATCAATAGATCTGCCATATTCAAAAACCACAACCCCGTTGCCATCCGTTAAGGGTAAAAGAGAAAAGCAGGATAGGTACTGACGCCGCTACGCCCCTGCTCAATCCAATATTTTCGAACATCCCGGGTTATGTATTAAAGGTCTTGAGTTTATACGTGGTTATTGATAGTATTGCGCATCCGGGAAAAGGTGGTCCTTTTCTTACCATTTCTTCTTCGCTGCAGGCACGACAAGGAAGTATCCATGCGCAGGAAGAGATACCTTTTTCGCACAGATGAAGAAAGAAAAGCTGCCCATTGGAATCTTCGACTCAGGGGTAGGAGGGCTAACGGTCTTTAAAGAGGTCGCGAGCCTCCTCCCCCATGAGGACATCATCTACCTGGGGGATACGGCCAGGGTCCCTTACGGGACTCGCTCCCCCCAGACAATCATCAAGTATTCGCAGGAGATCACGAGCTTTCTCCTGCGCCAGGGGATCAAGCTCCTGGTGGTGGCTTGCAATACCTCATCGGCCGTGAGCCTTCCTTCTCTTAAAAAGGCGAATGATATACCAATCATCGGAGTGATCGAACCCGGGGCCAGGCGGGCAGCGGAGATGACCCAAAACAAGCACGTGGGAATCATCGGCACCGAGGGGACGGTGAAAAGCCGGGCCTATGAGCATGCCATCCAGGTAATCGATCAGCGGATCAAGGTCGTCTCTCGAGCGTGCCCCCTCTTTGTCCCCCTGGCTGAGGAGGGCTGGGTGGACAATCAGGTGGCCCGTCTGACGGCCCAAGGTTATCTCCGCCCGCTCTGTGAGAAGGCAATCGACACCTTGGTGCTCGGCTGCACCCACTATCCCCTCTTAGAGGGGATCATCAAGGAAATCATGGGTGATGAGGTGTGTCTGGTCAACTCCGCCCAGGAGACGGCCAAGGAGGTGCAGAGGGCCCTGGAGGCGGAAGAGCTCACCCTCTCCGGAAAGAAGAAAGGATCGTACAGATTCTACGTAACCGATAATGCGGAGCGCTTCATAAGAGTAGGGGAGAGATTCTTGGGAAGGAAATTGCACTCAGTGGATGAGATAAACTGATGCTCAAAGAGCCATGCCCTTGCTGATCTCCCGCAGCAAGGCAATATTTTCGGTGTGCCCAGTCATCTGGGCGGTAACCATCCCCTTGATGGAACGGTTCAGGAGATAAAAATCCCCCAAGATGTCGAGGATCTTATGGCGGGCAAATTCGTCGGGGAACCTCAGCGTAGTGTTCACCACCCCCTTATCGTCCAGCAGGATGATGTTATGCAGATGACCCCCACCGGCTAAGCCCATCTTGCTGAGCTTTTCCGCATCCTTTAAAAAACCGAAGGTCCGAGCAGGGGCAATCTCCGCCTTGAAGTGCTCCGACCCATCTAAGATAAAGGTGTATTCCTGCTCGCCGATAGGGAGCGGATAGCTGAGCCGATACCTGACCCCGAAGGTATCTGCGGGTTCGATATAGATGTATTTACCGCCGGGCGACTCCTCCCCCACCTGATAGCGGCGATCGATCACTAACTCTTCCTGTCCGGCCATCTGCTGCTCGATCCCCGCCTCCTCTATGATCCGGCAAAAGTCGAGCGCGGAACCGTCCATGATGGGGATCTCGCCGTTGATCTTTATCAAGAGGTTGTTGATGCGGTAGGCGTGCAGGACCGCCATAAAATGCTCTACCGTTCTGATAATAGTCCTTCCCTTGGCCACTGAGGTAGCAGACTCCGTGGAGCGGACGTAATCCAGATGTCCCGGCACGGCGTGATCTTCAGAGAGATTGCAGAAGATAATACCGCTGCCCGGGGGTTGGGGCAGCAGGATCATCCCCGTCTTCAGCCCGGAATGAAGGCCGGTCCCATAGAGGACCATGCTTTGCTTAAGGGTGCGCTGCGGCAAAAGACCCGGCTCCAAGGCGGTATCAGTGCTCGGGGACAGGCGCTCCGCCGCCTCTGCCTGGACGGTTGACAAGAAGGCGAATTGCTGCTGGCTGCGCTCGTTTTCCTTGAGCAGCCTTTGCAGACGCTTGCTCTCCAGTCGTAAGCGTCGATGTTCAAGGGCCTTTTCCAAGATGACCAAGAGGATATCCATGGACAGGGGTTTTTCGATGAAGTCAAAGGCCCCTAGTTTTACCGCCTTGATGGCGGTGGAGATGGTCCCGTGCCCGGATATGACGACCACCGCGCTGTCTACATCGATCTCTTGCAGCCTCTTGAGGACCTCTATCCCATCCATATCGGGCATCCATATGTCCAGCAACAGGGCATCAGGTGCCTCAGCCTGATAGAGCTGCAGGGCCTCCCTCCCATCCCGGGCGGTAATGGTCTGATATCCCTCATCCTTCAGGATGCCGCCGATGGACTTGAGGATGCCCTCTTCGTCGTCCACTATGAGAATCTTCGCCTTCGCCATTCGCCTCTCTTACCTCTCTTCGCGATAACAATCTCTTATAACACAAAGGACCCTTCTGTGCAAAGAAAAAGAGGATGGAAACGTATCGCTCAGGCAGGGCATTGGGCAGGGAGTGCGGGGGTTGTCATTTCCTTCTGATGGGATTAACATACAATTGCCTAGAAAATAAAACCTCTCGATTCCTCTCCCCTCGGGGAGAGGATGAAGTCCCGCTCCGCTTTGCATAAATCAGGGACTACGGCCCCGCTCCACAGCACAGAACAAGGAATACGGGGTCCCGCAAGCGGGAGATGCCGCAAAGCGGCAGTAAGGGGGATACCATCTGAGGTCATACCACTGGCCAAAGGGCCACCTTCGGCCTCACCCCGGCCCTCTCCCGCTAGCGGGAGAGGGGATAAATAGTATTTTAATGATTCAAGGGTGACGCTCCGTCATGCCGAAGGTGGCTCTTTAGCCAATGGATTACTAAGGAAAGAAAGAATGGCCAAGGCACCTAAGGGTTCAAACAAGCCCCCTACCAAAGCGCCCGCGGAGCTCCAGATCGTGGAAAAAGCGCGGGGTGAGCAATTAGCGCCCTTTGACCCCTTGCGCTTTTACCTGCACGATATCAGCCGGTTTCCCATCCTCAGCGCAGAAGAAGAGCGGGAAACGGCCATCAGGTATCGTGAGTACAAGGACAAAGAGGCCGTTATGAAGCTGGTGGTCTCCAACCTGCGGTTGGTGGTGAAGATAGCCCTCGAACACCACCGCTACTGGACCAGCAATCTGCTGGACCTCATCCAGGAGGGCAACGTGGGGCTCATGCAGGCGGTTACGAGATTCGACCCCTATCGCGGGGTGAGGTTCACCACCTACTCTTCCTTCTGGATCAGGGCCTACATCCTGAAGTTCATCATGGATAACTGGCGGCTGGTGCGCATCGGCACCACGCAGGCCCAGCGCAAGCTCTTCTTCGACCTGAAAAAGGAAAAGGAGAGATTGGAGCACATGGGTTTCGATCCCATCCCCAAGCTGGTGGCCGAGAACTTAAACGTAAAAGAGGATGAAGTGATCTCTATGGGCCAGCGGATGGAGATGGCGGATATCTCCCTCGACGCCCCGGTGGGAGGAGAAGATTCCCGCACTACCTACGGAGAACTCCTTTCGGCAGCAGTACCCGCCCTCGATGAACGGCTGGGGGATGCAGAGCTCAAGCAGCTCTTTGCCGAGAAGTTAGGGGAATTCCGCCTCTCACTCGCAGGCAGGGACCTGGAGATCTTCGAGAAGAGGATGATGGCTGAGAAGCCTCTGACCCTGCGCGAGATCGGTCACAAGTATAATATCTCTGCGGAAAGGGTGCGGCAGATAGAGGAAGAGATATTGGTGAAGGCGAGGGAGTTTCTGCAGCAAGAGATCCCCGATTTCGATACCTACAAGGAGAATGGTATCAGCCTCCCCGATTAATTGTCCCCAGTTGTTTGGAGCGCCATGATGTCGATCCGTGAGTCCCTAGAGGAGATAGAGAAGAAGATCCTCTCGCCCTATGCCCAACTGAGCAATAAGACGAAAGGAAGGGTGCGGGCGGAACAGGAATGCGACCTTCGCCCCCCGTTCCAGCGGGACAGGGACAGGATCATCCACTCCAAGTCCTTTCGCCGCTTGAAGCACAAGACCCAGGTCTTTCTCTCCCCGACCGGCGACCACTATCGTACCCGGTTGACCCATACCTTAGAGGTCTCTCAGATCGCCAGGACCATCTCCAAAGCCCTCCGGCTCAATGAGGACCTCACCGAGGCCATCGCCCTCGGGCACGACCTGGGCCATACCCCCTTCGGCCACGCCGGCGAGGAGGCACTCGATCAGATCGCTCCCCATGGATTCTCCCACACCGACCAGA
>Ga0299912_10003160_pt1 | contig 13502 bp, 9 predicted proteins | sample RVTome_2_FD_207667 | JGI IMG/M metagenome (GOLD analysis project Ga0299912, IMG submission 207667) | Soil microbial communities from uranium-contaminated site in the Upper Colorado River Basin, Wyoming, United States - RVT95D214 (version 2) ...
TCAGTAACAACCCTGTACCCGCGCTTTTCCAGGTAATCTGCAAATTCTCTGGCCGAAAGATGTTTATTGGCGTATGAATATATATTCCCTGCCGGAATTTTATTACGGTCATATTTTGAAATGCCCCGGATAATAAGTGTGTCGGTGTTATTTACAAACCAGGAATGAACCGCCGGATTTATCCAGAAGTTATACTCCTTCTTAAGCTTCTCGATAAATGATTTTTTCCCCAGCGAAATGAGGTTCGACTGGTTCAGTTTATTTTCAAGGAATGGTTTTGATTCTTCAAAGGAGCCCGGTTCTTTTCTGTCGAGAAGCTTTATAATATGAAAGCCATAGACGGAGCGAACAGGTTTGGTGTACTCTCCGGTATCTTTAATTGCAAACGCCGCTTCAGAAAAATCGCTTATAATCTCACCCGTACCAAACCAGTTCATTTCCCCACCGTTTGCCGCCGATTCTTTGTGGTCCGAAAAATCAGCAGCCAATTTGCGGAAAGACTCGCCGTTCCTTAACCGGGAATATAAATTATTTATCTCTTTTTCTGCTTTCAATACAGTTTGTTCATCGGAACCGGGAGGAGCTGCTTTCATGATATGAGTAACCCTTATTTTCCCTTGCGAAGGGCGCCTGTCAGATACTTTTATTATATGATAACCATAGGGTGTCCTTACTGGCAAAGAAACAGTTCCTGGTTTAAGAGTGTAGGCGGCTTCTTCAAATGGTGTTATCATCTGAAAAACCGTAAAATATCCAAGGTTACCACTATTAATCAATACAGACTTATCATCAGAGGTCGCTTTTGCTACCTGTTCGAAGACTTCTCCTTGAATTATTCTTTCCCTGATATCATTTGCCTTTTTAAATGCTTTAAGGGTATCTTCAGGCAGGGCATCCGGGGCACAGCTTACCAGAATATGCGATGCATTTACCTCTGAAAGTGACCTCTGATAAGCCTTGCGCAGCAGGTTTTCTTTTATGTCGGGATCAGTCAGATAACTTTGTGCCAGCTGATTCCTGTAACCGTTTAATTCATCCCTGAAGGCTTCTGTGGTGTCATAACCATATTCAATTGCATCAGCAACCTTAAGCTTAAATGCTGTAAATTGTTCAATGTAAGTAACCAGATCTGACTTATAAGACTGATCAATGCTCTTATTGTACATTCTGATGAACTCGCCCGCCTCCACCTTCCTGCCTGCCACTGTCATTATTATTTTTTCATCCGGTCTCTGGGCAAAGCAGAAACCATGGGTAAAAATAATGATTATGATTGTAAGGATGGATCTTATTTTCATCGCCATGAGCTGAGATCCGTTATTCAAAAGATTTTCTGCTGTAGTTAGGAGATTCACGAGTTATTGCGACATCGTGAGGGTGGCTTTCAATTATTCCTGAATGTGTGATCCTGACGAATTTGCCTTCCTTTTTCAGAATGGCTATATTTTTAGCGCCAAGATAACCCATTCCTGCTCTGAGACCTCCCATCATCTGGTAAATGACTTCCGATAAATTGCCTTTATAAGGCACCCTGGCCTCAATGCCTTCCGGAACGAGTTTACGGATATCATCTTCAACATCCTGGAAATACCGGTCCTTCGAACCCTGCTGCATAGCTTCAATTGATCCCATTCCCCTGTAAGCCTTGAACTTCCGGCCATTATAAATTATTGTCTCACCCGGTGATTCCTCAACACCGGCGAACAACGACCCTGCCATTATGGAATCAGCTCCTGAAGCCAATGCTTTTATAATGTCTCCTGAATATCTTATTCCGCCATCGGCAATCACGGGGATCCCTGATCCTTCAATGGCTTTAGCTACGTTGTAAATGGCTGAAAGCTGAGGGATACCGACTCCGGCGATAACCCTTGTAGTGCATATTGAGCCGGGACCTATGCCAACCTTGAGGGCATCAGCACCTTCAGCAACAAGTTTTTTTGCTGCCTCTGCAGTGCCAATATTTCCTGCAACAACCTCGGCTGAAGGATATGCTTTCTTTATTTCCCTTAGAATCTTTAGAACGTTTTTTGAATGAGCATGTGCTGTATCTATCACGATCGCATCAACTCCGGCATTGATAAGTGCTTCTGCACGCATCAGTGTATCAGAAGCAATACCGACAGCTGCTGCAACTCTAAGCCTTCCCTTATCGTCTTTGCATGAGTTTGGACGATCCTTGGTTTTGGTTATATCCTTATATGTGATCAGTCCGATCAGCTTACCGGTTTCATCAATCATCGGGAGCTTTTCAATTTTATGCTTCTGAAGAATTCGCGCAGCTGCCTCGAGGTTTGTCTGATGATTTGTGGTGATAAGGTTTCTGGTCATCACCTCGGTTATCTTCTTTGAGCTGTTACTTTCAAACCTGAGGTCCCTGTTCGTTACGATCCCCTTGAGAATCCCGTTTTCATCGACAACCGGAATACCCCCAATCTTGTATTCTGTCATAAGATTCACTGCCTCGGCAACGGTTGCTTTAAGTCCTATGGTGATGGGATCAAAAATCATAACATTCTCTGCCCTTTTAACCCTTTTTACCTGGGCAGCCTGCTTCTCGACCGACATGTTTTTATGAATCACACCTATGCCGCCTTCCCGGGCAATGGCAATGGCAAGCTCATCTTCTGTCACCGTATCCATGGCAGCAGAGACTATCGGAGTATTTATCCGAATGTTCCGGCTGAAAACTGAGCTTAAATCGACCTCCCGGGGAAGAACCTCGGAATAAGAAGGGACCAGAAGCACATCATCAAAGGTCAGTCCTTCATAAAGTATCTTTTCCTTAATAAATGACATTGTATGATCCTTTTAGTTTTTGTGGGCGCAAATTACTAAAAAAAACAGGACTCTGAAAACAAGTTCTTACATTTGTATATGGTTCAGCAACCTATAACTATTGAACAGTGCAAAAAAATTCTGACCAGGTACTGGGGATTTACTTCTTTTAAACCTCTTCAGGAAGAGATAATAAGGTCGGTGGCTGAAGGCCGCGATACTCTAGGTCTGATGCCTACTGGCGGCGGTAAATCGATCACTTTCCAGGTACCTGCCCTTGCCATGGAGGGAACATGTCTTGTTATTACACCCCTTATTGCATTGATGAAAGAGCAGGTAAGCCGGCTTAACAACCTTGAAATAAAATCATTAGCCATTCACTCAGCAATGTCAAGGGAGGAGATAGATATTACCCTTGAGAACTGCATTTATGGTGATTATAAATTTCTTTACGTATCACCGGAAAGGATCTCGACTCAGGTGTTTCAGGGAAAGATCGGACGTCTTACCCTGTCGCTTGTTGCGGTTGATGAGGCACATTGTATTTCGCAGTGGGGCTACGATTTCAGGCCGTCGTACCTGAAAATAGCATCACTGAGGAACCTTATTGCTCCCGAGGTGCCATTCCTTGCGCTGACAGCGACTGCAACACCGCAGGTCATTGATGACATTATGAATAAACTGGCTTTCAGGCAGAATAATGTGCTGCGTACCAGCTTCTTAAGGAAGAATATCTCATATCTGGTGCGACATGCGGAAGAGAAAGGCAGCTATCTGATCAAAACGCTTAATAAGGTGAAGGGCAGCGGAATTGTTTATGTGAGGAGCAGAAAGAGATGCAGGGAGGTTGCCGAGATATTGGCAGAAAATGGAATAAGCGCGGATTTTTATCATGCAGGTTTATCGGATGAGCTTAGAGACAGGAAACAGGCAGCCTGGACGACAGGCAAGACTCGCGTCATTGTAGCGACAAATGCCTTCGGAATGGGTATAGACAAAGCCGATGTCAGGTTTGTTATCCATTGGGATATACCTGATTCCATTGAGAATTATTTCCAGGAAAGCGGACGGGCAGGTCGTGATAATAAACCGGCATATGCCGTACTTTTATACTCACCATCGGATAAAACCCGGCTGAATGATTCTTTAAGACTGAAGTTTCCGCCCGTAGAAAAAATAAAAGATATTTACGATGCTCTGTGCAATTATCTTCAGGTTCCTCTCGGATCGGGGAAAGATAATGTTTTTGATTTCAACATAGCAGATTTTGTTTCCCGGTTCAGACTGCCTGTCATCGAAACTTTTAACAGCCTTGCATTTCTTCAGAGGGAAGGTTATATCGAATTTACAGAAGAGATTAATAATCCGTCGCGTGTACATTTTGTCGTCGGCCGCGATGATCTTTATAAATTTCAGGTCGCAAATGAGTCATTCGACGGTTTCATAAAGCTCTTGCTCAGGTCGTATACGGGCATGTTCACGGAATTTGTGGCAATAAATGAAGAGTCGCTGGCAAGAAAGGCCGCAATAACAAGGGACACAGTATATCAATACCTTGTGAAACTATCATCAATGAACATAATCAGGTATATTCCGGGGAAAAAAACAGCCCTGGTGATCTTTACAGAAGAACGCCTTGTCCGGAAAGCATTGATGATCTCTCCTGATAATTACCTCCATGTAAAAGAAAAATATTCCGCCCGTCTTGAAAAAATTATCGATTATGCAGAATCAAAGAACAGGTGCAGGTCGGTTATCCTTCTTGATTATTTTGGTGAGGAATCGGACAGGTGCGGGATCTGCGACGTTTGCAGGGAAAGAAATGAACTTGATCTGAGCAAATACGAATTTGACCTGATCCTTGAGGAGATCAAGGGTATCCTGGCTGAAAGGAATCCCGATTCGCAGGAACTGGTCGGAATGATAAGCTACCCGGAGGAAAAAGTGATAAAAGTGGTACGCTGGCTGCTTGATCACAACAAAATTATTCCGGATAAAGATCACAAACTAAGTTGGAATACCTGATCTAAAAATGGTATGGGGTACGAGGTACACGGTTATTAAAATTCCCCCTTTGAATCCGCTTTAGCGGATCGACAAAGTCAACGGGGCAGGGGGATGTCACTTCCGTTTTTCCTACAATTCCGTAATATTAATATTCTTCCACCGGACCTTGATCCCTCCTCCGCTATGTATCTGGAGCATTATTCTCCCTTTGCCCTGACCAATTTTCTCGTCTGTCAGGTTGGTCATAATTTCACCGTTCAGCCAGGTCGTAACTTTATCACCCTCCGCCCTGATCCGCATCGTATTCCAGTCGTCTTTTTTGAGTATGTTCTCTTTTTCATCGGGGATCTGATATATCCAGCCTCTGCCGTATGATTCGTAAATACCTCCTGTGTCATGTCCGGGAGGAGCGACTTCAACCTGCCATCCTGAGATCCGGACACCACTTCGTATATACGACCTGATGAAGACCCCGCTGTTGCCATTGGCTTCCTGTTTGAATTCAAGACTCAGATCAAAATTATCATAGTATTTCCGTGTACCCAGGTAGCCATATTCTTTATCCGGACCGCTTTCACAGACAAGTTCGCCATTGTCAACATACCACAACTCAGTTCCATAGAGATCCCATCCGGTAAGATCCTTTCCGTTGAACAATGTTTCCTGTCCAGGCTTATCAGGTAATTCCTTGATCTTCATGTTTCTGAACCATATCCTGCTGCCATGATCCTGAAGTGCAAAAACTCCGCTTCTGGCGATACCGTATTCAGGAGCATTGTCCCATTTGCCGCTCCCTTTTCTGGTGAACCAGTCCTCGGACCATGCTTCGAACTCGATAACCTTCTGACCATTGAGCCAGTGTTCCACATGGCCGTTATCGAAAACGATCATTGAGGTATTCCATTTCATAGCAGGCATAAGTGTTTTCTTTGCAGGATCGCAGACATACATGGCATAATCTGCGGCAGCCTTCTGCCATTCCTCGATAGGCGATGCGAAACCTGCATCGTCGATCAGCTGGAATTCCGGCCCTGTTACATAAGGCACCTTAAGCTCGGGCCTTTCGACCACATGATATAGCAGCCCGCTGTTGCCGCCTTCGGAGATCTTCCAGTCGAAGGCCAGTATAAAATTCTTATACTCTTTTTTGGTAACGATATACCCGGTACTGTCGCTGCCGAGACCAAGGGAAGTAAGGGTGCCTTTTTCAACTTTCCAGGGTGCAATCTTAACTGAATCGCCTTTGAAATCACGCCAGCCGTCGAGGGTTTTACCGTCAAAAAGAAGCGCCCAGCCTTCACCTGTCTCCTGTTCTGTGAGCAATTTCTGAGCCAGCTTGCAGCCTGTTATCAATAATCCGGCTGCCAGGATTAGAAACCAAAAAGAGATAGTTTTTTTCATATGTTTTTGAGATTTAAGTGACTATAATATACACCGAAGCTTGTAACAGAGTTGGTGGCGAAGGTGTAGAGTGACTAAAGTTAAAAAATTTTATTATGTATGAAATATAAACTAAGTTATCAGCTTATTTTAAAAGATTTGTCACTTCTTTTTTAAGTTTGGGAAGGTGGTTGATCATAATACTCCAGATCAAATCATCAGAAATTTTATCATAGCCATGAATTATTCTATTTCTGGTACCAATAATTTGTTGAGCGTTTTTGAGGTCAAAATGTATATCCTTTTTTAAAATGCGGTTGACTGCCTCACCTATTATTTCAATATTCCTTTCAACAGCCCTTTTAGTCTTAATATCTGAGGAATAGTTTTTAAAGTTTTTTATCTTATCGGCAAAATATCCATCTATCTCGTTGATTGATTGAAGAATATCGTAAAGCCACGTCTTAATATCATTGTCCATAAATAAGTTGTTTTGTTGAGTCGATGGATTGCCGCAGATAAGGATTTTTAATGGCTTTGTCTTCAAGAAGATCAACATCTCTTTTTAATAGGTTTTCAAGAGCTTTTTTCAGGTTAAAATAATTTTCAGCATACTCGTAAAGGTCAACATCGCGAAAATCAACCAGAAGATCAATGTCACTGTTTTTTTTGTACCTCCCGGTAAGTACAGATCCAAAAACAAAAAGTCTCTTTACTTTATGCTTTTTACATAAATCTTTAATTATTTCTATATTCTTATCAATGATTTTCATTTATCAAAAATAATACAATTTCATGTAAATCTAAATTATACTATTTCACCTCATAGTCTGTTTTTCCGGTTACCGGAATTCCGTCAGAGGTAATACCCTCAACAATTATAGCATAGGTTGAAGAAACATCGGCATTAAAGTATTTTACAAGATAATCCTGATTGGTGACCACTTTTATATCTGGAAGCCAGTATAAGGTGGATCTGAGATCGGGCATATAACCGTTTTGCCGGGTAGTAATATGCTTTGGTGAATAAAAGATCCTTGAGGCATCATATCCTGAAATCTCAGTGCTAACCGCATAAGAAACAGGTTTATACGTAATATTTTCAGATGTTTTCGTAATAACCGATATTACGCCAAATGCTCCTCGTATTCCAAATGCTGCAGCCTTTTCTGACTTAATGACATCTATTCTGTCAATCCAGTTCTTTGGGATGGAATTTACTTCTCCATATGATGATACAATCCCATCAAGCAGGAAAAGTGGTTCCTGAGATTCAGAAAATGACGTCATTCCGTGAATTCTGATTCCAGAAGAAGTACGGGTGGGTTTGGATAAAGTCAATCCTGACACTCTGCCAATAAGGATGTCACTGATGCTTGCACCTTCCAACTGCGGGGTTATGATTATTTCCTTGTCAGGCTGCCCATATACCAACCGGATCTGGTTTACATTGAATTCCCGGGGTGTTTCCTTCCTTTGGGCAATAATCCTGACTTCATCGATCAGAATTGTATCAGAGAGTGTATATTTTCTTCTTATCGATCTTTTGATCTCATAAGTCTCCTGTAATGATTTGAAATTGTCAATAATAAGCTTGTCCTCCCTGACCGCAAAGTAGTTCCGGGATTTACTCTTTTTTACTTCCGGGGGTGAGTAATTCACAGAATCCAATAATAACCTGCCCTGAAAATTTCCTTTCTCATCCATTGCGTTAACAACAACCTTTGCATTCCCGGTAAGATTATCCAGGTCGAGTGTAAATCTTCCGGCAGAATCGGTTTTTACACTTGTTATGATATTGCTCTTTTCCTGAAAAATACCAATTGTAACAGTTGCGTTTATCAACGGTGTGTTTATAACTGATCTTCTCAGTCTTCCTGATATCGTAAATCCTGATTCAGGCGGGTACTTTAATTCCTTGTATTTCCATTCAAAATCGCGCCAGCCCTGTGTAAGAAGAAGCAGATCAAGATCTTTTAACCGGTCGGGATTCGATGGATCAAAATAAGATGACGGCTCTTCGACCGGACCATGAATATCTGATTCAAGAAGGAACCACGAAGATATTGTTGAAGGGAACTGCGATGCACTGTCAAAATACAGATTTTCTGCGGCGGAAAATGAAAGGAATACTTTATGCCCGGTGTTGAAATTATCAGTTACAGATAATCTGACTGAGACTGAATCGCGTTGTTTATATATCTTTTTATCTGTTTCAATGAAAACATTTATGTCATCCATATTCCGTACAAAGATCAGTCTTTCGCATAAAGGTTTATTATCAAGGCCAAATAAGGTTACCATTAAGATGCCATCAGGCATGTCCTCCGTTGGCAGAATGAAAGTGTTTTGCAGGGAGTCAATCTTTACAATAAGAGTCTTTATATTCTTCTTATGAGAGGATATTGTAATCAGAAGATCCCGGTTAAGATATCGCGAGAGTGTCTCGGGATTTGTTTTTAAAGTTACCATGTGCTCATCCGTCCTTTTTAACTTTGCAGCTAAGACAAAACCCTTTAATAAGCTCTCAGGCAAATCCTGTCTTATCACATCTCCGTCAGAAGATTTTACAATTGCATAATATGAATTATCCGGAACTGGTTGCAGGATAAATTTCCCCATCCCGCGATGGATGCTTTTAAAAGTTGTGATTAATTTTCCGTCGGACGAATAGACCTCACCCGACACATCACATCCGTCTCCTGCGCCATTTACAGCTTTAAAGGCAACAATTGATGATACATTGTCAATTAATGAGCCTCCCTCAGGAAAAAAGGTGATCTCCAGGTTGCTGTTTGTTATGTAAATATTATCAGAATCAACTTCCGGGACAGAAGATCCGCCGATGACTGAAATCTCCTTATTGAAGAATAACTGATCACTGAAGTTCCTCATGTAGTTTGTATACGCCCTTAAATAGTATTTACCTGACCGGAGGCTGTCGGGCAAAGTGAAATCCCCGTTTCCCTGGCCATTTTCAAGCCTGATTATTCTGCTGTCCATAATTTCTGATGCTGGTGAAATGAGTTCAACGTGGAGATTTTTAGAACTGTCCGGAAATATATGAGTTAAGCCATCAACAACATAAGATTTAAACCACACAACATCCCCCGGATGGTAAAAATCACGATCGGTATGTAAATAGACTTTCTCTGTTATTCCGGCTGCAGGGTTATCGGTATGATCGGTATAAATTGTATCCAATACTATCAAATCGTTGAATGACTTGTCCGGTATTTTTTCATATGGCTCATAATCATAAGGGAGCAGGTCTGCAATCCCCTGCCTTGCCATTTCACCATGCCATATGATGCCAGGTCCTTTATAATATCCGGTTTTATCAAAGAAAATATTGTTTCTCAGTAATTCTATGCCGCTTTTGGCCTTACCTGGCTTCCATTCAACCGAAAGAATTACCGGGATAGCTTCGGAATAGTAAATATTCTTTTTACGCTGTCCGGTATCGGTTCTGAGCTGATTTCTTACGAGATCTATGTAAGATAGTTGTCTCTTTTCATTTTGAACGATATATCCTTCCGATTTCAGATCATCGTGCCAGAGAGATTTGATAAAGTGCATTTTTGATCCAAAATATGCATTATCCCTTCTTGCTTTGAAACTTTGTTTATCCATCATGGAAATCGTATCCTCATCAAACAATGAATTTCCAATAAGCTGATTGAGATATGCTGATTTAATATATTTGAATTTATTGAGGTAATAGGTAATTTTATATCCCAGCCCCCTGTTAACAATAAAAAGCGGTTTTAGGCAAATAGCCCTTATTGTGTCCTTATCGGAGCTGGTAATGAACCTTATATCATCCTCATTGATGACTTCGCATTCTTTTGCGTTTCTTGTCCTTCCAAGGAACTCCCTCCTGAAGATAGCCAGGTTTTCCCTCCTGATATTGGGATTTCCCCTGGCATTAACTGTGACATCCTTCATTTCAAAAACTTTTGGCGCCAGGTAAACCAGAATATCTTTCCCGGGTGAAAAATCACTAATATTAGTAGAATAGTAGCCTAATGCACTTATGGTCAGTGACATTGAAAAATTGTTTTTTATATCGAGACTGAATGAACCCCTGTCATCCGTGTATGATGCAACTGAAGTTCCGTCAAAATAGATTGCAGCATATGAAATTGGCTGTCTGGTTTCTTTGTCCCGGATTGTTCCCCTGATAATCTGACTGAATGAAGGTATTGAGAGGTTTATCAGGAATAATAGCAGAAAAAGCCTTTGCATGGTTTCATGAAATCTCACAAGAAACTAACTACTAATTTCGTTATTTTTCCAGACTAAAAAAATGTTTTATGATTTTTCATCTGCACGACTTTTAAACAAATCTGCATCCCAATAGACCGTTTCGTCCCAAAATACCTAATTTTGCAGGTCAATTAATTTTAACTGATGACAACCAGGGCCGAACCGGTTTATTCCAGAAATGTTGTTGAGTTTACAGCTGCTGCTGTTGAATTCTGTAAATATGCAGAGCATTCAGCAGAGATGAAAGGCGACGAAATCCTGAGGATATTGCAGCGCATTCTTCCTTATCTTTATATTAAAGCATCACTTCTGCCTGCTCTTGAACCTTATTTTGAGGACGGCAATGAGAAATTTGTTAATGAATCTGACTGGCTCAGGATACATGATACACTCAGGGATAAATTCGGTACCGCTGATGATTATCTGGAAGTCTTTGATGAGAAAGTCAATGATGCGGAGGGACCGGTAGTTTCAAGTATTTCAGAAAACATGGCAGATATCTACCAGGATCTTAAAGATTACCTTTTGCTCTATGAAACAGGCACCAATGAGGTAATGAATGATGCCGTGTGGGAATGCAGGCTGAATTTTGAAAATATCTGGGGACAGAAGCTGACCAATTCGCTCAGGGCAATTCACAGGTTCCTGTACTCAGGAGATGAGATCGGTAAGATTGAATCCGGGGATGAAACAGGGGAGGACAGGAGCACCTCAGAATGGTTTATAACTCGAAGGCAAAAGGATATAAGGGAAGATGGTAAATAACAGGTATGCAGAATCAATAACTGCAGAGGAACTTAATAAATTTGAATTATCGTGGTTTAAAGGGGAGATAGTCCTGGTGGAGGACATGAAAACCTTCAATAAGGTTTTTCCCAGACTCCTGAATTCAGAAATTCTGGGATTTGATACTGAAACCAGACCTTCATTCAGAAAGGGACGTAAAAACAAGGTTTCACTGATCCAGCTGGCAAATAAAAACCTTGCCTGCCTTTTCAGGATCAACAGGATAGGCATTCCTCCAGCACTTGCCGGACTCCTCGGCAATGAGAATGTTACAAAGGCAGGAGTTGCAGTTCATGACGACATCAGGTTCCTGAAAAGAATTAAAGGTTTTGAACCGTCCGGTTTTGTTGATCTCCAGAAATTCGTAAGGGATTATGGAATAAATGTTTCAGGATTGAAAAAACTTACCGCAATTGTGCTGGGATTTAAAATATCAAAACGTCAGCAGGTTACCGACTGGGAAGCGGAACAGCTTACGGATGCCCAGCAGGTTTATGCTGCAACTGATGCATGGGTATGCTACCAGATATACAGGAAACTTAAAAATTCTTACCCCCTTCCCGGCCTTCCCCCAGGGGGGAAGGATCAGATCGTTTCCCCTTTGGGGGAAATTAGAAAGGGGGTATGATTAATACAAAATAATACAGGTTAGTGCAGAAAATCAAAATAGTCCTTAAGTCAGGAAAGGAGCAATCGATCCGCAGATACCATCCCTGGATCTTTTCCGGAGCAATTAAGAAGATATACGGAGAGCCTTCAGAGGGCGATGTTGTAAGAGTATTTGACAATAAGGATAATTTCCTTGCCGTAGGCCATTACCAGCCCGGTTCAATTGCTGTCAGGATTCTCTCATTTGAGGATGCTGATCCGGATATCGGGTTTTTCAGGAGCAGAATCAGGAATGCCATTGAATTCAGGAAGTCAATAGGATTGACTTATAATCAGAATAATAACGTTTTCAGGCTGATTCATGCTGAGGGTGATAATCTTCCGGGACTTATTGCCGATTTCTACAACGGGGTGATTGTTATGCAGATGCATTCGGTGGGAATGTACAGGATAAGGAAAGAGATCGCCGGAATTCTGTCAGAATTACTGGGCAACCGCATCATAGCTGTTTATGATAAGAGCGAATCGACCATTCCATACAAGTCGGGCATAGCGGGAATAAATGAATTCCTTTACGGGGATTCAGGACCTGTTGTTGTTACTGAGAACGGATATAAGTTTAAAATTGACTGGATAACCGGACAGAAAACCGGTTTTTTCGTTGATCAGAGGGAAAACAGAAAACTATTATGCGAATATACTAAAGGCAGGAGGGTTCTTAATATGTTCGGTTATACGGGAGGATTTTCTGTCTATGCAATGAAAGATGCTGATCTGGTTCACAGTGTAGACAGTTCCGCATCGGCAAGCGTCCTGGCTGACGAGAATGTCAGGCTTAATTATGGGGATGATCCGCGACACAGGTCATTCCAGGCGGATGCCTTTGAATTTCTAAGTGATATAAAGGATAAATATGATCTTATTATTCTTGATCCTCCGGCGTTTGCAAAGCATAATAATGTTCTGGGAAACGCCCTGCAGGGATACAAACGGCTGAACATGAAGGCAATTGAACAGATTAAGCCGGGCGGGATTATTTTCACTTTTTCCTGTTCTCAGATTGTGAGCAGGGAAAATTTCAGGAAATCGGTTTTTGCTGCTGCGGCCAATACGGGAAGGAAAGTCAGGATCCTGCATCAGATGAGCCAGCCCCCTGATCATCCGGTTAATATCTATCATCCGGAGAGTGAGTACCTGAAGGGGCTAGTGCTGTATGTTGAATAACCCTCCGACCCCATGGGAGGGTCAACCCCCCAACCCCCCAAGGGGGGCCAGAAAAGGTTAGGGATTTAAAGTCCCCCCTGGGGCCTGCCTGCCGGCAGGCAGGGATTTAGGGGTGAATATAAAGAGAGTAGATTAAGACCTATATTGCATTAGATATCTTTATTGATCACACAATATGAGCTCCAACAAAAACATAACACTTATTGCCTCAAAACTTGGCCTCCACGAGTGGCAGGTTGAGAATACTGTCCGCCTTATGGACGATGGTGCAACCATTCCGTTTATCAGCAGGTACCGGAAAGAAATGACAGGCAGTCTTGATGAAGTGAAGCTGCTGCATATCAAGGATGAATATAACCGGCTTAAAGAGCTTGATGCACGGCGCCAGAGCATAATTAAATCGATTGAGGAACAGGAAAAAATGACTCCTGAAGTTCTGACAAAGATTG
>Ga0299912_10003162_pt1 | contig 13499 bp, 8 predicted proteins | sample RVTome_2_FD_207667 | JGI IMG/M metagenome (GOLD analysis project Ga0299912, IMG submission 207667) | Soil microbial communities from uranium-contaminated site in the Upper Colorado River Basin, Wyoming, United States - RVT95D214 (version 2) ...
GATATAAGGAGACTGGATGTGAGAATTATATCCACAACGAATAGGGATATATATAACGAGGTGGAGAACGGTCATTTTCGGAAAGACCTTTACTATCGTTTAAATGTCTGTCATATCGATATCCCTCCCCTGAGAAAAAGGAAAAAGGATATCCTTCCATTAGCCAGGCATTTCATGGATATCTATTCCGGGAAGAGCCAAAAAGAGATTAATTACCTTTCAGAAGATCTTGCCGAATATCTGATGAATTATTCATTCCCCGGTAATGTCAGGGAACTGGAAAATATTATTGCCGGCTGTGTCCTGAATGAAAGGGGTCCAACCCTGACTCTGGCCTCTGCCGGTGATCTGTTGACCGGGTTTGAGAGGGCCGCAAAACCTCCGGAAGGCATCCTTCCCATAAGGGAACTGGAAAAAAAGCTCATATACAGGGCGCTGGAGGCTACCAAAGGAAACAGGACACGCGCCGCGGAGATCCTTGGAATAGGATTGAGGACCCTTCAAAGAAAATTAAAGGGATATGACAGGGATACAGCCTGAAGATTTCGCGGCAAGGGAAATCCCGGATAATATTAATCCGCCATGTTTTTATGGCATGGCGCATGTCAAAATGACCTGCCCCATATAACTTCTTGATTTATGAAAATAATTAACAGCTGCTAATAGGTTTTAAGGCGCCATTCAGACGTATTATTAATAATATTCTTTTCTTGAGCAATGTCTTCCTTTCCGATTAATCCTTTCCTAACCTGCTTTAATCATTAAATAATTCTCCTAGTCAGAACAGGCGTTAACGCTAAGGCATGCTTTATGCTTAATCTCATTACTGTCCAAAACAAGATTCTAGAAGTTCAGACAGAGATCTCATGCGGCCCGTTCGGCGAACAGGCCCTACAGAGACATTTATAACCGGTCTGTAGGGTCCGCTCGCCGAGCGGACCATTGAGAATGCATCAACCGGCAAGTTTCCGGATAAATATAAATCGATTTTGGACAAGAGTGATATCTTAATGAGCCCTTATTTATTATGCATACGCAGGCGAGAAGACCTAATGGACTATAAGCTGTACATACTGGTTGGAAAAGGTGAGAGTGAATCTTACAGGCTGATGCCTGGAAAAGTATATATGGCGGGCAGGCATTCAACAAATGACATAATAATATTTGATAAAAACGTTTCCCGCAACCATTTAACGATACAGGTCAAAGAGGACAGGTATTTTATAATGGATCTGGGCAGTAAAAACGGGACATTTGTTGAAGGCAAGGAGCTAAGCCCAGGCATTGAAACTGAGGTTAAGGAAGGTGTTCCGATAGTGATCGGTATGACTATCCTTGGCCTTGGAGAGGATTACAGATCATATCTTAAGACGTTTTTAGATTCGGCAGGTTTTAGCGGTGAAGTGAATGAATACGGGATGTTTATTAAGCCGTTAAGGGTTAAGGCAGTAAAAAGGAACATGGAATTTATCTATAACATGAATAAAATCCTCATAGAATCAAAAGACCACAAAGAGATATTTAATAAATTATTGGATGGTATTTTTGATCTGTTCAAGAGGATTGATCGATGCGTTATTATCACAATTGATAATAAAACAGGGGAGTTCAGCAATATAATGTATCGCTCGAGAAAACCTGTTGATGACCCTAATAAGATCTATAACAGGGAATTAGTGGATAAGGCCCTGATGATGAATACACCTGTAATGGTTAAGGATTCAAATATAAGTGAAGATGAAGATGAGAAGGTGACGGAATCCCTGCAGTTGATGAATATCCGTTCGGCCATGTGTGTGCCGATAAACAGCTTTTACAGTTTAAAAGGCGTAATCTACGTTGATTCCCTTTCAAGACCAAAAGGATTCAGGAAGAATGACCTCGCGCTTCTTAAGGACATAAGCGGCAGGGCCGCCCTTGCGATGGATAATGTTTCACTAACGATGTCTAACAGCTTAGAGGGCCAGAGAGACGTTCTTAATTCTTTAAATAACTCCGATATTCGACATTAATTATTTAATATCAAATTACTTATAGACAATATCACATATGTTAATGCCAATCTTAGAGGCTGAGGGAGGTTGCTTTTGAAAATACTGGTTGTGGATGATGACCCCGGCACCCTGAATGCCGTAAAAGTGGGTCTCCTGAGCAAAGGACATGAGGTCCTTATTGCCGGAAGCGGCGAAGAGGCGTTGAAGATCATCAAGGCTAAACAGGCCAATGCGGAGCCATTGGACCTGTTGCTGACCGACCTGAGAATGCCCAAGATGAACGGATTGAAGCTCATCCGTGAGGCAAGGAAGATAATGCCCGACATAAAGGCCATTCTGATGACGGCATACGGCGATGATAATGTTAAAAGAAAGACAAGGGCATTGGGACTATGCGGTTATATGGACAAGCCCTTTAGGCCGGAGGCGCTTATAGAAATGATTATGACGAATGGGAGGGATGACGATTGACGATAGACGACGGACGACGTGCGATTGATCGGGTTTTTATTCAATCAACAGTCAACAACCATAAATCATCAATCTGAAGGCTATATATAGTGAAAATTTTTTAAAGGGAGGAATCCAGCATGAAATGGTTCATAAATCTTTCCACGCGTAATAAGCTTATTTTAGGGTTCGGCGCCATGTGGCTCCTGCTGGCCGTTGTTATCGTCACTGCCTATGGCGGCTTCATTCAAATCACGCAATCCGAGAAAGATCTGGCCGGCCTTCATTTTACAGAAGTCATTGATCTCCGGCAATTCCGATCCGACCAGAACTACAACCGCGGGCAGATCCTCGAGATGATGTTGACCGCCAACAGGTCGAAACAGGAGGAAATCGCAGGAAATATCAAGGAGTGCGCTCAGCAAATGGATGCGACAATTGAAGACCTGCTCAAGCTCGATCCTGATCCCGAGTTCCAGGGCCGGCTTGCAGAATTGAAAAATAATATAGCCGCCTATCGTGAGACACGGGAGCAGGAGATATCCCTGATCGTGGAGGGGAAGATAGAGGAGGCAAGACAACTTGCCGTCGAAATTCAGGACGAACGTTTCGACAATATCCAGTCAATCGCCATGGAACTGGGAGACAAGGCAAACAACGAGGCAAACAAGCAATTCGCCATGAATATGCAAACCGCAGGGACATTAAAGGTTGTTTTTATTATTATAGGAATCGCGGCGTTCCTTCTGGCCAGCATGATGATCGTCTTTCTGAACCGGACCATAGCCAAACCGTTAAGTGAGATCACAGGTATGGCCGAACTCATCGCGGCGGGAGACCTGAGTGTTGCTTCGGCCGACGACAAGCGACAGGACGAAGTCGGCCTCCTGACTCAATCATTCTCTCTCATGACCCAATCGCTACGCCACATGGCGAAAGTAGCCGAGCAGATCGCGGCAGGCGACTTACGTGTTGATATTAAATCCCGTTCGGAAAAGGACCTTTTAGCCAACTCCTTTGGCCGAATGGTCGAGAATCTTCGCCGCATGACCGCGGATATCTCCGAAGCGGTCAATCTGCTTGGGTCGTCCGCGAGTGAGATTCTGGCTGCCACCACCCAGGTCGCCTCCGGCACGGCCGAGACCGCTACAGCCATCAGCGAGACCACAACCACAGTGGAGGAAGTCCGGCAGGCCGGTCAACTATCTTCCAAGAAGGCGCAAAATGTATCAGATATCGCGAAGCGCGTGGCCCAGGTCTCTCAAAGCGGACAAAAGGCCGTTGAAGAAACCGCTGCCGGAATGCGCCACATCCGCGATCAGATGGACTCCATTGCCGCTACGATCATCCGCTTGAGCGAGCAGAGTCAATCCATAGGCGGCATTATCGCCTCCGTCACCGACCTTGCCGACCAATCCAACCTTCTTTCGGTCAACGCCGCGATTGAGGCAGCCAGGGCCGGGGAACAGGGCAAGGCCTTTGCCGTCGTGGCGCAGGAGATCAGGAGCCTGGCAGAACAGTCGAAGCAGGCCACCACGCAGGTGCGCGAGATCCTGGGTGACGTGCAAAAGGCGACCAGCGCGGCGGTGATGGCGACGGAGCAGGGGAGCAAGGCGGTGGAGGCCGGCGTGAGACAGTCGGCGCAGGCTGGCGAGGCGATTAAGGTCTTGGCGGAGGGGATCGGAGAGGCGGTGCAGGCCGCGACCCAGATTACGGCATCGAGTCAGCAGCAGGTGGTGGGGATGGATCAGATCGGGACTGCTATGGAGAATATAAATCAGGCGGGTGCGGAGACCGCGGCGAGCATGAGACAATCGGAAACAGCGGCAAGGAACCTGCATGAACTGGGGGAGAAACTGAGGCGATTGGTGGAGCAATATAAAGTATGATTGTTGATTGGCGATTGTTGATTGTTGATTGATAGGCTCTATATTTACTGTGCTTCATGGAGGGAAGAATTGGACTCTGAAGGAATGAAAAACAGAACAAAAGTATTTGCTCATAGATGTATCAAGCTTGCTACTATATTACCAAGAACGACTCTTGGGAGACATATCGAAACCCAATTGATACGTTGCTCAACATCCGTTGCTTCAAATTATAGGGCAAGCCTTCATGCCCAATCAAAAGCCGCGTTCATAGCTAAAATTAGTATTGTTATTGAAGAATCAGACGAATCCGAATTTTGGCTCGAATTCATTTTAGATGAAAATCTCATGTCAAGAGATCAAGTATTTTCCCTTTTGAATGAGGCGCATGAATTAACATCAATCTTCATTTCAACAAGAAAAACGGCACAGAAAAATAAATCATCAATCATCAATCGCAAATCAACAATCATAAGCAGCGGAGCGTCTGATGGACAGCATTAAACTTAAAGACGATATGCAGATTGTGGTGTTTAGCCTGGATGAACCGCGATACGCCCTGGATCTATTTGCAGTGGAACGGGTCATTCGAGCGGTGGAGATCACGCCGCTTCCCAAGGCGCCCGAGATCGTGCTGGGCGTGATAAATGTGATAGGACAGGTTGTGCCTGTGGTGGACGTTAGAAAGAGGTTCAGCCTGCCTGGGCGTGAAATGGGACTGAGTGACCGGTTTATAATCGCACGCACATCCAGGCGATTAGTTGCGCTTGTGGCTGATGATGTAATCGGGGTTCAAAAACTTGGGAACCGGCAGATAATAAACGCCGAGCAGGACCTCCCGTTCGCTGGATACATTAAAGGCGTGGCAAAGGTGGATGGGGACCTTATTCTTATACACGACCTCGACCGGTTTCTTTCGCTTGACGAAGAGTGGAAGCTAGAAGAGGCGCTATTGTGAAGCGAAATATGAAAGATAATATCCCGGATACTCTCCTGTCGCAGTTGAGTGAGTTCATTTCAGCCAAGACAGCCTTGCACTTCCCCAGGGAGCGTTGGGGCGACTTGGAGCGCAGGACAAGTTCGGCGGCAAAAGAGTTTGGATTTATAGACAAGGAGGAATTTATCCGGTGGATAATATCATCGTCCCCAACCAGGGAACAGATTGAGATCCTGGCGAGCCACCTTACAATTACCGAGACCTATTTCTGGAGGGAACCGCGGGTCTTTGACGCCCTCCAGGAACAGATCCTGCCGGAACTGGTCCGTTTGCGGGAGAAGGGCGAGAGGCGGTTGAGGATCTGGAGCGCGGGCTGTGCGACCGGTGAGGAGCCATACTCCATAGCGATTGCGCTCCGCAGGGCGATTGCCGGTTCGGAGGATTGGCGCATCAGCATCCTGGCGACGGACATCAATCCGCGGATTCTAGCCAAGGCGATGGCCGGCGTGTACGGCAAATGGTCGTTTCGCAACGCGCCAGCGTGGCTCAAAAAGGAATATTTCCGTCCACAGGAGGATGGGATGTTCGAGATACTCCCGGAGATACGGAAGATGGTGACCTTTGAATATCTGAATCTCGCGGAGGATATTTATCCATCTCCTTTAAACAACACCAATGCGATGGACATCATCTTCTGCCGAAATGTGCTCATGTATTTCGCCCCAGAGCGCGGCGGGCAGGTCGTAGAGAACCTTTACCACTGTCTCGTTGACGGCGGATGGCTGATTGTGGGGGCCAGTGAACTCTCTCAGCAGATGTTCCCGCAGTTTACGCCGGTTAATTTTCCGGGAGCGATCTCCTATCGAAAGGTGCGGCAGGAATCTCGATCCTATATTGAGCCACCCACGGAAATCGCTTTCGTAGTTAACCATGTGTCGCCGGGAACCCTATGCACAGAGGATGAAATTATGCCGGAAGCCCGGAGCATGGCGCTGCAACAGGATGTGGACCCCGGTGCTTTCGAGCGCTATGAGGGGGAACAAAACGAAGGGGTGACCGGGAAAATTGAAGATGAAGAGACACCGCGGGCCGTCACTCTTTCTGTCAGGACGCTTGCGGATCGGGGCGAACTTGATGAGGCATTGGCGCTGTGTGAAAAGGCCATTGCCGTTGATAAACTCGATCCTGGGATGCATTATCTCCGCGCGATCATCCTTCAGGAACAGGATAGCGAAGTGGAAGCGATCGCCTCGATCAAACGCGCCATCTATCTCAAGTCGGATTTTGTGCTTGCCAATTTTGTCCTGGGCAACCTCCTGATGCGAAGAGGAAACAGGCGGGCGGGAAAAAGATATTTTGAGAATGTCCTTGCCCTCCTGAGCAAGTTTGGACATGAAGAGATCCTGCCTGAATCCGGTGGACTGACGGCAGGCCGGCTCAGGGAAATTATTCATGCAACCATGAGGATGGGATTGACGATTGAAGAGTAAATAAAAATAATCAATCAACAATCGACAATCAAGGGGCAATCTACAATCGTAAATCATAGGATTGACGATTGAAAGATTGAAGAGGGACGAAGGACGTAAGATGAAGGACGAGGGACGAAAGATGAGGGACGATGGAGGAGCGAGGAGAGACGAAAGGAGCATTGTTATGAAGAAGGGTCAATCGGCCCAGAAAAAGGATGTTCTCAGAGCGCGTGCTCGCGAACTGGCGAAGGAACATGAGGAGAAGATTGATGAACGGAAATTTCTGGAAATAATCCGGTTTCGAATGGCTTCAGAGACCTATGGCGTCGAATCCGCTTTTGTTCGAGAGGTGTATGCGTTGAGAGATATTACGCCGTTGCCCGGAGCGCCGCCGTTTGTCGTGGGCATTGTCAACGTGCGCGGGCAGATCCTCTCGGTGGTTGATCTCAAGAAATTTTTCAATCTACCGGACAAGGGATTGGGGGATTTCAACAAGGTGATCATCCTTCGTGACGACCGGATGGAGTTCGGGATCCTGGCGGATGCCATCCTCGGTGTCGGCCCGGTTTCCCTTGATGCGATCCAGGCCTTACCCCTGACTGTCTCCGAGATCGGCGCGGAGTATATGAGAGGGGTCACAGCGGATCACGTGATCATCCTCGCTGCGGAAAAGATCCTGGGAGATGAACGGATAATCGTACATGATTGAGGATTGAGACAATTGAAAATTGAATATTGACGATTGAAGATTTGAAAAATTTAAGATTGAACATTGAAGGAATCTTCAATCTTAAATCTTCAATGTCTGGAGATTTGGGATGAAAGATAAGGATAAGGAGTTCTTGAAGAGGCTTCTAGCAACGTTCCGGGTGGAAGCGGAGGAGCATCTCCGCGTTATCGCCTCCGGTCTTCTCGAACTTGAGAGAAAACCGAAATCGTCAAAGGCCGGGGAGGTGCTCGAAACGGTGTTTCGAGAGGCCCACAGCCTCAAGGGCGCGGCCCGTTCAGTGAACCTGAGGGATATAGAGGCCATATGCCAGCCCATGGAAAGCGCATTTGCCTTGCTGAAACAGCAGGAGCTTGTGATATCACCGGAGCTATGCGATCTGTTTCACCAGGCGGTGGACCATATCTCACAGCTTGTTTCATCCACGGAAGCGGAACGAGCGCCGTCGGCCCGCGCCCTTACCAGGGAATTGATCAGACAACTGGAGGATGTTTCCGGGGGCGTCGCCCCGCGGATAAGTTCCGGGGATCCCACCCCGATAGCCGATGAGATCCGTGTCGAGGTTTCGCCTGCACTTTCTGGAGGCGTTCCGGTCGAAACACACCCGACGCCGGAGGATAAGACCTTCCCGGCCGGAACCGTGAGGATGCCTACAACCAAGCTGACCCGCCTTCTCCTCCAGGCCGAGGAAATGACCCTTGCCAAGATTTCCGCCGCTCAGAGGGCTGTTGAATTGCAGGAGATTAATCGATCTCTCCTTTCGTGGAAGAGGGAATCAACAAAATGGAAAGACCGGCAGGCAGCGGACGGCGCAATGCGATGGGACGAGTGGCGGGGATGGAACGAGGCGCAATTGGACGCGATCCAGGGCCGGGCGGCAGCAGTGAGCCGGGCGTTTGAACAGGATCAGCGCGGTCTGAGGCGGATGGTGGACGAGCACCTGGAAGAGATGAAAAAAGTCCTGATGCTTCCGGTGGCGTCCATTGTTGACGCCTTCCCGAAGTTTGTCCGCGATCTCGGCCGCGAGCACGGCAAAGAGGTGGAACTGATCATTCGCGGCATGGAACTTGAGATGGACAAACGGGTACTGGAGGAGATGAAAGACCCGCTCATCCACCTCATAAGGAATTGTCTTGACCACGGCATCGAAAAGCCCGAGGAACGCGTGCGGATGGGCAAGCCGTCGCACGGAACGATCATCCTAGCTTTCAGCGCAAGAGACAGTCGCCGGGCGGAGATTCTTGTCTCAGACGACGGCGCGGGCATCCGCCTGGATCAGGTCCGGTCGGCAGCGATCAAGGCGGGCATCATCCCGGAGGAGATGTCCGAGAAACCCGATCCGCATAAGACATTATCGCTCATCTTTCAATCCGGGATCTCAACCAGCCAGATCATCACCGACATATCCGGGCGGGGTTTGGGCCTGGCGATTGTGCGGGAGAAGGTGGAGAAACTGGAAGGTGTCGTATCTGTGGAAAGCCAAACAGATGTGGGCACTACCTTCTGCATCCTTTTGCCGCTGACGCTTGCGACATTCAGGGGAATACTGGTGCGGGTGGATGAGCATCTCTTCCTCCTGCCTTCCATCAATGTCGAACGCGCCGCAAGGGTGCGGCAAGAGGAGATCAGGACAATAGAGAACCGGGAAACAATAGCTCTGGACGGTCAAATATTTTCTATGGTTCGGCTGGGAGAAGCGCTGGGGTTGCCTACGCGAAACAACAGGTCTTCCGCTGCCAAGAATCTTGCCGTCGCTGCATCAGGTTATATCCAGGTTGTGGTTGTTGAATCCGGCAACAAGGGCATCGCCTTTCAGGTGGACGAGGTTATGGGCGAGCACGAAGTCCTCGTGAAAGAATTGGGCAGGCAACTGAGCCGCGTTCGGAACATCGCGGGCGCTGCCATCCTGGGCAGCGGGAAAGTCGCACCTGTGCTAAACATCCCCGACCTGATGAAATCCGCCGCGCGCCCGCCCGTGGCGGCAGGCGATGTCGTGAAGACTCCGGCGAAAGCGGTAAAAATCCTCGTGGCTGAAGATTCGATTACGGCACGCACACTGCTCAAGAATATTCTGGAGACTGCAGGGTATGAGGTGGCAACGGCAGTGGATGGGATGGATGCCTTTACACAACTCCGTTCCGGCGAATTCGACCTGATTGTCTCGGATGTGGATATGCCGCGGATGAGCGGTTTCGAACTGACCGCCAAAATTCGCGGGGAAAAGAAACTCGGAGAGCTGCCCGTGGTGTTGGTTACCGCCCTCGAGTCGCGTGAGGACCGCGAGCGCGGAATCGACGTCGGCGCGGATGCCTATATCGTGAAAAGCAGTTTTGATCAGAGCAACCTGCTGGAAGTGGTGAAAAGATTGATTTAGGGATTGGCGATTGATGATTGGCGATTGTTGATTGATAGGCGCTATTTACGGTGATTCATGGAGGGAAGGATTGGGCCCTGAAGAATTGAAAAGCAGAACAAAGGTATTTGCTCATAGGTGCATCAAGCTTGCTACTGCACTACCAAGAACGTCTCTTGGAAAGCATATCGAAAGTCAGTTGATACGTTGCTCAACATCCGTTGCTTCGAATTATAGGGCAGGCATTCATGCTCAATCAAAAGCCGCCTTCATAGCTAAAATAAGTATTGTTATTGAAGAATCAGACGAATCCGAATTTTGGCTCGAATTCATTATAGATGAAAAACTTATGTCAAAAAGTCAGGTATTCTCTCTTTTAAATGAGGCGCACGAATTAACATCAATCTTCATTACAACAAGAAAAACAGCTCAGAGAAGTAAATCAACAATCGTCAATCAACAATCGACAATCATAAATCCGGAGGCAATCAACAATAATCGATCTGAAGACGATCAACAATTAGGAAGGAAATCATAAATGATACGTGTTTTAATAGTAGAGGACTCACCGGTGGCGCAGGAATTCCTGACACACATTTTTGGTTCAGATCCGGAAATCCGGGTGGCGGGCGTCGCCGAAAACGGCCTGGAGGCCCTTGACTTAGTCAGGCAAAAACGCCCCGACGTCATTACCATGGATATCCATATGCCGACAATGGATGGTTTTGAAGCGACCCGGAAGATCATGGAAACAACGCCGACGCCGATTGTCATCGTGAGCGGAAGCACCAGTACCAAGGAGGTCGCCTCGACATTCCGTGCCATGGAGGCCGGGGCCTTGGCGGTGATTCTACGGCCGCCCGGAATCGGTCACCCTGATCACGATGCCGCTGCCAGGGATTTGATACAGACGGTGAAACTGATGTCCGAGGTCAAGGTCGTCAGACGTATCCCGCAAAGGACGAGAGAACATGTGTTCCCGCGGCCGGCCGACTTTCAAGGGCCGAAGACGGGAACGGACATCCAGGTTGCGGCCATCGGCGCCTCCACTGGCGGGCCTCCGGTTCTGCAAAAGATCCTTTCAGGTCTGCCGCATGATCTGTCCTTTCCAGTGCTTATGGTTCAGCATATCGCGCGGGGATTCATCGAAGGATTCGCGGGTTGGCTTTCCGAGACGTCCAGCTTCCCGGTGCACATCGCGTCGCACGGAGGGCATCCCTTGCCCGGGCACGGTTACCTCGCCCCGGATGGTTTCCACATGGGAATAGGGATCGGCCCGGCCATAGTACTCAGTGACCAGCCGCCGGAAAACGGCCTGCGTCCCTCGGTTGCCAATCTCTTTCGCTCCGTCACGCGGGTTTCGGGTCCGGCCGCGGTGGGGGTGTTGCTCACGGGTATGGGAAGAGACGGCGCAGAGGAACTGAAGGCCATGAAAGAAAAAGGCGCGATCACCATTGCCCAGGACAAGGAAAGTTCAATAGTGCACAGCATGCCGGGAGAGGCCATTAACATCAATGCGGCGACATATGTCCTTCCGCCGGAAGGCATCACCGAATTACTTGCATCTCTGTCAAAGAAGAAAAATGGAGGTTATCAATGAATGCCAAGAAAAAATCTTTCCAGGATGTGGTCGAGATCCTTGTCGTAGAGGACAGCTCCACCCAGGCCGAGAGACTGAAATACCTCCTGGAAAGGGAGGGTTTCAGAATAACGGTCGCCGGGGACGGGAACCAGGCCCTTGCCCTCTTAGGCGAGTGCAAGCCGACACTGGTCATCACGGATATCATCATGCAGGGGATGAACGGATACGAACTCTGCAAACGGATCAAATCTGATGAACGCACCGGGGAAACCCCGGTAATTCTGTTGACTTCCCTCACCAGCTCGGAAGACGTGCTTGAAGGTTTGGCCTGCGGGGCGGACAACTTCATCACCAAACCCTACAGCGAGGAATACCTCCTTTCTATCATTGCGAGAATACTTGCCAGTGGGAAAATCCGTAAAAGCGAACGTGTGCGCATTGGGGTGGAGGTCCTCATTGGGGGGAAAAGGCGTTTCATCACGGCAGACCAGCAGCAGATGCTTAGCCTGCTCCTCTCCACTTACGAAGCGGCGGTCCAACGCAACACGGAGCTGACACAGGCCCAGGATCAGTTGAGATCGTTGAACGAACGACTGGAGGACTTGGTCAAAGAAAGGACCGCCGAGCTTTCAAAAGAGATCGATGAGCGTAAGAGAGCGGAGGAGCGTGAGAGGCATCTGAAAGCAGTCCTGCTGGCCATCCGGAGGGTGAACCAGCTCATTGTTCGCGAAAAGCGCCGGGACCGGTTGATTCAAATGGCCTGCGACAGTATTGTGGACGTACGCGCCATCAACGGGGTCTGGATCGTGCTTATCGACCGGCTTCCTGATCGTGTAGAGGCCGCTCAGAAGGGTTTTCGGGACGAGGCGTTTTCGGATCTAGTCGACATTTTCGGAAGGGGAGGAATGTCCCTATGTCTTCAAGATGTGCAGCCTGATTCAAGTATCATCGTAAAGAGGAATCCCTCTGAGGAATGCAAAGGCTGTCCGCTGGCGAATGACTACAAGAGGACAGCCGCCATGGCGATCAGGATCGAACACGAAGGACGATACTTCGGTTGCATGGGTTTTTCCGTCCCGATAGGGTACGAGGTGGACGAGGAAGAGAAATCGCTGCTGGAAGAGATCGCCGGAGACATTGCCTTTGCCCTTCATAGCATTGAACAGGAGGAAAAACATATTGAAGACGAGAGGAAGATATTCGAACAGGAAGAGAGATACAGGGCTATCTTTGAGGGCGCTTCCGAGGGCATACTGATTGTTGAACACCATACAAGGGATATTAAATATGTTAATCCTGCCATGTGCCGGATGCTGGGATATAATGAAGACGAATTGAAACATCTGACTGTGAATGATATCCATCCGGCATATATTCTAGACCGGTTGGGATCCGACTTCGAGGCGCATGATCGGGAAAATAAGACAATGTTCCTGAAGGACTTAGAATGCCTGAAAAGAGATGGGACGATAATATACGCGGATGTTGTTTTAACCCCAAGGATTATTATTGATGGTAGAGCTCATAGCCTAGACTTTTTTATGGATGTTACTCAAAGGAAGAAGGCGGAGGATGACAAGAAGAAGATAGAGACACAGTTTTTGCAGTCCCAGAAGCTGGAGGCTGTGGGCAGGCTGACCGGAGGCATCGCTCACGACTTCAACAACATCCTGACCGCGATCATCGGTAATGCCGAGATCATCCTTGGGGGTCTCCCGAAGGGTGATCCGGCGCGAGAAGGGTTGGAGGAGATCATAGTCGCCGGGGATCGCGCGGCATCTTTGATCGGCCAGCTCCTGGCATTCAGCCGGAAGCAGATCATTCAGCCCATGGTCATGAGCCTCAATGAGACGGTCCGTGATATGGACAAGATGTTGTACCGGATCATCGGAGAGGATATTAAGTTGAAGACAATCCTTGCGCCTGACCTGGGGCTTGTGGAGGCGGATATGGGGCAGATCGAGCAGGTGATCATGAACCTTGCGGTGAATGCGAGGGATGCTATGCCTAAAGGCGGAAAGATCACCATAGAGACGGCGAACGCGGAATTGGATGAAGAGTATGCCCGTATACATATAGCCGTTATCCCCGGGCCTTACGTGATGTTGAGTGTGAG
>Ga0299912_10003164_pt1 | contig 13496 bp, 11 predicted proteins | sample RVTome_2_FD_207667 | JGI IMG/M metagenome (GOLD analysis project Ga0299912, IMG submission 207667) | Soil microbial communities from uranium-contaminated site in the Upper Colorado River Basin, Wyoming, United States - RVT95D214 (version 2) ...
CGCACCAATAATTAAATAATACCCAATATCCAATTCTCCATATCCAAACGTTATAGCGGACGACTTAATAAAGTAGTCATTGCGAGGAGCGCAGCGACGTGGCAATCTCATGAGATTGCTTCACTTCATTCGCAATGACACCCTGTGATGGTAACTTATTTATGACGTTTACTATAGTTTGAATATTGGTTGAATATTGGTTATTGGAATTTCACCTATTCCAATCCCTCAGGAGTTGAATCAATAATCGCACTCCAGCTCCTGTTCCTCCTCTTGGGATATAGGGTCTTTCTTTCTCAATGGATGCTGGCCCCGCAATATCGAGATGAACCCACGGGGTCTTCTCTACGAATTTACTTAAGAAGATCGCTCCCATAATCGCACCCGCTGATCGGGTTCCCACATTCCTGAAATCGGCCACATCACTCTTCAAAAATTCAAAATATTCATCCCAGAGAGGCAATCTCCAAACCGCCTCCCCTGTCTTTCCTGAAGCCTCCTCGATTCGTTTCAAAAGAGACTCATCATTGCCAAAAAGGCCGCTGATGTAATCTCCAAGTGCGATGACACATGCCCCAGTCAGAGTGGCTATGTCGATGATTGCTTTGGGCTGATATCGAAGACTATATGTCAGGGCATCCGAAAGGATGAGCCTCCCTTCCGCATCCGTGCTGATCACCTCCACTGTCTGACCCGAAAGAGTCTTTAAGATATCCCCTGGCTTGTAGGCTTTTCCGCTCGGAAGATTCTCTGTTGCAGGGATGATCCCTACCAGATGAAGGGGAAGCTGAAGTTCAGAAGCCGCTTGCATTGCCGCCATGACAGCAGCCGCCCCAGACATGTCATCTTTCATTCGTTCCATCTTCTCGGAAGGCTTGATCGAAATTCCACCACTGTCGAAAGTGATCCCCTTACCTACCAAAGCGATCGTATCCAACCCTTTCCCCTTGTTATATTCCAAGCTGATAAACTTCCCGGGCTCCTGGCTCCCCTTGGCAACGGCAACGAATGCCTCCATACCCATGGCCTCTGTTTGGCTTACCTCAAATACCCGAATCTCCATGACATGGTCTTTCGCAATCTGCTGGGCTTTTTCTGCAAGTACAGTTGGGGTAACCTTATTGCCCGGTCCATTAACCATATCCCTTGCCATGCAGACCGCCTCTGAAATAATTTTACCTATCCTCACACCATCAATGAGTAATTGAATCTCCTCCGCAGTCTCTCCGAGGATGACCATCTCTCCAATCTCTTTAATCTTATCCTTCTCATGGGTTTTAAACTCATTGAACTGGTAGGTTCCCAGCAGGAGTCCGGTCACAAAGGATTCGGCAAGTTCCATCTCTGAAAAACCATTGAATTCATTTATTGAGAAGGCAAACTGTTTGATTCCAGAATCCCTGATGAATTGTCCGGCCTTTGAGGCTGCACCTCTCCATCTCTCTAAATTAAACTCGCCTTTCTTCCCCAGGCCGGTCAGGAGTATCCTTTTGGCAGGAAGGGCACCATAGGGATAGAGAAGACGACACTCAAAGAGCTCTCCGTTGAAATCTCCCTGTTCCATTAAGTTGGAAATAAATCCCTTCCACTCTACATCCATGCGCTGGATGGAGCCCTCCAATGGTTTTGGGGGCTCGAAAGAAAAGAGAAGGAGAAGTTCACATGGGTACTTTTCTGCTTTGCCCTTTTCGACTCGGATCTCCATAAAAATCTCCTTAGAATGAACACGATGACATTCAAATTTGTTCCGAATTTCGGATTTCGTGCTTCGATTATATCTTCCGGATCATTCTCTTTCTTTCAGCTTCGATAGAGTGATAGAACGATTCTCCTCTGAGGCTGCAAATTCCTTCACCTTACTAATTAAAGAAAGGGGCCAACTCCCTCGACCCATTACCCTGGGCAATAACCAAGGATTCAGATCAGAAACCTCCATCCACTTCCCAGCCTTTTTGATCAACTCATCCAATGCCTTTCGGCTCGGATCTCCTTTCAGAGGATATTTTTCTTTTATTTCGATCTTAATCTTTGCGACGTGATCACTTCCAAAGACCCCCTCGACCTCCTCCCTCTGAGCATAGGCATAAATGGCTTTCTCGATCTTGCCCAATTCGTCATCAATCTCTTCATTTAAAAGCCTTTTTCTCTCTTTCAGCTCAACATACTGATTCACCAGGGTGACTCCTTCTTCATTGAGATACTCGTTGGGCGGAAGGCCCTCCACCGTGATCAGATGCTTCCGTTTTGGACAGAACCCCTGGTAATCGCACCAGTCGCAAAGAGGCCCTTCTTTTGGAACGAATCGCCTGTCCTCTTCAATCCTCTGGATAAGTTCCAAAGTCTCTTGGCGAAGTTGATGAAGCTTCTCTGGTGTCCGAGATGATTGAATTTCGATATCGAAGACAAGGTAGTGCCACACCAGCCTCACCTCTCGGATGTCCTTCCATTTCTCCTCTACCCCCATCTGGTAGAATGCCAGCTGCCGATCTGAATTGACCTCCTCTTGAGTGGCAAGTCGATTGGAGGTTTTATAGTCGTGTATTTCGAGGATGGAATGATCAAGAAGGGTCAATCGATCGATAAAACCCCGAATCCAATAACCCTTTTCTTCTTCCAGAGGAAAATAGATATTTTCCTCAAGACCTAACGTCCTTCCCTGATCGAAAGGGAAGTAGCGTCTGTAATAGTCAGCAATACATCTCTCTCCCAGCCGATAATAATCCTCGGCGCTAAATTCTTTTCGTATAATTTGAATCATTTTATTCCAATTCTTTTCCCAACTCTGATGGTAAAAGGTGAGAAGATCCTCCAGGGAGTTGGGTTTGGTTACCTTTAGATCTTTATAAAGCTTCTCTAAAGTATCGTGAACCCTCGAACCCATGAAAGCTTCAATTCCTTCCGTCTCGGTCTTGATTTTTTCAATATATGCTAGCTTGTATTGGTGGGGGCAGGTTTCATAGGTAGAAAGTTGGGAGTGAGAGTAGGTTGGCATTCTTCACCTCCTTTTCCTGGTTTGAATAAATAACTCAGTATTTTTAACAAGAAAAAGGCATTCTGTCAAAATCTTCGACTTATTGGAAGGGAAGCAGGAAATACTAAGAACACTTTAAAAATGGCTTAAGAAATGTCTAAACTGCGAATCATTTATCTGTCTTCACAGAAGACCATGCCTGCATGCCGTAACGCATTTCGGCGTGCAGGCACGGGCTTAGCCAGGAGCTCCATTTAAAAAGGAACAGAAGGTTCCCCGGCTTTGCCTTCCAACTCCTTTACCTTTGCCTCAAGTTGAAAAATCTTCTCTTCAGTCGTCTTCTTATAGGTTTCCATTTCAATATCTTTAGAAGCCAATTGCTTGTTCCTATATTCGATCTCGTCCTTTAACCGATTTAGCTCCGCTCCCCTCTGGTTAACGAATTTCTTTGATGCCTGAAGCTCCTCTTCTTTCTTCACGAACGCTTCATTGATCTCTTTTACCTTCGACTCCAATGCCTTGATCTTCGCATTCGATTCCCTTCTTAACTTTGCCATCTGTTGCTTCAGCAGAGCCACTTCATCCTTCTTTGGCTTTGCTACGACTTTCGGTTTTGCCACCTTTTTTGCCTTAGCTTCAACCTTCTTAATCTTTTTAGCCATAACTTCTCCCCCCTTCTTTAGATTTTAGATTTGCGATTTCAGATTTTAGATTTAAAATCTTATTCCGCATTCTGCGATCCGCCATGCGCCATGCAGAGTTTGTGGCAGCCCCGAACCTCACAGGGCCGGGGCGTAAAGGCCTATCAGGCTTCGTTAAAAAATTCCTTCACCCTCTTCATGGCACAAAATTCTCCACACATAGTACAGACATCTTTTTCTCCAGATTTCCCTTCCTCGTGATAGCGCCTCGCCTTCTCTGGATCGATGGAAAGTTCTATCTGCTTCTCCCAGTCAAAATCCTTTCGTGCCTTCGACATCTCCAAATCACGTTGAAATGCCTTCCTATTCCCCCGAGCAATGTCCGCAGCATGGCCTGCTATCCTTGTGGCAATCACCCCCTCTCTGACATCTTCGACAGTAGGCAGCTTCAGATGTTCTGAAGGTGTCACATAGCACAAAAAATCTGCGCCTGCCCAGCCTGCAATGGCGCCACCGATGGCACACGTGATGTGATCGTATCCTGGGGAGATATCGGTCACTAAAGGCCCTAATACATAGAAAGGAGCCCCCTTGCATAACCTCTTTTCTAAAAGCACATTCGCTTCAATCTGATCGAGCGGGACATGGCCAGGCCCTTCGATCATCACTTGAACTCCCTCAGCCCATGCCCTTTCGGTTAATTCTCCTAAGATGATCAACTCCTCTACTTGGGGGCGGTCCGTGGCATCTGCCAAACAACCCGGCCTTAGTCCATCTCCCAGGCTCAAGGTGACATCATACTTCTTGGCAATCTCCAAGAGGCGATCGAACTGTTCGTAGAGTGGATTTTCTTGGCTGTTATAGATCATCCACTCAATGAGGAAGGACCCACCCCGGCTCACCACCCCCATGCGCCGATGATCCCGCTTTAAACGCTCCACAGAACTGCGAGTTACACCGCAGTGGACCGTGATGAAGTCAACCCCTTCTTCTGCCTGGCGTTCAATCACTTCGAAAAGATCCTCCACTCTCATCTTTGCGAGAGCCTTCCTTTTCCTGACAGCCTCAATGGCAGCCTCATAGATAGGAACCGTGCCCAAGGGGATGGCAGAATGACGGAGGATCTCCCTACGGATGGCATCGATATCTCCACCGGTGCTTAGGTCCATCACTGTATCCGTTCCGGCCCGAATCGAAACCTCAAGTTTTTTCAACTCCTCCTCTAAATCAGTGTGGTCAGAGGAGGTTCCAATGTTCGTATTCACCTTGATCCGGAGTCCCTCTCCAATTCCTATGGCGTGAAGTCCTTTATGGTTTCGATTGGCCGGGATAACTATTCGACCCGAGGAAATTTTTTCCTGAAGCCACTCTGAAGAAACTCCCTCTTGTCTCACAACGCTCCTCATCTCTTTTGTAACAACGCCTTCTTGGGCCTCTATTTTTTGGGTCATTTTACCACCTTTCCTTAATTAAAGTAGGCAGAATACAGTATGTAGAAGGCAGAGGAAAACATAAATTAGGGCTGCTTTCTGCTCACCGCTTTCTGCCTTCTGCTTGTTATCCCTTACTGAAGCGGGGGATTTCCATCATATGCTCTGAGCTCGATTCGACCCCGCCACAGGCGGGGCTGAGAAAAACTTTAGAGCGGCAACCGCTGATTGACCCAAATCGGGAAGAGAGACTTTGGGAAGATGATTCTGCGAAACGGCGCATTACCCATGGAAATTTCAATAAAACCGCTTTCTAAAGTTTTTGGAAACCCCGTCTGTGGTGGGGTCAGACCAAGTGGTTTCGGCCCACGCTTCAGTGAGGCATCACTTCTGTCTTCAATATTTTATTGACAACTTCCAAAGGGGTCCTTCCCAACACTCGAATCATAGGCTCCTTACCAATATCGCCCTGATCATAGATGAAATCAGGTATTCGTCTCAATTTTTTCAAGACCTCTCCAACACCCCACTCCAGAGAAGAACCTTCCTTCTGCTTTACCCTCTTCGGTTCGAGCCTTCGATCAAAATGGTCAACGATGAGACCTTTTTCCCTCAGCTGTGTGACCTTCTCTTTTGAGTATCGAATATTCATTGCTGAACGGTATTCAGGATCAAACTTCATCACGGTAAGGATGATATTAGCGACGTGTTTGGAGGCACCAAACTCCGGACCTCCGAGCGTAGCAACGGAGTCTCGGAATCGCACAATCCTCCCGGGAAAAGCGGCTACATCCTCGATTCCCTCTGCGTAAGGGAGCGCATAGCCTAAGTTGGACGAAACCTCTGGGATGAGGCCTCCAATCTTCTCCTCTTTCAAAATATTAACTGCCCTTTTTAGCTCCTGAATCACGCGGTATCGCTCCATCTCCCTCAGGAGATAGGCGGAAGGGTTGGCGGGTCCATACCCTTTCCCAAGGTTGAGACCCGACTGAATGGCCATGGTGGTGAAGGTCTTTGCCCGTCGCACTGCCTCTGGAACAGTGTCCCCCCTGGCCAAAAGCGTTGCGATCGCTGAAGCAAAGATACAACCCGTCCCATGGGTATTCTTCGTCTCAATCCTCGGCCCTTCCATCTCCATAAATTTTTTGCCATCATAAAGGAGATCGATGGCCATTCCCTTTAAATGACCTCCCTTTACGACCACATATCTTGTTCCTAACTCATAGATCCGACGAGCTGCCTTCTTCATCTCCTCAAGAGAATTTACTTTCAATCCGGCAAGAACAGATGCCTCCAAAAGGTTTGGGGTGACCACAGTTGCGAGGGGAATCAGCATTTTGGCAAGAATATCTTGGGCATCTTTTCGAAGAAGAAGGTCTCCGCTCTTAGCAACCATTACCGGATCGACCACTACTTTTTTCACCCCATACTTTCTAATCTTTTTTGACACGACCTCGACGATCTCTCCATTCATCAGCATTCCTGTCTTGATGGCATCAGCGCCGATGTCGGAGAGGACAGAATCGATCTGCTTTTCAACAAATCGCGCAGGAATCTCATGGATGCCTTGAACCCCTACTGTGTTTTGCGCTGTGAGGGCCGTGATAACACCCATCCCATAACCGCCTAGTAAGGTAATGGCTTTTAAGTCTGCCTGAATCCCCGCCCCCCCTCCAGAATCCGATCCAGCAATCGTCAATATTCGGTTCATTTTGATCCCCGTAATTCTTCTGCTATCAGGGCAGCTACCTTCTCACCTGAAAGGAGCATCCCTCCAAAGATGGGACCCATTCGATAAGACCCGAAGGTAGCATTGGCCGCCATCCCACATACATAGAGCCCTGGAAAGGCCTCTCTCGTATTGGCCATTGTATCTTTCTCAGCCGCCTCCGCCCACAAGGACTTTTCGCCGACGATCTTACCAGTCTCTGTTAAGAGTCTGATATCATTCTTCTTCTGGAGGATGGCGACGACCTCTGTGGCGTGGCCTGTGGCATCCACAACGCATTTCGATTGAATGGTCAGCGGATCGACATGCAGGTTGGCCATCTCCACTGCTGTCCAATTAAGAACTAAACCAGCAACTCGATTCTCCCGGATAATTAGGTCTTCAGAGCTGATCAGATTAAAAATAGTCACTCCTGACTTCACAGTTTTTGAACAGAGCGTTGAGATAGCTTCAATAGAATCGGTGGTGTAGTAACCATCGGCGTAAGGGAGGTAACGGATTCCGAACTCATCGAGGATTCTTTTCCCCTCTTCCTGGACCACGATCTCATTGAACATCATTCCTCCACCCCACATTCCACCTCCAATCGAAAGTTTTCTCTCGAAAAGGGTGACCTTAAATCCATTCTTGGCAAGAAAATAGGAACAGACCAGACCGGATGGCCCCCCCCCAACGACAGCCACATCAACAGAAAGGTTCTCTTTCAATTTCTGGAAGTATCGATCGATAATCGCCTGCGTAATAATTTTTTCATTAAGTGCCATTTTTCTCTCCATCTCTCCAGTGTTGTTTTATATTGGGGGCAAAAATAAAAGCCGTAATTCCAATGAAGGAACTACGGCTTGCTTTTTGATTTCCGCTTCCCTTCGCTGGAATTATCCAAACAGGTTCGTAGGGTCTCCCCATACCGGTAAGGCAGGATAGGGACTCTCAGCCCAATGTGCTCCCCTAGCGATCTTTCAATTTATGTAATTATTATTACAATAAAGACTGGGGATATGTCAATCTATTGAATTTTCTCCCAAACCGTAATACCTCACTGAGGCGTGGGGATTTCCATTATAGGCTCTGCGCTCGATTCGACCCCGCCAGAGGCGGGGCTGAGAAAAACTTTAGAGCGGCAACCGCTGATTGACCCAAATCGAGAAGAGAGGCTTTGGAAATACGATTCTGCGAGAGGGCATATGATCTACAAGAATTTCAATAAACCCGCTTTCTAAAGTTTTTGGAAGCCCCGTCTGTGGCGGGGTCAGACCAAGTGGTTTCGGCAAACGCTTCAGTGAGGCATTACCCCAAACCCAATTTATTTGGTTCGCCGGGGACTTGAGACAACCATCTTAATCTAGTCAAATTGACTCTCGCTCGCCTATAATTATTTAATGATTCTAATTGCTTATCAATAAATAAGACCTGGTTTGTGAAAAAATTCTTGACTTCTCAGAATCTTTACATTATATTCAACCGAAATTCTAGCCAAAGTTTTTTGAGATTTTGTTGTTTTTCATTGGCATAATTTGGCTAAACTGTTACGATTTTAAACAAACCTGGTTAACCAAACATAAATTTAGGAGAAACTATTATGAGACTTAAAAATTTAATCCAGAAGCTAATGTTATTGATGGTGGTTGGTTACCTCTTTATCCCTTTGTTGGTGTTCGCCAGCGAGGCGGATATAGCGATACCCGACTTGCACAAAGGTGCTAGGTATACCATGGTGTTCAATCTAAGACCATGGAATCTTCTCTTGTATGGCGCGTGCATCATTGCTGGTACGCTGGGTATCAGTTTATTTCTGCGCCACCAGGTCAAGAAGTTGAGAGCCCATGAATCGATGCTCAAGGTGGCTGAAACCATCTTTCAGACCTGCCGTACCTATCTGATTCAGCAGGGCAAATTTCTTATCCTGTTGTTCCTGTTCATTGCCGCCGCAATGACATTCTACTTCCTGGCTCTGAAGGGCGAGGGGGTCCCTACTCTGCTCCTGGTCCTGCTCTTTTCGGTAGTGGGTATGGGCGGTTCTTACACCGTCGCCTGGTACGGCATCCGGATCAACACCTATGCCAACGCCCGTACCGCTTTTGCATCGCTGGCCGGTAAGCCCTGGGACGTGGTGAATATTCCCCTGCGCTCCGGTATGAGCGTGGGGCTCTTCCTTATTTCACTTGAACTTGTCATGATGGTAATCATTCTGCTCTTCGTACCCCGCAACATCGTCGGGTACTGCTTCCTGGGATTCGCCATCGGTGAGTCTTTGGGCGCATCGGCACTCCGCATCGCCGGCGGCATCTTCACCAAGATCGCCGACATCGGCTCCGACCTCATGAAGATTGTCTTCAAGGTGAAGGAAGACGACCCCCGTAATCCCGGTGTTATTGCTGACTGTACCGGTGATAATGCAGGCGACAGCGTCGGCCCCACAGCGGACGGTTTCGAAACGTATGGTGTTACCGGCGTTGCGCTAATAACTTTTATCACGCTTGCCGTTGTGAGCCCTGACAGTGCGACCAAAGAAGCCATCCAGGGCAAACTGATCGTCTGGATTTTCGCAATGCGCTTCCTGATGGACTTCTGCTCCGGGCTTTCCTATTTTGTCAATCAAGGCATTTCTTCCATAAAATATAAAGGGAAGAAAGAGATCGATTTCGAAGAGCCCCTCATGAGACTGATCTGGATCGCCGCCACTTTGTGCATCAGCACCTCGTTTGTGATGAGCTACCTGCTGATCAGCGACCTCCAGGTGATGAAAGACGGCGTGCTTACCGCGATGCCCCATGTCTGGTGGCAACTTGCCATGATCATCAGCTGCGGTACGCTGGCGGCAGTTCTCATCCCCGAGTTCACCAAGATATTCACCAGCTCCAAGTCCAAACACGTGCAAGAGATCGTGACCGCGTCGCGCGAGGGTGGTGCATCCCTTACCATACTGTCCGGTATTGTCGCCGGCAACTTCAGCGCCTTCTACATGGGCATGCTGATTGCTGGTCTTCTGGCCGGCGCCTATTTCGTCAGCCTTTTTATACCGGCTGAAGTCATCAACTATCCGTCTATTTTTGCCTTTGGTCTGGTTGCTTACGGATTCCTCTGCATGGGCCCGGTCAACATCGCTGTTGACAGCTACGGTCCTGTAACGGACAACGCCCAGTCCATCTTCGAGCTTGCGCAGACCGAAAACATCCCCGGGATCAAGCAGGAGATCAAGAGGGATTTCGGATTCGATCCCGATTTCGAAATGGGCAAATTCTACCTCGAATCCAATGACGGGGCCGGAAACACCTTCAAGGCGACGGCCAAACCGGTGCTCATCGGCACTGCGGTGTGCGGTGCTACGACGATGATCTTCTCGATCATCTTGCTGCTCCAGAGCAAGAACTTGCTCCATGTGCAACTGACCGACGCGCCGATCATTCTCGGCCTGATCTGCGGCGGCGCGGTGATCTTCTGGTTCGCCGGCGCCTCCATGCAGGCAGTGACCACCGGCGCGTACCGGGCGGTCGAGTTCATTAAAAAGAACATGAACCTGGACAAGAAGGAAGCCGATATCGAGGATTCCAAAACGGTTGTGAGGATCTGCACTCAGTATGCACAGAAGGGTATGTGGAACATCTTTATCGCAATCCTGTTATTGACGCTTGCTTTCGCGTTACTGAATCCTAACTTCTTTGTGGCGTATCTGATTTCCATCGCCTGCTTCGGCCTCTTCGAGGCCATCTATATGGCAAACGCCGGTGGCGCATGGGACAACGCGAAGAAAATCGTCGAAGTCGACCTGAAGGAGAAGGGTTCAGCGCTCCACGCCGCAACGGTCATTGGCGATACGGTGGGCGATCCCTTCAAGGATACCTCATCCGTATCCATGAACCCCATCATCAAGTTCTCGACTCTGTTCGGCCTGCTTGCGACCGAAATTGCGATCGAGATGACGGTACACGCGAAGGAAGCCGGTTCCACGAACTACGCTCCCTATATCGCTATTCCGGTCTTCATTGTCGGACTCATCTTCGTGTGGCGTTCATTCTACAAGATGAGAATACCGCTGGAAGAAGCAACAAAATAGGGTCAATTAGAGAAATTATTTATCAAAAGCCCTCACTCCCAGAAGGGGTGAGGGCTTTTTTATTTGTTGAGGGACCTGGTTGGGTTTGAATCAACAATTTAGCAAATCTTTGTTATGCCCTTCACGATCTTTGCAGCTGTTCTGATTTACTGGGGACACAACTGATTCAATATATTCTCCATGGAATAGCTTTGATCGGCATCGGGATGGTCACCCTTTGGAAGTAAGCATGACGATATGGATGACCAGCGCGGGGCAACAATGTAGAAATGAAAACCGTGCGAGGCATATCCCGCGTCTGATCGACGCTTTTGTTAAGCCCTCTTTCTCTCTATTAAATATCCTGATACGTATTTATGAATGATGCTTGAAATAAGGGTCTGGTAGGGGATTCCCTCCTGAGCGGCAATAACCTGTACTTGACCCAAATCCTTTGATGACATCCGAATATTTATTCTCTTATCTTTTTGTAATGTATTCCTGGCGTATTCCCGCAGTTTCTTAATCTCAGCTTTCTGATTATTAATAGGCCGCCATTCTCCGCGTTCGTAAGATTCTAAAATGTTTTTTTCTTCAGCATCTAAAACTGTCCTTTTCATTTTTGTTTCCTCACATATTTGTTTGTGGCTTTTCTGCTGGGGATGATGGTTTTCAAGAATATTCCATCGTTTTCTTGCACATAAGGAACGAGATAAACATAATCACCAATCTTGACTATTGCAATTTTTTGGTCCGGATACTTATCTTGATTTGGATGTTCAATTGTTTCGAGAACATCTTCCCGTTCCATTAAGATAACAACCTGTTCAAAACTAACTCTTCTGTTTTTCTTCAACCATTCATTCTTTTCATTATCCCATCGAAAAACCTTCATGATATTTTCTTACGACATTGTGTGCCTTTTGTCAATATTATTTAGGCTTAACAACACAGCTCACCGGAAGCCAGTATTATTGGCGATACGGTGGAGCCGATTGTTCGGCCATTTTCGTTCCCTATTAATGAAACTTGTACTCAACAGTCAGTAGACCAGATGTTACTTTCATTGGTTGATATTGAAGATTACATTTTGCTTGAAACCAATCATGGTAGACTTCATAATCAACCTTGCCACTTAGCCTTTTTGTTTCCCAGTTTAACACGGACAAAACTGCACTACCGTCGATCTGCCCACGTATACGTAGGGAGATGCCACTTACGTTTTTCGATTTCGAATTGAGATTAAGTATTGTGGGTTGCGTTACATCAGCAATTTGAATAACTTCAGAAGATCTCTGCTACATGCAGATAGAATCGCAACTATAAACGCACCTAAGGAAATGATCTCTTTCATTTTATATTGCCGAACGATTAATAAACGAAGTTCAGGTTTGCTTCCAATCAACTCCTCTACGTCTCCTTTTTTATCACTATTTACCCTTGGTGTCTATAAAGTTGCTGATTGCATTTCGCATTTTCAATGCAATAGCAGAAAAAACTTGCATCATGGTTCGTGCAGAGCCTACTTGGCAGTCGAATTCGTGCGTGACTCGGATTTTGGCCAACCGAAACTGGCGGGAGAAGTGATGTTGACGAACCAAGAACGCTAAGCATGTTCTACGCGAACGTCCCCAAGAGTTACTGGATGAGATGGTTAGACTTTTTCAATAAAGAAAACTAACACTCTTTCGGAAAGGATTCTGCCTCGATGCTTATGATCAGGGCCATCCGGAATGAAAATGCCGTCACCTGGTTTATAAATTATTTTTGAATTTTCATATTCAATTTCCATTTGGCCTTCAATGAGATAGCCATAGTGTCCCTTTTCACACCAATGGGGTGGCATCTCTTTCGAGTACTCAACAAGACGCATACGTAAATTATTCTGGTCGATATATTTGTGTCTCACGCCCTCGATCGGTGATTCCCATTCGAGTTTATCAAAATCTGCTTTATACTGCATCTTCATCTGAACTCCATTTTAAAGTCTATCAACAGGCATTAGCGGCGCGGTTGTGCCGCGTCCTTCTGGATGCCTTTAGGCACTCTTCCTCAATTGTAATAATGGGCGTTAACGATTCCATATCCGAGGGAAAAACCTTCCTGTTCGTGCAGTATATACACGGTATTCATTTTGAAATTTCTCGTACATCATTTTTTCTTCCTGGATGACAAGCTGGTGCCAGATTGGATGTATCAAGACCACAAAGAACAGGATAATCCAGGAATTTAAATATAGAGCCACAGCTGGTAATATAAAGGTAATCCAAGCGGCGTACATTGGGTGACGAAACCACTTGAAAGGACCCATTGTGCAGATCTCATCTTTGGCCCACCAATTTCGCAGTGTCCAAAAGCTCCAAAAAAATAGCCCCAATCCGATGACGGCAAGTCCCCCGCCAACAACTTTAATAGGTGCCGGATTTGTCAATATTGCTGAATGTCCCAATACGCGATCCACCCAAACAGCGATCGTTAACAACACAAGGCTAATAACCGCCCCCATCGGGCCTACACCAAATAGTTTTTGTAGCCTGCTAATATCCATCAAGCACTCTTTCGAATCCATGTTATCTGATTTCAGCTATTGATACAAAATGCCTAACCTTAAGCTCACCGGGAGCCGGATTTATCGGCGATCCGGTGGAGCGACTCGTTATGCTGTGTTTATGTCATCATCATGCAGACGGTT
>Ga0299912_10003165_pt1 | contig 13496 bp, 10 predicted proteins | sample RVTome_2_FD_207667 | JGI IMG/M metagenome (GOLD analysis project Ga0299912, IMG submission 207667) | Soil microbial communities from uranium-contaminated site in the Upper Colorado River Basin, Wyoming, United States - RVT95D214 (version 2) ...
CTCCAAAAAGTTCATATTCTGGGCCGGTGGGAACTTTTGGTGCGCGGTGGAATTAACACTATTGGTGTATCGGAGCAATTACGCGTTGTGGGTATTAGAGTTACAGCTACTCATAGAAAAACCTGCACGATAATTCGGAGTACGAAGCATTAAGACAGCAAGAAGGTCATAAAAAGTGTTAAAAATTGGTTAGGAAAACGAGGTATGATAGAGGCAATCGCCAAGCAAAATAGAAAGGTTCGGACCTCCGTAAGTTCTCTGAATGTTTTCCTGCCCCAAAGAGCAGGGTTGTTCAAAAGGTTCTGATCAGTGTCGCTTGGTTACAGCTCACCGCTGCAACCATACCCTGTTGCTTGATGGCGTGGTCTCCTTCTTGCCCAGAGTGTCCTTATATTTATTTGCAGACAGTTCCATTTCACGCCACCTACGGCAATATCGTATGATTGATGTCACCGGATCTTGAGATACGCTTGGCTTATAATCTCGTCAGCAAATAATATGCTATGATAGGCGGCACCAGAATCGTGGAAAAGGCCGACGCTGCGCAGTTTGTGGAGAGGCTCAAATGCTACGGCCCTGAATATGTCACATGCTCTGGGCATACATTCTTCAGGCTTAGCAGGAAGCAAAGGGAACTTTTCAACTGCGATAGTATCAGAGAGATTCTGTTCAACAACATACCTGTCCTGGTAGGGATTCAGCATAACGGCTGCTACGCAGCGTTTTATAAGCATAAAAATCATAGATTCATAAGGATCATATTGGACATGAAGGCTGACAGGGCGGATGTGGTAACGTGCTATGTCATAGACGAAAAACTACTTCCGGTGATAAAATGAAAGCGGGAAGAAAGGAACTGAGAGCAAAGGGGGAATTTGAATACGATCATGCACACGACATACTATTCTTCAAGGTCAGGGATAGGCAATATGACAGGTCTATCGATTTTGACAATTTCGTTGTGGACATCGATGAAGAGGGCTTTATAGTTGGGCTACAGATATTCGATGCTTCCAAGTACTTTTGCATGGATAGGAAATACTTGAGGGCAGCAATGACGTGGGAGCTGTGTGCAAGCGTTGAGAAGATAAGCGAGACGGAAAGTAAGGTGGAAATCCGTCTCATGTTTCAGGTGGCTGTTAGAAACAAAATACTCCAGCTAACACCCATAATCACCCAGAATGTCAGCGATTCTCTTGAGAACTCAAAGGTCATATGTGTCCCTGTAAAGAAATGACCCGAGGCTCGTCCCTCAAGTAATCAATAGTTCTCAAGACCATGCCATGGCCTGTCCACAGACTCATAAGTGAGATTCGCATCATATGAACGGAGGATACAAAAAGGACATATGCTTTCTTTTCACATGACCGACAAGACTGCTGGGGAACAAGAACAACCTGAGTGGGTGAAATTCGTGATATCATACAGTCAGAATCAGACACACAAATCGCGCAAAGCTTAAATATCTCCTCAGCCAATTATTTCTTGAGAGGCATACATCTTCCATCGTAAAAGAGGCATTTTACTTTTCGTTTCATGCCCATCGGGGCAATATCATAAAATGTGTAATGCCCACCTTGGGCTTTAATGGCATGTTCTGCATCGCACCCTCGAAGCCGTTTTATGAAATTCCGTATAGCACTTTCTATGCGAGAATCTATCGACGCCTCCGAAGCTGCAAGAAACTTATTACCTCCCGCTGCTCAGGCAGACCCACCATCTTGGTTCTACCTACTTGAGGAACTTTTGAATCTTCTTCCTTCTTGTCACGCGCGCAAGCACCAGCAAGCCTGTCCGCAAGCAAATACAAAAGCGATGCTACCTATGGTTAATTCTTACAGGACTTCTGAAGCTGGACTATAGATTGTTGGTTCTGAAGGTCTGCCTTAATTTTGCCGATAGCTTCGAGCAATCCAGGCGATTGCTTGGTCTTCTCTAAAAGAGCTTTCATAAACCGCTCCATGATGTGGTCATACGCCAACCTGCTTTCAATGAATTCATTAAGCTTCTTTTCCAAGCGGATTTCGATTTCTGATTCCAAAGTGTGATATGTACCAGAATGTGCTGTCATCTCTGTCGGCAATCCACAACCACAAACTTCGACAAACAACGGATTCGTTTTACCGCAGTTCTGGCATTTGATGCCGCGATTTAGTTCGGAGACCTCGCCGACGGGCAGTCCGTTCATCTTACGCTGTATCTCTTCAAGGTTATTGTAGGAGAGGTGGGAATAATGTTTCATTACCTTGGAGTCTTTTGATAGCCCATGAAATATCTTAATGGCTTGCTCTGGCCAGCCAGAGACCTGCTTATGGGTAATAGAACATGCCCGAAACAGATGAGGGTACACTCGCTTGGTAATTCCGGAAGCTAAAGCGGCAGCTTTGAGTATTTCGCTCACTGTCTGGCTGAGAAGGGGTTCATTTCCTCTGCCCTTCAAATTGCTCCATAGTGGAGCATCCGGCTCATTCTTCAATGGATGATAATTCATCCATGTAGCCAAGTGACTTTTACAGGATACCAAAGGAATGACCCGGGGCATAGTCTTGCTGACAGGAAGCGTTGCCTTTACCACATTGGGCGTGAACTCAAGGTGTTTTGTTTTCATCGACAATAATTCGGAAACACGGGCGCCGGATTCGTAGAGAAAAGATATCATAGCCTTATCCCTTGGATTCCGAGCACGCCGTATCATTTCCAGCACCTCCTCAAATGTAAGGAGCTGCTCCGGCTCTTTGATTCGTGTGTCGTCCCCGCTGGTTTTAATCCATCTCACTTTACGGGGATATTCTTCATCGCTGCCTTCGAGCCAACGGTAAAACCGCTTCAGAGTAACTTTGTAACCATGTATAGTTCCTTGTGAAAATTTGCCGCCGTTTTCACGGGGATTTCCTTTTGAAAGGAAGGTCAGGAGCGAGCGTAAATCTTCTTCTGTGACAGCATCAAAATCTTTCTGAAGCCACCCTGCCAGCTTGCGAAGTTTATGGGTGTAGAAGGTCAGTCGTCTTTCTGATACCTCCGGCGAGATATGATTGAGAAACCGGAATATCAGTTCCTTGTTTCTTGCTGAAAGCTCGCGTGAACCTGCAACCTTATCAAGCCCCTCTATTTTGAGGTCTGAGAACGTGCTGGGCAAACCGAGCTGTTCGGTGAAGGAGATTATCTGTTTTCTCCAATCCTGAGGCGAGTTTTGCTGCGTCATCCGTCAATCACTTCTTTTTTGCTTTTTAGGAAGTGTTGACGGGGCTTGCAAATCACGCCGATTAGCCCCGTCCGGATTAGGCTGGTTAATACGAAAACCCCGTCAGATCCGAATTAAATCAACACATTCCAACTGATAATTTGGAGGAGCTTACTTATAAGCTTGATTTTTCTTCGTAGGTATTTTTTGCAACTGATTTTCTGGGTATGGTTTAATTACTTCTCTGACATAAGCCGTAGATGGAACCTTGTAGGTGCGACCTGCAAACTAAATATTGCAAGGTCGTTTTGAAATTCGGGAGTCGCTTCATTACGTTAAAGAGCAGATGGACCATGCCTCCATCCAGACAACTGTTGATATTTATGGCCATATCATACTGGGCCCGAATCGAAGTGCAGTGAATCGGCTTGATGATAAAAGTGTTGGTACAATAAAGCTTGTTTCGTAGACTGATAACAATAAAACCAAAGTAGTCTATACCAGATAGACAAAAAAGTGCCCAAAATATGGCTCGAAGCATGTTGTCATGATAGGTTACAAACTCCCTGCTTTGACTTAACAAATGCGATCATACTATTCCTTTCAGCCATTTAAAACAGTGTAACGATGTTACACAACAGTGACTGGGACTAACACCGAGAAGAAAATTGAAATATTAAGGGGTAAAAATAAAACAGTTGTTTGGCAGGTGAAGAGGATTATTGCACACAGGCCCATTCGTCAGCTAAAAGCTCTGCCTGCTTTAATACGTTCTCCGTTGCAAGCAATTGTTTATCCGGTGGATAGCCGTATTCTCTGAGAAGTCGTTTTACGATAACCTTAAGTTTTGACCGAACGCTTTCTTTTATCGTCCAGTCGATAGAAGTGTTGGATTTAACCCTTTGGACCAAAACCCGTGCCAAATCCCTTCGCTTTTCATCGCCCAGAATATCTCTTGCACTTTCATTATTCGCCAAGGCATCATAGAAAGCCAATTCCTCATCACTAAGTTTAAACTGCTCGCCTCTTTTGTCGGAGTCCCTTATATCCTTTGCCAGCCGGATTAGTTCCTCAATAACTTGTGCCGTTGTAAGCAGGTTGTTTTGATACTTCTTTATTGCGTTTTCGAGCATTTCTGAAAACTGTTTGCTCTACATCAAGTTTGACCTGGCGCGAAGCCTGATTGCATTATCGAAGGGATCGCCGCATGATGCCAAATCTAGCATTTGTCCGCAATCGCTCGATATCGTTAGGATCACCCGAAATCACGTGTTTATAGAGCAGGTCGATGTCACTTCGCATCCCTTGCTCCAAGATTGCGTCCGCGAACAGGCGGAATCTCTCGGCCGTCGGATTACAAGAGAGCCATTCGTCCAAGATGTGTTGCCATCGTGCATGGTCATCTTGCCGCCGCTCGAACTCTTCTGACCAATGGTAAAGGCGCCCGTAATAACGATCCCCTTGCTGCTCGATCCAGTCGAGTTCCTGCAGTAGATCGGCATCAGAGGGAAAGTGATGGTGGGCAAGCCGCTCGATATATGTTTGATTCTCTTTTGTTACTTGCGGCAACTGCGCCCTGCGCCGGTCGAATTCGGGCTTTAGATGCACACGGTTCCAATCGCGATTATCATGACGTTCGCAGAATTCTGCCATGCTCGACAGAGTAATGTCACTAAGCCTTCCCAGATATGGGAGTAGGACCTCAAGATGACGCAATTCCACGCGATCGCTCAAACCTGCGACAAAAAATCCAAAAAAACTGTCGAGGTGCTCGAAGGGATCAGCGTTGCTGGGATAGCCATCTATGGTCTCGGTAGCCAGTGCAACACATTTCGGCGATCCAATATAGAGTGCAGCCTGCACGAACAGTCGACTGAATTTCAAATGGTCCCAGTGTTTTACGAGAAGCGATTGTGTATCGCTCGCCGGGATGTCACGGAGCAACTCCGCCAGCATGTAATGTTCATTGGTCCTGCCACCGGTGTAATCGGTCGGCGTATGTTTCTTTAGGTTCATGAGAGTATTATCCAGCACATCCCTGAACTGCTCCGCCCATATTTTACCTATGACGTGGAACCATTTATCGTCAGATGCAACACGTAGTTTAATCAATGGTATCGTAGAGAGATCACCCAAAATCGCCCGGCGCCACAGCACACTCTCAAAGTGTGGATGGTTAATTGAAATTGAGCGGAGCACGTTAAGATCATCAACAGATCTCACCCAAAATTTGAAGGCGGTTTCACGTAGTTGGGGATCGGATGTTTCCGAATCCCAGCAGGACCGAATTGCCTGCATGGACTCTGGAGAAAGACGCTTACCTCGTGTCCCATTGGTTGGGTCCAAGTCCCCTAGTAAGGTCATTAGCCATGGCGAGAACTTGTCGGTTCCCTTGATTCGGCGTTCGATCTCTGCTGCCTCTTCGATCAGAAACATCACGACTAGCGGCTGATCGAGACGTTCCAAAGCGAAGGTGATCGGCCAGCGGAGAGCCTCGTTAGCCCTCGCCTTTGCTATCAGATAATTTAGTACCGGTTTAGGTATTCCTCTTCGTACGGCAAACTGGAGTTCCTGCGCGATGGATGTTCGCTCCGAGAATCCGCTACCCTTATCATTATTAGGCAGCGCTGCCCATGCAGCCATCATTCCATCCAGCACACTCGCTGGTTCGGCGGCGGCGCATCGGAGGCCGGCCCATAGAGCAGCAGATAGCAGAAGGTTGGGCTTGTCGCCCGCCAAATCCCAAGCGGTCCGTATAGGAGCGGCTAGTGCCGCATCAGCGATGAACCCCGCCAACACAAGAGCACCGCGCTTGTCGGCCTCCGCGAGATTCACCTTCTGAAGCATCTCCGCACAGTCCGTGACCAGCCTCTGTTTGTGTCGATGGATAGCCCGACTCAGAACCGCATCCAACCGGCGGTCATTCACGGCGGGACCAAACCAAGACGTATCAGAGAATTCAACGGCTCCAGCAGCGGCATCGCCATTCGCCAGCCTCGCACGTGCCAGCAATCGATGCCGAGCGAGAGATTGCGTTATAGCAAGGAGATGCGGTGTATCCGTCTCCTCAAGGAGCCGGTATGCTTCGAAAAGTACAACAGGAGGCGTGCGTCGGTCCTTGGATGCCGATTCCAGCCAATGCATTGCAGCCGCTGCGATACGATCCGCGGTGTCATTCGGCAGGGCTGGGAGAAAGCGGAGAGATGAAATAATCGCAAGCGGTGCATGCTGTTGGACCCATCCAAGCAACTCATCAGATGGTTGGCTTAAGGCCACTGCCCGCCCAACAAACGATGCGTAGAATGGGTCGGCAAGGACATCTGCATTCGTTTCCAGATTAGCGAGCATCGGCTGCAGTGCGCGTATAAGAAAATGTTCAAGAATACGGTCGTGACGAAACTCGAAACGGTTCTTGCCCCCCCGCCCTGTTACTTGGCAGACCTTTCCTATCCGGGCCAGTTCCCTTACCGCCTGCACCTCGTCATCTGGTAGCCACTGTTGTACATCCCCCCAGAGCGGATAGAGATCCCGCTGATTGAGCATCCGCGCTGCCAAAAGCGTTAGAGCCAGATCGTATTCACCTTGAAGATGTCCAGCCGAAGTAGTCGCTTCGGCCTCAGCCATCTGCACAAAACGATCTATAACCTCATGCGCTAAAGATGGCGCATGAAGTTTCGTACTATCTGCCATAGAATAGGCGAACAGAGCGATCAATATCGGGTCGTGTCCCAGCGCCGCTACAATCAGCTGGCAGTCGGCCTCGGCGAATCGCTGTAGGCGCGGCCCCAGTGCAGCGGCGAGGCATGCTAGCGCCTCAGCTTCCTCCATCTTATTGACGGGTACTCTTGCCAGCCAGCTTTCCGAACTGAGCTGCTTATCTAGCGGCGCCCAAAAAAGATCCCATGCGGGCACAAGAATGGCACATGGCGAAGAGGCGCTATTCTTGTCATCGTTCTTCCCATCGCCTGAAGGCCGGGCCCAAGCAAGGAGTTTCCGCAGGGATTCCGACGGACTGCCACCCCGGTTTATGTCATCGACAGTCACAATAAGACGCTGCGACACCCTCCCAAGGCGCAGAGCGACGGTTGCAGCTGTTGGCTCGATCGTTGGGTGAAGCGAACGAAGGGTGAGACCGATTGCCTCCTCTAACGAGGTTGCGCGTGCGGCTATTTCACCTGGAATCCAGAGACTAAAGCCGCCTTTATCCAAATGATCGCGCAGTACCTGATAGCAGGAGACGCTCTTACCACTGCCGGATGTACCTGTCACCACATAAATTGACCGCGAAGGTACAAGTGAGGCCGCGAGAGCACGTTCCGAAGATGTGGTAATGAAATCTTCAGGTGGAGTTATCAGGAATTCTCTTCCGTACTGCTGAAGGCTTTTGGCAGACAGCTCACGGAACAATGGGGACGATAGACGCTCGGCCTGAATCCCTAGATGCTCTTTCCGGAGCCACTGCCCATCGGGATTAACATCGAGAATATCCCTCAGGCGAGATCGCGTTATAAACCGCACCTCCAAGCCAAGTTCCCGACCCTTGTTGAGGACCTTCGTCATCAATTGATCGTCCGGTTGCTTGTTGGTACATAGATGGAGTACAAACGTCGCGCCGGGGTGGTTCTTGCGCAGCCCCTCTGCTCGCTGGCTCACTTTAATCAGATCGCCATCGTCTGCTGCCGATACCTTCTTGGTATTATGTGCAGCAGAGTGATCAAATAGCCACTTATGATCGAGAGACTCAACCTTTTCCGTCGTAAATGCCGCCATCACGAACCGAGGCGGATCCGTGCCGGGTACTCTGCAAAAGCAGTCAATCGGATTTTTAACGGGTTTTCCCGCTGCATTGACTCCCATGTGCTCAAGAAGTCGACAGTCTTCATCCGTAATCCTGAGTACGCGAGTGGCAAGAATTTCGAACTCTCCCGCGTCTGTAATACCTTCAATGGCTTCTGCAGTCGTCATTCATGAGCCCCCGAGGAAACCGTGACATGATGCTCCAGTCGCTTTTGAAGTGGCGGATTGGCGAAAATATAATTGGCCATGAGGTTCTTGTGGGCATCGTTGAGGAACAATCCTTCATTTATGTGTTCATCTGCATCTTCCGGGTCTGCGCCTTGATGGTCACCCTTGCCTTCGATGAACTTGTTATGGAGCGATTCGAATGAATCAGAAATGTATTTGAGGAATATCAGGCCAAGTACGATATGCTTATATTCTGCGGCGTCGATATTCTTTCGCAACTTATCCGCCGCCTTAAAAAGCGTCTTTTCAAAGCTTTCCGTTTTATTGTTATTTTTCCCCATACAAGCTTTCTCTAATTTATGGTCTTTGCTAAAAATTATCTGTTCATTGTCCGGCACGGGGGCTTTTTTGTCAAGAAACTAAGCCAGATAGCTTAAAATCTGCCACAGGCATGCCTGTGGAGGTAGAACTGATTAACGCTGGATACTCCAATTCGTAGTGGTAAAATAAATGGGGTAAGGCAAATTCTGACCCACAAATTATGAGTTCGTAGGTCACATCTAATCATTGTGAAAAGGAGTGATGATGAAAATAATGCCAATAACAATGTTTATGATGATGCTGACAAGCTGGGTAAATCATCATCAATAGAAAATAACTGAATATTTGAGTGTCGGATGGTCAATCCGAATTTCGATGGTTCGAGCCTCTTCGGATTGATGAATTATGCATAAAATGACGATATATATTGCATTAGATTAGCATATATGATAAAATAATGCAATGAAATGGGAAGGCTTGTTATCAATGGTGGGCAATGAACCGGTTTTCCGCACCGGCTTTCTGGCATCCGGCAAGGAAAACTTGGCAGAGGTACGGATGCAATTGAGCCGTTGGGTCAAGACCGGCAAGTTAATCAAGCTTAAAAAGGGATTATATACTTTGGCCCAGCCGTACAGGAAAGTAACGCCTAATCCTTTTCTCATCGCAAACGCGATGAAGAAAGCTTCTTACGTCAGTATGCAGTCTGCGATGGGACACTACGGGATGATCCCTGAGCATGTTCCTACTGTTACCAGTGTCACAACACAAAGGCCTGAGCAGGTAAAAACACCGTTAGGCCACTTTGTATTTCGACACGTCAAGAAAAACTGGTTTCATGGTTATAGACAAACCGATCTTGGTTCAGGTCAACAAGCATTTATCGCCACCCCTGAAAAGGCTCTGCTGGACTTGGTTTATTTGACACCAGGCGCCGATAACTATGATTTTTTGAGAGAGCTTAGACTCCAAAATTTGGAACAACTGGACGTTGGTGTGGTTCGAAAACTGGCTGATAAAAGCGGTAGCGTTAAACTGCTACGGGCAGCTAAGTTTATTGCAAAATTAGCCGGGCAGGAAGCAGGTGAGGAACTATGAAAGATTTTCTCAGACAGATTCTTAGCAGCGTGGAAGGCCAGATTTTAGGCCGTTGTATCATCAGGGAGTATTTGCAGGTACGGCTGCTCCAATCGTTGCAGGACCGTGGAACATTTAATACGTGGGTATTTCAGGGTGGAACCGCATTGCGGTTTCTCTATGCTATGCCGCGTTTTTCCGAAGACCTGGATTTCGCCCTTGTCGAACCCGGGAAGGAAGATTATTTCCGTGAGGCTCTTACAGATGCCAAAAAGGTTTTTCTCGCCGAAGATTATGACATCAACGTTAAGGTTAACGATGCCAAAACGGTCAAATCCGCCTTTTTGCGCTTCAAAGGATTGCTATTTGAATTGGGTTTTTCTGCCCATGAATCTGAGACTCTTTCCATCAAAGTGGAAGTAGACACAAATCCGCCATTAGGAGCAAATATTACCTCGACGGTAGTTAGGCGGCATGTTACCCTTAATCTAATGCACCATGATAAGGCATCTCTGTTTGCGGGTAAGCTGCATGCCGTTTTGACGCGTCGGTACATCAAAGGCCGTGATATCTACGACCTTATTTGGTATCTTTCAGATAGAACCTGGCCAGAACCAAACATTGAGTTGTTGAATAACGCTCTGAGGCAAACTAACTGGGATGGCCCTGAAGTAACTTCAACGAATTGGCCGGAGCTTGTCCGCCAGCGGGTTGAAACATTTCGCTGGAAGCAGGTGGTTGATGATGTCAGACCTTTTCTCGAAAGGCCTGAAGACGTTGCATTGATGACAAAGGAAAATCTTTTGGGCCTGTTGCGAGATTAGAATATTGGTGTCAAAAAAGTGTCAAGTTGCCATCCACTGATGTCGGTATGAGCAGCGGTGGGCTATGGAGGGCAAACAGAAAAGTGGGTTAATCCGAGCCAGCGATTTGCAACAGAATTTGCAACAGACCTGCACGTTTAGGCTACTGTTGCACTTCGGTTGCGCTTCGGCCAGCATCATAAGTCTTTATTTGACAAGTATAAACCATTTCCTAACAACAAGTTAAAAACGCAAGTGTCGCCTTAGGAAACCGATGCTCTATCCTACTGAGCTACGGGCGCAAAAATTGCCTACCGTCGTTATTAAGGATACTAACCGTTGAAAAACATACTTTCAAGTGATAAATTTTATCTAATCTTATGCACAATCACTAAATAGGTTATGATGTACAGGCGGTATGAAGAGAGTTGTTTTTTTAATTTCGTCTCTTTTTCTTTGTTCAGTGAACTTAGCAATGGATTTCAAGCCACCTACCATAGCGGATAGGATTAAGGCCATCGGGGAAACTTCGGGGCTTCCGGAGACCTTAAAAAAGGCCTTGGAGTCGGACGATGACTTTGAAGCCATACCTGTCCCAAAACCCGGAGACTGGTTGGCCGTGCATCAGGAGAACGGACAAAGCTTTGATAAGTTTGTAAAATCGAGACCGAACCAGCCGGACAAATCCCGCAATAAAATCTATTTGCAGCCGTTAGGAGATTTCCCAAAGTATAAAATTTCTTTGGTAGAGAGGTTGCAGGAATATGCTGCTGCTTATTTTTCTATGCAGGTGGAGGTTCTTCCTTCCCTGACTTTAAGTGACAGGAATATCACCACGCGTATCAACAATTTTACGCAGAAGCGGCAAATCTTAACCAGTGATATATTGGCTATTCTCAAAAAGAGCCTTCCTGCCGATGCTTTTTGTGTCCTTGCCATTACTATGGAGGACCTTTATCCTGAGCCATCGTGGAATTTTGTTTTTGGCCAGGCATCGCTTCGAGAGCGAGTCGGGGTCTATAGTTTCGCTCGTTATGACCCCGCCTTTTATGGCGAGAATCGTGGAAAGGATTACGAAGAAATTCTATTGCGACGAAGCTGTAAGGTTTTGGCTCATGAGATAGGCCATATGTTCGGCCTGGAACACTGTATATACTTTAGGTGTATCCTGAATGGGTCCAATCACTTAAAAGAAAGTGATTCCCGGCCGATGCACCTTTGCCCGGTTTGTTTACACAAACTCCAATTTAGTATCGGGTTTGATGTTGTCAAGAGGTACGCCAACCTCTTTCACTTTTACAAAAAGGTCGACTTTGGTGATGAAGCTCAATGGTTGGCAAATCGCCTTAAATGGATTTTGGGAGATGAAGCTGCCCGAGCGATTATTGAGCAAAAAAGCGAGCAATGACTGTGTGCTGATATTTCAGTCCGCTTTTAGTAAAGAGGAGAGGATAACGATTTTGGCTGTTTTTAGTTAATGTACGTGGTAGTATTCCCACTGCCAGATGTATGACGGACCCGATTTTCTTCTTTTACGAGTATCAAGAAACGAATATCGAGTTTTTCAGTTAGCAGCGATACGCCAATCGCCTATAATTTATATTTATCCGACCGTCTTCTGGCGTACAAGAATAAAGCACAATGTTCTGGGAGAATATATTTTAGAACGCTAAAAATAATGAAAAGAGAAGACATATCACCAAGAAAATGGAGGATCTTATTATTGTCGACCATCTTTATTGTTTTCGTTATATGGGTTATTCAAACAAAACTACAAATAGTAAAATTCCCAGTTCCAAGCTATGTAATCGTTTGCAGTATCTTTGGTCTATTAATTTTAAATATAGTTGTTTTTTCCTTTAACCTTATTCTATCCCTATTTCATGCAAAAAATGTTAAAGACGAAGGGGAATTAGAAAAAATTATGGTACCAGCACTCAAAGGTAATCCAGAATATTTACCAGAAATTGTCACAGTAATTACTCAATGTCTAACCGCAATTTGTCTGGGCTTGATTGGTGGTACACTCATTTATGTTTTTTTTAAATGTAATAAAAGTGTTATGACAAGGGCATAAACACAGATGCAGCTTCGCTGCTGAGTTTTTACGTTGGATAGGAAAGAGAAAGAAGGCATCCAGAGCGGTCGTTTCATATTTGCGATTTTAGATTTACGATTTAACTGGGAAATCCAAGTTTAGGGATGCTATCTATTCTTATTATCAAGCCATTGTAAATTGATGCCAGCGCGTTGCAACCGTTCGAGTGTGTGAGGGTATGAGTTAACTACTTCTTCTTCGAGGTTTCTTACGAGAGTAGAGGCAAGGCGGTTAAGAAGGTTTTGTCGCTCGGCTCTGGTAACAATTCTTGGGTCAGCCGACATTGCAGCAACAACTCAAAAGCAGTATATCAGATTTGAAGACTGTTCTCAATGCGGTGCTTTCTGTGGCGGATAACATCCCTGATTTTGAACGTGAAACCGAATATATATCGCTAAAGCAGGATGTTCCGCCTACCTATACTTTCTATCATGGTGGTATTACCTCCACGGATTATGATGGCGTGGTGGCGGTTGATGATTGGAAAAAAGTAGCTAATGAATATGTCACTGACCAGTCCACCGCCAAATGGACCAGATGGCATCGTGATTCATATGCGGTTGGTGCTCTGGCGCGTTTTAACAATAACGCCGACTTTCTATCGCCGCTGGCAAAAGATTTTGCCAAAACTTTTGGCCTGAAGAAAGGGTGTTACAATCCATTTATGAACACAATCGCTCAACTTGTTGAGTGTGCTCATATTGTCGAAACAACTATCGAACTCATTGACGAACTTTTGGGTAACGGGCTTAAAGAAGAGGAGCTTGCCAGAAGTAGGCCGAGAGCAGGTAAAGATAGCGGTTGTGTCGAAGCGCCGCGAGGCATACTGTTTCACGAATATGAGTTTGATAGTAAAGGTAACTGTGTCGCTGCGGATATTTGCATCCCGTCTAACCAGAACCACGCCAATATTCAAAAGGACTTTGAGAAGTTAGTGCCCCAGATTGTCAGCGAGGGGGAGAATACGGTTCGGCAGAAGCTTGAAATGCTCGTTCGTGCCTATGACCCATGCGTCTCCTGCTCTACGCACATGCTGGATATTAAGTTTGTC
>Ga0299912_10003166_pt1 | contig 13491 bp, 12 predicted proteins | sample RVTome_2_FD_207667 | JGI IMG/M metagenome (GOLD analysis project Ga0299912, IMG submission 207667) | Soil microbial communities from uranium-contaminated site in the Upper Colorado River Basin, Wyoming, United States - RVT95D214 (version 2) ...
GGTACCTGTCCCTATTGTCGCTCCTGAGGCGGAAAACGTCCCGGACGCCCCCTGACCAAAGCTCAGTAGTACACCCGTGGTACGAGCCCCATTGAAGTCGCCGTCCGTGCCCGAGGCCGTCAACATCCCGCTGACCGTCAGGTCTTGCCGTGCATTTACCGTCAGGTTGCCCGCCACCGTTACATTATTCAAAGTCGTGGTGGTAGCGGCCGTTGCCGTATTGTTTAGATTAATGTCGGACAGATAAGTGCCGGTCGTAGAGAGATTGATCGCGTTACGCAGGTTGTTCGCATTGGTCAGATTGATATCGCCTTCCGACGCTCCGGTAATCGATGTAAAGGTTGATGTGCCGGTAACATCGAGAAAGTCATTGTCAGATACGGCCGTGCCTTGAGAGATACTGACGTTTGATGAAACACCTCGTGCCGTGACATCCAGAGTACCGCCCACCACCATGCCACCCAATTTCACATAGCCGTTCATATCGATGGTGGCGTCGCCGGTACCGGTGGTGATAGTCACCGGATTACCCGTCGTGGAGGTGGCAGTATAGTTGACGCCGCTCGCCTGGAAATTGCCGTTACCCGTGTTTATCGGCGAATGGAGAGTTACATTGCCATCATCTACGGCATCGACGTCGGCGCTGAGGGTGACCGAACCGTTTGCCGTGATTGAGCTGGAGGTACCAGTGACAATGTCCCGATCGGCATTGACTACCAGCGAACTTGGTCGTTCAGATACGCTCCCGACACCACCGTCAATCGTAACGTCGTTGCCGGCGGCCAATGAAATCGTTCCTGTCGTGAGAAGATTGGCCCCCGCAGCGATCTCGATATTACTGTAGATAGCACCAGAACCACCAAACAAACAAGAGCCACCACAATTCGTGTTTCCCGCCGTAATCGATAGGGCACCTGCTTTCAAGTCAATGTCTTGATTTACTAAGACATCGTCACCAGCCCGCAAGATTAGAGTATTAGTATTACCGGAATTTGCCGTAATGCCCTGATTAACGATAATATCCCGGCGCGCCTGCAATTCAACGTTCCCTGACTCCAGCACTAACGCGATACGGCTGGCGGTAATATCAAAATCTGAGCTGCTGCTGTCATAAAATAACACGGTCAAATCCAATGGCCCGTAAGTCGGCACCTCACTGACTGGAGTTAATTCATTATTATCAAGTGTGGGTCTATTAGAGTCTCCGCCGACGATAGTGATATCCCTTGGATCTAGCAGCAATGTTCCACCCTGGCCATGGTGCGCACCAAGATCCACTTCGCCATCAAACATCAGGTTTTCCTTGCCGGAAACTTCAACCAGCCCGCCGTCACCGGTCACGCTTCCGCCACGGACTGAAACGCCGCCCAGAAAATAGGTATTCTGATTGGCCCAGACAACCACCGTGCCACCATTGCCGTCGGTACCAGCATCCGCCTGTATCTTTGCATTGGTACCAATAACTGTCGTTGTGGCATTACGAATCTTTTCGTTCTTGCCCTGATAATCTCCGCCGATCAGCGCCTGCCCGCCGCCGTTGGCGCCGGTGGCATTGACCGCCGCAGCATCGAACAGTCCGACCTTGTCACCCAGTACCTTAACCGTGCCGCCTTTTCCGTCTTTCTCGGAATGCACGGAGGTAACGCTGCTCCCGGTCAACAGTGTTTTGTCCTGGGCATGCAGTTCGATCTCACCGGCATTACCACTGGCCGCATCAGCACGCAATTCACCGCTACTGGTGACGTTTTCGCCAAGCAGGACTATTCGGCCCACATTTTGATCGCTTGATGTGGTAGAGGTATCTATTGTGCCGCTGTTGACCACGTCCGCCCCGCTGCCCAGAGTAAAGCTGCCGTCTTCGTTCACGACGACGCTAGTGGCCTGATCCAGACCCGCGGTATTGACCGCTTGAGAAAACACGTCCTGGCTGGTGCTGGCGGTGAGAAGTACCCGCCCGCCCTCGGCGTGAATCTCGCCGCCGTTCATCACCGCCGGATCGACGCCCAGTTCGTCCTGCAGGATCTCCTTGCTGACCCGCACACCCAGCAAGCCTCCATTGTCGAACGTGAGCACAGCCTGCTTACCCGCGGCGAGCGATACCGTTCCGAGATTGGCGACGATCAAACCATCGTTCTCCACCTGCTTGCCCATGAGGGCGACATTGCCACCCAGGGAAGCATTGATGGTGCCGTTGTTGATGACCTTGCCATCGGTGCCCAGCACCTCGTTAAAGATGTAGTTGCCGTTCATGAAGTCGGACGGGGCGATGTCCAGACCGGAGGCGATGATGCCGCCGACATTGACCACGGAGGTGGGGGTAAAGAAGATGCCGTTGGGGTTGACAAGGATCACCTGCCCGTTGGCATCGATACGCCCGGCGATGGTGGAACCGTTGTTGCTCAGGATGCGGTTGAGGGAGATAGAGGAGGAATTTGGCTGGATGTACTGCACACGCTCATCGGCACTGACGTTATAGCTCTGCCAATTGATGGCCATGTTCTGGGTAGACTGGTTGATCGTCGTGGTGAGTCCTGATTGCGAAATATTGCCGGCGCCACCGACGACTTGCGCACCCTCAGGACCGGCCAAGGCATTCCCAGCCGCCATTACGAGCAACGCGTTACGCACCGCCTGCGCACAACGACGCAACGTGAAGTTCGTGCGTACCTGTCTCACAGTTCCCCCTTCTCCAGACAATTTGCGAGGTTCATTCATCAAGTCAAACTAGTTGAAATTCCGTCGCTAGAGTGAAGGTACCGTTAGAGACAGAAAATATCATGAGGTCATCCGTGTTGACTCTACTGCGTGTAGCAGCCAGCCCAGTATAATCCGTCCCATTGATGGTGCTATCTGTGCAATTCGTGACCATCACGCTGATGACATATACATTTGTACCAGCCACGGGGACAAAAGTGCCGTTCATTTCACAATTGTTAAAAGTGCCTGATACACTATTATGCTCGACCGCTAAGGCCCCCGTATTTAGGACGGTATACGCGTGTCCTGAGAGTGGTGCAGTAGACCCTCCCCAGCCCGTCCCTGTCCCCTCCGTCGCAATCCGCGTTATCGCCGCGGGATCGTTATTGCTCAGCGCATAAATGACGCTAAACGTGCCGTTACCCGCACCGGTCCCTGTCAGGGTGCCGGTGATCGATGAGCCTTGAGTGATGGTGCCGCTGGCGGTTGCCGAAATCGGATTCTGGCCATTGGTGTATATCGTGAAGGTCGCGGTATAACTGCTTTGATTGATGCTGGTAATTGTGCCGTCATAGACCAGGTTATTTGCGGCGCTCATCATGATGATGCGGTTGCCGCTGACCATCGCCTGCATATCGGTGATGCTCAGATCGGTGGTGTCATCCGACTGCTTTACCAGGGCCGTGCCATCGTTGCTGTAATACCCGGTCGGATTGGCATTCGCCGGCGTGGAGCTGCTACCCCCACACCCGTGCAGGACCAAGCCGGCCAACAGGACCAATAGCGCGTTACGGATAACCCAGTGTGACTTGAATAGATGTTTCATTACGGTGAGTCCTTTCCGTCGAGGAGAGTGTCGGGGTCAATGGGGTCCTGCCGCGGGCGGTAGCGTGGCGCAGGTGAATGACCTATCCCGCAGGTGCGGGGGCGCAGTCGGTAGTGCAGCGGCTATTCGGAAGCCTGGCGGCCGACGACGTGCGGATGGCCCATGGCTTTGCCTGCCGGGGGACAGTGAATAACGCAGCGACCAGCAGCGAAGCCGGTTGGAGGGCGACAAATCGGGAGAAGGTGGCGCGTGGCGCCTAGATGATATGGCAGTATTCAAGATAACCATCCCTGTCAGCCCCAATTCAGTAGGGTTGTCCTGGCCACGCAGTCATGCCTATGACTGGTGACAATTAGCTGCGCTCTCGTAAACCGGGCGTCCGAGCGGGGACGGCCTGTGGCTTTGCATGCGGGGATTGTAGAGGGATTAACTAGGGAATCCCTCCCCACGTGCCTTGGTCAGAGCACCGCGTCAGCGGGGCCCATTGTCGAATATTCGCCGGCGTTTTTCCAATGGAATTGTGATACCAAACGATTACTGTAGGGTATTGCGGATTGGCTGCACCGGCGGAAGGCTTGAGCGAACGTATATATATCCCTCGCTTGCGCCGGATGCCTCACGCCGCACATCCGGTTTTTTCTTACTGCGCATTTTCCGATTGGCCTTCATTCAGACCCACCGCGCGGCGAAGCCATTGCCCTAGTCCTTGCTTTCGGCTCTGCGACAACCTAGCCATGGACTTCACTTGCGAAATGACACGCCATGCCCGCCCAACACGCCCTCAACACAGGCCGCAAAACATGGAGCGTCGGAAAATCATGGATGCCACATACTGACCGAACGCATGCGATTGTTATGTGTTTTTCATTCGCTCGGCCAAAAGCTCCAGTACCTTCCGCCTATCAACCGTTGGGTCATTCTCTTGAAGGGATTGCCCAAACTCTAATGGATTCATATTTACTGACGGAGGTCTTACTCTTAAATCCGCACCATGTCCTAACAGGAACCTGGCCATTTCAACGTCATTCAACAAAACAGAACCGTAAATTGGCGTCAGATTGTAATCCCCATAATGATTAACCCCATTAACATCAAGGCCGTTCGAAAGAAAGAATTCTGCTATTTTGTACTTCTTCTCACTGCCCCCATTTAGAATGAACGCCAAGCCAGCACCGCTCGCGATCTGCTCGACATCCGCTTTAACATTTCTGTGATTGTACAGGTAGTATTCGCATATTTTCCCCGGCATTCGGATGCCTCCTTCATCTGAGGCGCACAAAATTATTGCCTCAGCATCCATATTCGAAAGGTCATATGTCGTTAGCCCAACAATCCCTGCAACAAGCAATACGACAATACTTGCCGCAATTTTTTTCGGATTCATAGAATCAACCCCACGCCCGTAACAGACCGACAGCTGGCTTGTTATAGGATAGAAAAGCGCCCGACTGTTTTCCAAGCGAAGCAGTGCTCGCAAGCATTCTCAGCTGGATTCTAAAGCGCCTCGCTATCTCGACCCGAACAAACTCGTATATCTTTACATCTTGGAGATCATGAACCGTTGCATGTTTAAACCAGTTCCGGATTGCTCTCTTGCCAAAATCTTTAATTATTTTCAGAGCACCCTTGGCCGGATTGGTTGTACTTCTGAATATTGCCTCGACATACCCTACTGCATAAGAAGCATCAATGGCCTCGACCAAAAGACCTTGAGCAAAGCCTATTGTCTCATCAGTTACAGTAAGCGATTCAATTATCGCGTGATCTACCGACTCAAACATGAATTTGAGAATAGCGCGAGTCTCTTCTTCAGTGAAAAGAAGCTCTTCCTTTTGAAACTTATAAAGTTTGCTTGTAGTTCGACATGACCGTTCCTTTTGCTCATGTAAAATATGAAACATCGTTTATTCCACGATATCCCTAACTGACCGCGCGCGCATAGGTCGCTGTCTCGGGTGCAACGGTGGCCCGTCTGGCGTTGCGGATATTCGGATTGTTACCTTGACAACCTTCGCCGACCAACGCGGCGCGCACTGAGGTGATACCGTTCTCTGTCAATAGCGTGGTGTTCTGTGCATGCAGCCCGATCTCGCCCGCGTTGCCGCTGGCTGCATCGGCGCGCAATTCACCGCTGCTGGTGACGTTCTCCCCGAGCAGGACGATACGGCCCACGCCTTGGTCGCTTGATGCAGTAGAGGCATCGATTGTGCCACTGTTAACTACGTTCGCCCCGCCACCCAGGGTAAAGCTGCCGTCTTCATTGACGACGACGCTGGTGGCCTGATCCAAACCCGCGGTATTGACCGCCTGGGAAAACACGTCCTGGCTGGTGCTGGCGGTTAGAAGCACCCGCCCGCGCTCGGCGTGAATCTCGCCGCTGTTCATCACCGCCGGATCGACACCCAGTTCGTCCTGCAGGATTTCCTTGCTGATCCGCACACCGAGAAGGCCGCCGTTGTCGAAGGTCAACACGGCCTGTTTTCCAGCCGCGAGATTTACCGCCCCGAGGTTAGCGACGATCAAACCATCATTTTCGACCTGCTTGCCGATGAGGGCGACATTGCCACCCAGAGAAGCATTGATGGTGCCGCTGTTGATGACCTTGCCCTCGGTGTCCAGCACTTCATTGAAGATGTAATTGCCGTTCATGAAGTCGGAAGGGACGATGTCCAGACCGGAGGCGATGATGCCGCCGACATTGACCACTGAGGTGGGGGTAAAAAAGACGCCGTTGGGATTGACCAGGATGACCTGGCCATTGGCATCGATGCGCCCGGCGATGGTGGAGCCGTTGTTGCTCAGGATGCGGTTGAGGGAGATGGACGAACTGTTCGGCTGGATATACTGCACGCGCTCATCGGCATCGACGTTGTACGACTGCCAATTGATCGCCATATTCTGGGTAGATTGGTTGATCGTCGTGGTTAGGCCGGATTGCGAGATACTGCCGGCGCCGCCGACGACCTGCGCACCCTCAGGACCGGCCAAGGCATTCCCAGCGGCCATTACGAGCAAAGCGTTGCGTACCGCCTGCGCACAATGACGCAACGTAAAGTTCGTGCGTACCTGTTTCACGCCTATTCCCTTTTCCAATTTATTTGTGAGATATGTTCACAAAATTAATCGAATATGAATTCAGCATTTAAACTAAAGCTGCCGTTGGAGGCCGAAAATACCATGATATTATCTGGATCGACGTCGCTGTGCGTAGCGGCTAGTCCGGTGTAATCAGTGCCGTTGACGGTACTATCTGTGCAATTATTCACTGTCACACTGATGGCATATACGTTCACCTCGGTTATGGGGACAAAGGTGCCGCTCATTTCACAACCATTAAACGCACTGACAGACCCAGAAGTGGCGACTGCCAAAAGCACACCTATGTTGCTTACCTCGTATGCATGGAGCCTAAGGGATCCATTATCCCCAACCCACACTATCCCCTCCTTCGCAATCCGCGTTATCGCCGCCGGATCGTTATTGCTCAGCGCATAAATGACGTTAAACGTGCCGTTGCCCGCGCCGGCTCCTGTCAGGGTGCCGGTGATCGATGAACCTTGAGTGATGGTGCCGCTGGCGGTTGCCGAAATCGGATTCTGGCCATTGGTGTATATCGTGAAGGTCGCGGTATAGCTGCTTTGATTGATGCTGGTAATCGTGCCGTCATAGACCAGGTTATTCGTGGCGCTCATCATGATGATGCGGTTGCCGCTGACCATCGCCTGCAAATCGGTGATGCTCAGGTCGGTGGTGTCATCCGACTGCTTTACCAAGGCCGTGCCGTTGTTGCTGTAATACCCGGTCGGATTGGCATTCGCCGGCGTGGAGCTGCTACCCCCACACCCGTGCAGGACCAAGCCGGCCAACAGGACCAGCAGCGCGTTACGGATAAACCAGTGTGACTTAATTAGGTGTTTCATTACGGTGAGTCCTTTCCGTCGAGGAGAGTGTCGGGGTCAATGGGGTCCTGCCGCGCGCGGTCGCGAGGCACAGGCCAATGATCTATCCCGCAGGTGTGGGGGCGCAGTCGGTAGTGCAGCGGCTATTCGGAAGCCTAGCGGCCGACGACGTGCGGATGGCCCATGGCTTTGCCTGCCGGGGGACAGTGAATAACGCAGCGACCAGCAGCGAAGCCGATTGGAGGGCGACAAATCGGGAGAAGGTGGCGCGTGGCGCCTAGATGATATGGCAGTAATCAAGATAACCATCCGTGTCAGCCCCAATCCAGTAGGGTCGTCCTGGCCACGCAGTCATAGGTATGACTGGTGACAATTAGCTGCGCTCTCGTAAACCGGGCGTCCGAGGGGACGGCCTGTGGCTTTGCATGCGGGGATTGTAGAGGGATTAACTAGGGAATCCCGCCCCACGCGCTTTGGTCAGAGCACCGCGTCAGCGGGGCCCATTGTCGAATATTTGCCGGCGTTTTTCCAATGTAATTGCTATGTCCAACTATTGTCATATGGTATTCATGCGGATAGGTAACAGGCCAAGGGCTGGAGGGACGCCTACGTCATCCACCGATGGCATGACTATCCCCCGGCACAGCGCTATCTCGCCGGCGAGGAATACCAGAATTTTTGGCATGCGCTACCCCTGATCCGTAATTTACTCTATCTCTTTTATTAGATGCCAGCTCGCTTTGCTATCTACGGACAAGATAAATAGCCGCATATTGAAATAGTCCCCTCCTTCTACGTGGTCCCGCACAACAAGAAAGATATCTTCAACACCATCATTATTGGCATCCCCACGCCCAATAATTTCAACTTCCTGATATCCACCTTTGTTGAAGTAGGCAGCTTTGGATTTCGAGTGCGACTCATATTTAACTATCGGCGTTACGTCATTCATGGACATTAGCTCCGTGTTTTCCATGTCTCGCCTCGACTCTTCCGTCGATATCCGTAATGCCATTGCTTTGGGCCACAACTTCGGCATGGTTTCACCAAGCACATTCCTGGGAAGAAAGGTCTCCTTCGAGTCTTTTGCGTTCATTAGGAGACGGGTTGCTTCGCACATAATCTTGAGCTCAAGGTAGGCACTCATTTCATTCTCGTTGGCTGTGCGGGGCGTTCCTTTAACCTTGGTGAAATAATCGTGACAGGAACCAAGCGCGGCCTTGCCAACTTTTGTATTTATGACGTCGACTTCGGCGTACCAAGTTGCATCAACCAATTTTTCCAGATCATCGACGCTATTTAATGTGACGTCTTGAGAATCAAGAAGAGATAGCATGGAAAACCCCGTATCCCAGCTCACAGGTATATTTTTATTGGCTTCGCCGACAATGGGCGCCGCGCAACCCACGATCCAAAACGAGCACAGAAACAGGGTCATCGTAATGGAAGCCAGAAATTTTGTATTCATATGACACCCATCGAACTATAGTTTCGTCGTTTTGCTGGCAGCCGCAGCCTTTTCAAACAAATCTTTTACGTATTTGTTTCTTTCTGCGGAAATTGGAGCCTTCCTGTTGGATTCTTTTGCTGCCGTAGCCCAGTCTTTGTCTATTACCGCCTTTTTGAAGGTCGGCCACTTGTTGTTCAGATCGGTCATCCCGACATTAAAAATGATATCGAACAATGCGAGCTGCACCTCATTCGGAAACGTAGAGAAGTCCGAGAATATTTTCTTCAGTTCGCTCTCGAAGTTATCTATATGTTTATTGGTTAAAGAATTTATGTCTGCATCGGCCAGATGTAGTTTGGTAGATTTCTTGTAGAAAGAGGCTATCCGGTTTGTTGGTTGTTTTTTAACAGCCTCATAATCTGCCTTTATTTCCTCTTTTGAGGCCGGCTTGTTGTCGCTCTTTTTGAAACTCAGTGCTTGGGCACTAGCGAGATCCTTCAGTAGGTGCCCGACGCCGACCGTAACCAATCCTTTCGAATCCAGATACATATGGTTGATTCGACCCTCATATTTTTCCATCTTAGAACGCAATGTGGCTTTTGCTGTTTCTGAAACCATCTGTTATCTCCAATATCGATTTTGGTGTCGGTCACGAACACCAGCATGTAAACGTATCGATCATTCCGCTGTTGACCACGATAGGGAACCACGCAACGGCCAGGGACGGCGCTGGTTGGAACGCGATAACACGGGGGAGGTCGGCGCGCGGCGCCGCGAAAATGCATTGGCAGTAAGCAAGATAACCATCCGTGTCAGCCCCAATCCAATAAGGGTCGTCCTGGCCACGCAGTCATACCTATGACTGGTGACAAATAGCTGCGGTCTCGCAAACCGGGCGTCCGAACGTGGACGGCCTGTGGCTTTGCATGCGGAGATTGTAGAGGGATTGACTAGGGAATCCCTCCCCACGTGCCTTGATCAGAGCACCGCGTCAGCGGGGCTCATTGTCGAATATTTGCCGGCGTTTTTCCAATGGAATTATGATGTCCGACAATTACAGTTCAGTATTGCGTGCTGACTGGCAGCAGGCCGAAGACTGGAGCGCGCGGTTCTGATGTTGCGCTACACTAGCATCGCCTTAAGGGCAAGGAGCCATGATGGTCAAGAATCTATATTTCCTTATTGTTCTACTTTTTTCTCTCCATGCTGTAGCAGCTGAAGATACAGGCTTCAATGAAATATGCCGCATCTATACTGAAGCGCAGAACAGCAGCATGTTGGGGCAGCAACTAAGCACATACATCTTTGACAACGTTGAGCAACGGGTAATATCGAAAGACGCCCGTGATGCACACGACGCCATCTTTCAGCTGGACCCCACCAAACGCTATGAAATATTCAAGCAATCCGCAGAGCTGGCACTAAGGCACCTGTGGAACTGTCCGGCAGCGAAAAACTTGATGCACTAGCTGTTAAAAAATATTTTGATTTTCTTTATGAAAAAAATATAAACAGTAACCACCGAAACAATATATACGCAGAGTGTGGCAACTATGACCACTTGGTTATCGATGCGGCTTACGATAAGGAAAATGCCGTAGATCGCAAGAGCCCAGTACGCAAAACCTAGAACCTCATCGAGCAACGTGAACTTCGCGATAGAGTAGGCCCACGTTTTTGGCTTCATAAGGCGGCAACTAGAACTAGTTTTTAACAAGCTTCCCGTCCCGCCAAAAGTACGTATTATCCTGATAGGTCGCGGCGTCATCCTTTACTGTATTGCTCAATGACTTGTCGGACGGGTGCAAAGCAAACCTGACATAATTTCCGATTCTTGAGAATTGGTCCTTCTCTGCATCGAAGACCCAATAGTCCATGTATTGGTTGGCCAATCCGAATGATGTGCTGATGGCAACATCAGGGATGCCATCGAAATTGATGTCATCAAACAGGACAACGCCTTTGTCACCATCAAGCATACTGGTATCCGGGGATACCTCCAGCAGCTGCTGCTTGCCACGATAGCTTACAAGTATCGACTTTAGCTGAATTTCATCAACGGCAATCCGGCTGCTTTGTATAGCCACCTTATAGTCATCACACACACAGGACGACAGATTGTCGTAGTCAAATTCGCATTCCGTTGCACTTCCGGCCGAACTAGCCATTTCAGCGCATCCCAGCAACGCGACTGCAGCCAATACGTAGAGTGATCTCATAGATTAATTAATTCATGGATTTGGTTCAGCCTTCGGCTATCCGCAAAGAACAGAATTATCAGGCCATGGCTTTTCCTATTAGGGAAGGCCTGAATCAGTCCATCCTGGACTTCTCAGACCACGCAAATCGAAACGTGCGATTTTCAATGTGCTTCATTTTCCAACAACTTATCGTCGTTGAAAAATGGCGGCACATCCCTGTGCCGCGGAAGCTCTGAACTTATTTAGAGCTTCCCTAGAAGAGATAAATAGTCTATCTAGATCCGACCTCTCCTCATCCGCCCGCCATTCGCTCGCAACAAACGACAGATTGAAATTCCTATTCCCCTCACCGGGCAGACGATTTGATCACGCTGCCCGACACTTATCTCAGGTGCGGGACGGACGCCCCACCGGGATTCGATCGCGATTGAGCGCGCCGCTCTGGGACGCCACCGCGTCATCTGCAAGACACGCGAGGCGTACGCTCCGCCAGGGATGAGCTCTCCCCGAGACGGGGCGGGCTCATGCCGATACCGAACACGACACTGACCGGGCGACACTCATGCAGGCACGCCGGTTGGCACCTTACGGTGCCAGCGTCGCGAAATAGGGCGATACCTCGCCGCCGACGCTGATGAAGTACCCGCCCGCGTAGACGGTGTCGCCCGCCACGGCGAGGGTGTAGACCCAGTGGTTGACACCCGGATTCCAGTCGCGGAGCGTGCCGTCGGTACCGATGGCAGCGAGGTAATTGCGCGGCTGCCCGCCGACGCTGGAGAAGTACCCGCCCGCGTACACGGTGCCGCCCGCCACGGCGAGGGCCTTGACCCAGCCGCTGACACCCGGATTCCAGGTGCGGAGCGTGCCGTCGGTGCCGAGAGCGGCGAGGTTTTTGCGCGTCTGCTCGCCGACGCTGGTGAAGTACCCGCCCGCGTACACGGTGTCACCCACCACGGCAAGGGCGTTGACCGTGCTGTCCGCATCCGGATCCCAGGCGCGGAGCGTGCCGTCGGTGCCGATAGCGGCGAGATTATTGCGCGTCTGCCCGCCGACGCTGGTGAACTGCCCACCCGCGTACACAGTATCTCCGGCCACGGCGAGGGCGTAGACATTGTTGTTGGCATCCGGATCCCAGGCTCGGAGCGTGCCGTCGCTGCCGATGGCGGCGAGGTGATTGCGCGGCTGCGCGCCGACGCTGGTGAAGTACCCGCCCGCGTACACGGTGTCGCCCGCCACGGCGAGGGCGTCAACCTGGCTGTTGGCATCCGGATTCCAGGGGCTCAGCGTGCCGTCGGTGCCGATGGCGGCGAGACGATTGCGCGTCTGCCCGTCGATGTTGGTGAAGCCCCCGCCCGCGTACACGGTGTCGCCCGCCACGGCGAGGGCGTAGATCGAGCCGTTGGCATCCGGGTTCCAGGCACGGAGCGTACCGTCGGTGTCGAGGGCGGCGAGGTGATTGCGCGGCTGCGCGCCGACGCTGGTGAACCGCCCGCCCGCATACACGGTGTCGTCCGCCACGGCGAGGGCGAGAACCTCGCCGCCGGCACCCGGATTCCAGGCGCGGAGCGTGCCGTCGGTGCCGATGGCGGCGAGGTGATTGCGCGTCTGCCCGCCGACGCTGATGAAGTTCCCACCCGCGTACACGGTGTCGCCCGCCACGGCGAGGGCGTAGACATAGCTGCTGGCGTCCGGATCCCAGGCGCGGAGCGTGCCGTCGATGCCGATAGCGGCGAGATTATTGCGCGTCTGCCCGCCGACGCTGGTGAACCCCCCACCCGCGTACACGGTATCTCCGGCCACGGCGAGGGCATAGACAATGTTGTTGGCATCTGGATCCCAGGCGCGGAGCGTGCCGTCGGTGCCGATGGCGGCGAGGCGATTGCGCGGCTGCGCGCCGACGCTGGTGAAGTCCCCGCCCGCGTGCACGGTGTCGCCCACCACGGCCAGAGTGCGGACCAGGCCGTTGGCATCCGGATTCCAGTCGCTGAGCGCGCCGTCCGCCTGGATATGGGCCAGGCGATTTCGGGGCACTCCACCCACTTCGTTGAAATTCCCGCCGATGTAAAAACCGCCGGCGCCGTCGGCTGCGGTGGCAAATATCTCGCCATTCACCAGCGGGAAGGCCCCCGGCAGGCCGCTCGCCCCGTCAAAGGGCACACCATAGCCGCTGCGCACCCCAACGCGGGTGAACTCACCGCCCAGGTAGGTGGTGCCGCTCGCATCATGGGCGATGGCGCGGACAATGCCATTGGGCACCAGCATGTCCGGGCGCGCCCCGGCCTCGTTGTAGGTCGCACTGACGCCTACCGCCTCGAGCTGAAACCAGTAATTCTGGCCATTGGTGAGGCCGCTCACGGTGTACGGGGCGGTCACGTTCGTGACCAGGGTGCCCTCGGGGCACAGGCTGTAGTTACTGGT
>Ga0299912_10003167_pt1 | contig 13490 bp, 12 predicted proteins | sample RVTome_2_FD_207667 | JGI IMG/M metagenome (GOLD analysis project Ga0299912, IMG submission 207667) | Soil microbial communities from uranium-contaminated site in the Upper Colorado River Basin, Wyoming, United States - RVT95D214 (version 2) ...
GGTTACCTCTATCTCCCCTAATCCTTTTGCTTTGCTATAATGAACCGTGATGGCAGCTGCTCTTCCAATATCTCCATCATCAAGTTCTCCTCTCAGAAGGGATTGAGGTCCTGGGAATTTGGAGGTTTTTAATAAAATGTCTTTCTCCTGAGAGAAAGTGTGTATCTTTCGATTCTCCTCTTCATTTCTTCCAACAATCACTTTAACCTTCGGAGAAAGTCGAAAATGTCTTCCCACCTTCAGAAGGTGAACATCATTGAGTGAAAAATCGGGGTGATGGAGAATCAGATCTCTCAATCGCTTTGAAAAACCTGGGTCTGTGAGAAGGCAACCCCCTGCAGGACAAGGATAGTCCTGTATGCCATAATGGTCTGCTAATCGAATCTGTGGTTTTCTTGATCGACCCTGCATATTCAGAAGCTTTTCCCTGTCCACCCAGCCCTCTTTTTCAGGTATTGAGGCCGGAAGAAGTTTAGCCGAAAGCGGTCTAAGAATAAAACCCTCGAGCCCTGCCTCTTTTTCGATGAGGCACATCGAATCCCTTCGCTGTGACATAGGCCTCTGCCCTAAAACCTCACCAGTAACGATAAAGGAAGCGCTGGCGTCTTCCATATAGGCCTTTGCCTTCTTCAGCATGAAGATCCGGCAGTCAATACACGGATTCATATTGCTTCCATAGCCGTGCTTTGGATGCTTCACCACATCCAAGTATTCTTCAGAAACATTGAACACCCTTAAGGGAATACCCAGACTATCTACAGCCTTCTGGGAGGCCAGACAACTTTCCCCCTTATGGGTGCATGTACAGAAGACCGTCAAAAAATTGAGAGCCTCCAATTCAATTCCCTGCTCCATCACCACCTTGACTGCCAGCGTACTGTCGAGTCCTCCGGAGAGGAGGGCGATGGCCTTCATCCCAACACCTCGTTCATCGATCCTGAACGAAAACCCTGAAGATCCAAAGTGATATACTTATAACCAATCGCTTTTAAATGGCCTACCACCTTCTCTCTCAGCGATCCTTCCATCAACCGATCCATCTCTTCCTGCATGATCTCGATCCTGGCCAGGTTCTGATAGTGTCGGACTCGAACCTGTTTAAATCCAAGCCCAAACAGGAAATCCTCTGCCTTCCCCACCATCCTTAATCCCTCCATCGTTATCTCTTCTCCATACGGAAACCGTGATGCGAGGCATGCAAAGGAGGGTTTATCCCATGTAGGCAGACCCAATGTATTGGATAATTCTCTTATATCCGCTTTTGTAAACATGGCTTCCTTAAGAGGACTCCGAATCCCTAGCTCCTGAATGGCTTTCTTCCCAGGCCGGTGATCCATCTCATCATCCAATGTCGAACCCTCAACGACAAAAGGTATAGACTCCTTTTCAGCAATTTTGATTAACTCTTCGAAAAGTCTCTTTTTGCAATAGTAGCAACGGTTGGTAGGATTTTTAGAAAATCCATCGATCTCCAACTCATTCGATTCAATCAGGAGATGTCTTCCTCCTATGGCCTGAATCACATTCTTTGCCTCTGCTAATTCCCTTTCAGGATATAGAGGAGAGAAGGCAGTGACAGCGAGTACATTTTCATCTTCGAGGGTATCTTTGGCGACCTTGAGAAGGAGGGTACTGTCAACCCCTCCTGAATAGGCCACGAGCACCTTTCTCAAAGACTGAAATATCTCTTTTAACTTTTGAGTTTTATTTTTTAACTCCGAACTCATAACTCCGAACTCTTAACTTTTCAATCTAACACTCGTCTCCGTGTCTGTTCTCAGTGACCATAATTGATGATTTGTTCTTTGTCCATCGCTCATTGTTAATTTCCCATTGCTAATTGTCCATTGCTAATTGATGACTTCTTTGATCCACCCACCCCCGAGGACCGTTTCACCGTCATAAAAGACAGCAGCCTGACCAGGTGTAATGGCCTTCTGGGGCGATTTAAACTTTACCTCCACACCATTCTCACCCTTTAAAAAAAGAGTAGCCTCTGAACCTGGATGGTTATAGCGGATCTTCACCTGGGCTGTGATGGGTGAAGCCATCTCTTGGACGGAGATCCAGTTAATCGAATCGACGATGAAGGTATCACTATAAACCTCAGCTTCTCCCCCAACGATTACCGCATTTTTATCTCGGTCAATTCCAATCACATAGAGAGGTTTCCCTTTGGCCAGGCGGAGACCTCTCCGTTGTCCAATCGTATAGAAAGGGATTCCTTTGTGCCTACCCAAGACATTCCCTGTCTGATCGATGATCGGACCAGGTTCGATAGATTCTTTCAACTTTTCCGAAAGAAAAGAGTGGTACGAGGAATGATGAATAAAACAGATTTCTTGACTTTCTGGTTTGTTGTGAACGCGGAGACCCAATTGAAGAGCCTTTTTCCTAATCTCTTCTTTTCGATATTCTCCCAAAGGGAAAAGCGAGCGACGAAATTGGTCCTGGGTTAAAGAGAAGAGGACATAAGATTGATCCTTTTTCATGTCCCTCCCTTTTTTTAAAAGATATCGTCCAATCCCTTCATCAAAATCCAATCTTGCATAATGGCCGGTCGCAATAAAATCTGCTTCCAGATCAAGCGCCCTCTCTAAAAAAGATCCAAATTTCACTCTTTCATTACAAAGGATACAAGGATTGGGTGTCCTTCCTTTAATGTATTCTCCGCAAAAATATTGGATGACCTCTTTTTCAAACTCATCTCTAAGATGAAAAACATAAAAAGGAATCTCAATCTGAAGAGCAACGCGTCTTGCATCATCGATATCGGCAAGGCTGCAACATCGGGCAGGACCTCCCTCGGCCCTATCCGTTGTTCCTATACACATCGTGGCTCCGATCACTTCATAACCCTTCTCCTTGAGAAGCCAGGCAGTGGTGCTCGAATCAACTCCCCCACTCATCGCAACCACTACCCTTTGTTTCACTCTACCCATTCCTTCCTTAAACTCTTGAGGCCTTTTTCAAAACAGTATTTCCATGGCCTGATAGGGGCAGACAGGGATACACAGCTCGCAAGCAATACATTTGTCTCGTTTAAAAGAAATCTCCATCTGTGATCGACTAACATCCAATGCCTTGGTTGGACACACTGAAATACATGCTGTACAATGGGTGCAGCGATCCTCATGCCATTTAACATCCTGAGCTAATGGTTGAATCTTTACACCGATCTCTTTGAGGTAATCAATTCCGGCTTCCAAGGCTCCCCTTTTCCCTATAATCTCTAAGACGAGTCTCCCTTCTTCTTTGGGTGTGATACGAGCCCTCATGATATTGACCATCAGATCAAAATCTTTCACCAACTTGGAAATCACAGGCTGACCGACAAGGTGTGAAGGATAACTCAGGACAACTCTCTTTTTTTGCATAGGAAACCTCCCTATAATAAGAATCAATGACCAATGCAAAATGGTCAATAACCAATGACCATCGATCATCGACTTCTTTTATTTCTTTTTTATGGGTCTTTCTTTTAATAGTTTGGAAACAATCCCAGAATCCATTAAAGGATAAGGATCAATGACCAATGCAAAATAATCAATGATCATTAACCATTGATAATTGAATTCTTTCCACTATTTTTTGATGGGTCTTTCTTTTAATGGTTTGAAAACAATCCCAGAATCCACTGAAGGAAGAGGCTCAACAGGTTTTGTTAAGAAAAACTTTCCTGCCTCGATCCATTCTTTTAAAATCTGGGTAATCTCCCTGGCCCTAAAATAACTGGAGAGTCCCGCAGTAGGAATCTCTTTCTCTTGTATAGTAATCTTCCCACTTTTAAGTTGCTTGTAGTTCACCTCTCCTAAACTTCCCGGAATAAATTGGGGATAGGCCTCACTATAGTCCACAACTTGGGCCCAGATTTCCTCATCCCGAATGGTTGTATATCGGAGTATTTCCTCATCTAAGATGGGAATGGGAACTCCAATTCCAATCGTGAGAGTAACCCCATAACCGGTGAAAGAAGTTCCTCTGAGCCATTTTGGACTCATCATTTTGAGATCACCCTTTACAGCGAGGGTTCCAGCGGTCATTTTGGGAATACCGCCCTCTGTTCGTTTCACATCAGGATTATGCTGAGTTCCACTCCCTACGACATATCCTATCCCTCCACCCAGAAAGATTCGAGTGCCCATACCAATGGTTTTGTAAAAAGGGTCATTCATGAGGGGACTCAACTGTCCAGCATTGCAATAGTTTGCATTGCCCATCTTGGGTTGAAGAACCCCCATATAGGTATAGATCATTCGATCTGAAAGATTGACGGCAACATTATAGTTTTGGTAGGCATTTCTTATATCGAAAAGAACTGCCTCGTTCATATCCTTGAGGGAGATATAGGTTTCTAAAGCCTTTCTGGGGTAACAATCTGTTCCATAGGCCGTCGCTGTAAGTCTCACATCCTTTCCAGCAACCAGTTCCTCAATCACATGTGCCCCCCCATAAGCGAACTTTCCCGGATAGATTTTATTTCTTGGATCATCATCTGGCATAGCAGTGGCCCCCAATAAAAAATCCACTGCCGCATAACCCGTATAGGCTGGGACATCGTTGAGGTAGGTCCTTCCTCCTCCAAGCTTAATCCGGGGTTTTGTATGGCCCACATTGAAGTAAGCTCCGGAGGAACACATCGGACCAAAAGTTCCTGTGGTAACAACATCTACTTCTTGAGCTGCCTTTTTCACCCCTTTTTCAGCAGCATAGTCAATGATCTCTTCAGCCGTGAAGACCACGGCTTTTCCTTTCCTAATCTTCTCATTTATTTCTTCAATGGTCTTCGCCATTTCTTACCTCCTGATTTAGCCTATAGCGCATGGCATATAGCTAATGGTTCCTATTCTTCAGGTTCTTGTTCTTAACTATTAAGGCTGCCTCTAATAATGTCATTCCTGCGAAAGCAGGAATCCAGAAACTCTTGAAATCACTTGACTCCCGCCGGAGTTTACCCCGTACTTGTTACGGGGCGGGAGTGACAAATTGATAATTATTAGAGGTTCCCTTAACGATTAGCTATCAGCAATCAGCCAAGTTCCCCTTTCGGAGTGATACATGATCCATAACATATCACCACCCCCTCTTTTCACAATGACCAAATTCCAATAGTCAAACGTTGTTACGTGATTGGTTATTGGTAATTGGAGCTTATTTGGAAATTGTGATTTGGTTATCGGAACTTTTTTTGAGTTCATTAAAAACCCATGTGCTGATATAGCGTTCTCCAGTATCAGGCAGGATGACAACGATCATCTTACCCTCGTTTTCCTGTCTCTTAGCCACCTCAATGGCCGCCCACACAGCTGCTCCTGAAGAAATTCCTGCTAAGATCCCTTCTTCTCGAGCCAACCTCTTCATGAACAATCCTGCGTTCTCATTCGATACCTTGACCACCTCATCAATCAAATCCATCCGAAGTACCTCCGGCAGGAAACCTGCGCCAATTCCCTGAATTTTATGAGGTCCAGGTCTCCCTCCGGAAAGAAAAGGTGAGGTCTCTGGCTCTACAGCAATGGCTTTAAATTCTGGCTTCTTCTGTTTGATCACTTCTGAAATCCCCGTAATGGTCCCCCCTGTTCCCACACCTGCCACTAAGATATCAACTTTACCGTCGGTGTCTTCCCAGATTTCTAAAGCCGTAGTTTTCTTATGAATTTCCGGGTTGGCAGGATTCTTGAATTGTTGGGGAATAAAATATCGTGGATCCTTTGCTGCCATCTCTTCTGCTTTCTTCACCGCACCCGCCATCCCTTCATGACCATTTGTTAAGACCAACTCCGCTCCAAGCATTCTGAGCAGATGGATCCGTTCTGACGACATCGTATCGGGCATCGTCAGTACCAATCGATAACCCTTTGCCGCACAGATAAAGGCCAATGCAATCCCTGTATTTCCGCTGGTGGGCTCCAGGATGATTGTATCTTTTTGTATCAGCCCCGCTTTCTCTGTCGCTTCAATCATTGAAACGCCGATACGGTCCTTGATGCTTCCACAAGGATTAAAAGACTCCAGTTTTGCCACCACTTCTCCTCGGCAACCCTGAGTAACCCGATTCAATCTTAATAGGGGTGTATGTCCTACCAATTCAGAAATGAGGTTGGCTATTCTCGCCATCTTCAATCTCCCATCAAAAACGGAAGTTCAAAACTCAAAATCCAAACCCGTAAAAGCGAGATCAAATCAATGACAATTGTATCAATTTAGCCCTTTGAAAAAATACACTCGATGACAGTGTTTTAGAGGCTCGTCATTCCTGCCCCGATTTTCATCGGGATAAACTCCAGCAGGAATCCAGGGTTCCCGGTGAAAACCGAGACCCAGTCTTTGAGATGGTTCCCGACTTTCGTCGGGACGACGTCTGGATTCCGGTTTTCACCGGAATGACGGACATAGACGGAGCCTTTTTCAAAAAGCTAAAGCGTTACTGACAATTTAATTTCAATACCCTCTTTTTTTCATTATTTGGTTTAGCTTTTTGTCTGAATTTGAGCTTAGACAATTGGAATTTCTGGCTATATATCGTACATTGGAGAAATTAGACCTTCTTTCTCTTCCTTCCGATTGAGCATATCTTCTAAGGTTATTGAATGAAAAACCTTATATATCGCTTCTTGAACGTCCTTCCAAACATCACGTGTTACGCAGGTTAGGACTTTTTTACAGGTGTTTGGATTATGTAAGCATTCGACCAAATCGAGTGGCCCCTCCAAAATCTCAACCAGATCATTCAACCAGATTTCAGAGGGGGGTTTGGCCAATGAATACCCACCTTTTGAACCACGAATCGCTTTGACTAAGCTAGCCGTCCGAAGGGGAATAATTACTTGCTCAAGGTATTTTAAAGAGATATCTTCTTTTTTTGCAATCTCCTTTAAATCAATAGGCCCCTTTCCATAATGAGAGGCAAGCTCCAACATTGCTCTTACCCCGTATCTAACTTTTGTTGAGATTTTCATAGGTTAGAAAATCATACTTTTTCTATAGGAATTAGACCTAACTAACCCAATTCAATATTGTTGTCAAGAAAGAATCAGAATATTTGTGGGGTTGAGACGTTCCAAGAGTGTTAGCGAATTGGTGTAGGCATTCTGATAAGGGATCACAACTTCGATGGTTTCTTTCTCCAATTTACAAAAATGATCCCTATGGAGACTAAAGGGAGGCCCACCATCAAAGAAAAGGTAAGTTCCTCCTTCAGGAAAAGGATACCAAAGAGGACCCCGAAGACAGGGGTAAAGAAGGTGAATGCAGAGAGTCTGCTGACCGAATAGTTGTGTATCAGTTTGAACCAGACGAAATAGCTCATAAAGGCAATGATGACCGATTGATAGACGATGGAGCCAACGATATAAAGGTCAACCCTATAAACCCACTTTGGCTCAAGGATGAAACTCATAAGGAATAGGATGGGAATTGAGAAGAAGAGCTGGTAGAGAAAGGTATTGATTGGGTGGACTTTTTCTGCCATAAACTTTTTGATATAAAGAGTCGTCGCCCCCCACAAAAAAGCGGCTGTAATCTCCAAAAGGTCTCCAATGAACATGGTCGGTTTGGCTGTCTTTGGTCTTCCAGAGAAGACGAAGACGATGCCTGTGAAAGCTAGGAGGAGGCCCAAAGTCTTTAGAAAAGTTAACCGGTCTCCCTTGAGAAAGAAATGGGCTCCAATGGCCACCACAAAAGGACTCAGGTAGACGAAGATGACAGAGCGGGCGGCATCAGTGTAAAGCATCCCGAAGTATATACAGGCAAACTCAAGGCCAAACAAGAGACCTACCATGAGCCCATGAAAGAGCATGATATCGGTGTGGAATAGCTTCTCTCTCTTTCTCAAGCAATAGATGATCCCGCAGATTGAGGCGATGATAGACCGCAGAGCAGAGGTAAAGCATGGAGATAATCCTTGGTTAGAGAATTTAATGGCAGCATAGTTAAGGCCCCAAAGCAAAGTTAAAATGAGAATGGCAATAATGGCCTCTACATCCAAATACTCCTTGCTCTCAATACTGGGCAGCTCCCCTTTTTGACCCTCCATTTACGTAACCCCATTAAAAATTTAATCGAATGACTCGAATGGAGCCCCACGGGCAAGCCCGTGCCTGCACACCGAAGTGCCCTGCTTGGTTGTCTTTCTCGACAAGAGTTACGGCACGCAGGCGTGGTCCCCAAAAACTATACCCACCTACGCCAAGGCTTCGGTGGGTCATCCGCCGGTGAGCGAAATCCGCCGAAGCATGATAGATTGATCGCTGAAATGGTATATCGCGCATTAACGCATTCCTCCACGACCAAGGCCGTGGTCTCCTGCGTAGGCGGATGAAACCAGATTTCACGAATAATATAGAATCCAACTAAAATATTTCGATTAATTCGCTGCCATTCGTTTAGTTTTTTCAGTATTCTCTAAATCAACCTTGCAGTTGCATAAAAACGTTCCCAAAAGGCGGTTGGGTATGCTGGGAAACCTTTACAGCGGGACCTCTCAATGTTTTGCTACTACCTTTCCAAGTGTATTACGGAAGTCACTTAAGGTGAAATCGTATGTTGCCTATAAAACATTTCAAAGACCCGCATTGTAAAGGTTGGGAAGAATACCCAACTGCCTTTTCAATGCAACGTTAACGTCAACTCTATCCTCAAAACCTTTTCCGTCTTCTCCGTGACCTTTACTCGTTCATTGATTCTGTAACCAACAATCCAGGCGATCATCTCCCCTGAGATGAGCAAGGGAATCTTCGGTCTCTCAAACCTTGGGATCTTATGGTCGATAAAGAACTTCTTCAACTTTTGGACCCCCTTTACCCCCATGGGTTGAAACCGATCGCCAGGCCTAAAATTCCGCAATCTCAATGGAAACTGGAGACATTGGTAATCAAGAAAAGCAACGTTACGAGTTTCGTTCAGACTTTCGAATCGAATATCTCTGCTATTGGTCTCCTCAATCACCACTTCTCTACCGATCTCTTTGATCAAAGTACAACCTGGGGAGATAAGTTCAACTTCAAAAGGCGGAACCGCTTTGACCCTTCCCTTACCCAGTGAGACCCTATCATACCGCTTCTCAATAAAGATCCCATGAGGTAGCTCCATAAGAAAGCTTGGAGAGGGTTGCTGCAATTTCCTGTAAATTACGCTACCCCCCCACCCTACTCCCTCCTCAATCATTTCTCCACCAGAAATCTTATCCAATATCTTCTGGAGGACCCTCCTTTGAATCGCCTTATGCAGGAAATCATATTCCGAGAATCTAAAGGAGAGAGTGTCCTTCTCTTCACGGACGATCTCTTGATATGCATCCTCTCCCCCTCTTTCTAAAAAATCATTCTCCTCTCTGAGGATAGTTGAGGTTCTCATGACAACGGCTTTGAAATTGGATTGATACTCCCTTTCGATTAAAGGGATGAGGGCCAGACGAAGCCGGTTCCGAAGATAACTTTTTTTAAGGTTCGAAGAATCTAAGAGAAAAGGAATACTATTCCCCGTGGCAAAAGATTCGATCTCTCTTCTCCAAACTTCAAGCATGGGCCGAATCACCCTTCCATCTCGAATGGGGAGCATCCCCTTTAGACCCTTGAGTCCAGCTCCCCTCATCAGTCTTAGAAGGACTGTCTCTACTTGGTCATCGGCATTATGGCCCAATGCAATCTTCTGGGCATGATATTTTGAAAGAAGGTTATTGAAGAAATGGAAGCGTATTCTTCGACCCGCATCTTGGAGAGAGAGTCCGGCCGCCTTCTGAAACTCCTTCGCATCGAATTGCCCGTATTCGAAGGGCAAGCCGAGCCTTTCGGACTCTTTTTGAACCAGTTCTGCCTCTCTTGCTGATTCATCGGGCCGGAGGCCGTGGTTGACATGGGCCACAATAAGGAAAAGATCCAACTTTTGACGATAAGCATTCAATACATGGAGGAGGACCATTGAATCCATTCCTCCAGAGACACCGACGATTAACCGTTCGCCTTTCTCCAATAAATGATAGGAATCAATGGTCCTTTTGACTTGATCTAACAACATGCCAGACTCTTACATCTTCTTTTCTCCCAATGGGCCGACTCGAACCTCCACCTCTGTAGTTCCATACCATCTTTCGGTAATTTTGATTGTGCAGGTCTTATCTGGTTTTGAAAAATTGAGTATAGAGTCCTTTCCTTTAAAACTGTTCACGAGCTTCCAATTATCTTTTTCCATATGATAGGTAAAAAAATCGATCATGGACTCCACATCGAGTCGCCATTTTGAAAAACGTAAAATACCTGCTTTGAATCTCGCGGTTTCGTAGAGGAACGATTTGTCCGGATTATATTTTAATTCGCTTGGGACACGGACATCGTCAAGATAATACCGACCCATGCCCTCATCTTCTGCCTTTATCTCTCGTGTTGCTCCTGTTACGGGTTGACCCTGCTGCCGCTCTTTAACAGTTGTCGAGCACCCTGCCCATACCATGCCCAAGAAGATAACCAACGACAAAGTGATAACAGATCTTCTTTGAAAGAATATTTTTCTCATAACTCTCCTCCTTCAAGATGAAATAAGAGATGATAGAAATTTTTACCACCCTAAGACGATAAAAGCAAGAGGAAAAAGAAAGGACCCTCAAGATGAGGGCCCTTGAATTAGAAACTGTTTCGAAAGATTAGTATAAAAGGTTTAATCATTCTCTGGCCAAATAAAGTCTGTATCTCTACTCTCGTCTTTTGTAGGATCATAGAGATCGATACTAATATACCCTAATCTTGGGAGATCTCCCTGATCGAAGGGGCTAGGTAGCTTGAACTGCTCTTTTACTCCTGAAACAAACTCAAATGGAAAAACCACCTCATTACTCCAATTGCCTGCCTTATCAATAATAGAAAGCGTCAATGTAATTCGCGTCCACTCACTCAGAGGACCTCTTGAACTGAAGGTATTCCATTGGATATATCCTTTCAAGTGATTCCGATATTGAGGCTTTATATTGATCCAATCGGTTGGATAAGGTCCAAAACCAGTCTGACCAACCACAGAGGCAATTCTATACATATCGCCATCCGGATCCTCTGCCTCAATATAGATTCTCCAACTATATCCATATGGCCCCGTTGTTACAGCGTAAAAGTTTGTAATCACAGGTGGTTTAGTCTTTGGGGGATTCTGTTGGGTTCGTCCATTAGAAGCGATAAAAAGCACAAATACCAAAGCAAAAGAAGTGAGCCAGAAAAGTCTTTTTGAGTTCATCTTAATTCCTCCTTTCGCTATAAATATAAATACTCAAGGTCAGGATTTCAAGTAAGCCATTGCCTCTTTTTTCGCTTCCTCGAAGATCTCTTTAAGGGAAATTCTCTTTTCCAATGCCAATCTCTTACAATCCTCATATTCAGGAGAGACATTGATCATCTTTCCGTCCCACCTTGCCAATTTGAAACGAATCTTTCCGTATTTTGTCCGAAGACTCAAGATTTCACGATCAGCTCGTGCCCTCACTTCTTCACGCCATCTTAACCCGATGGTGGTCGTTTCTTTTAACAGAAATTTAGTAATCGAAGATAATTTTTCAGGTGAGGTAACAATGGTAAGCAAAGTGGCTGGACGATTCTTCTTCATGATGATGGGAGTAAGAAAAACATCTTTGATTCCCATCGCAAAAAGCTCCTCCATAACAAAGTCATAGAATTGAGGGTTCATGTCATCGATGTTCGTTTCAATCACCATCACTTTTTCTTTTTCAGAATTTGATACAGAAGTTCCGATGATCAATCGAAGGACGTTTGGATGCGAAAGCTCATCCCGTCCAGCCCCATACCCAATCCGTTCCACTTTCATTAAAGGCATGGGACCAAATTCTAAACCCAATGAAGTCAGAATTGCAGCCCCTGTAGGGGTGAGAAGTTCTCTCTCTACACCGGAAGAATAAATGGGCTTTCCCTTCATCAAATACAATGTGGCAGGTGCAGGGACAGGAAGCAGGCCATGTTCACACCGAACAAAACCTGTCCCGACATTAACCTTTGAGACATGGATTTGTTGAATTTCCAATTGATCAAGGCCCCAGACCGACCCCACAATATCGACAATGGAATCCAATCCTCCCAGTTCATGAAAGTGGATATCATCCACTGGTTTCTGATGAATCTCAGCTTCGGCTAAAGCGATTCGTTCGAAAATCTCTTTGCTCTTCTTCTTGATATGAATCTCTAAACTGCTTCTTTCAATAATTTTTAGCAATTCTTTCAAATCTCGATGTGGTCTCTCATTCTTTCTACTTTCTACAATAACCTGAGTTGCAGAAATCCCTCCCTTTAGAACTTTCTTGACTCTTAAACGGATATCAGGAATCCCTAATTTCTTTAAAACCTCCCTGAATAAACGGGGGCTTAATCCTGCACCGATCAAAGAACCAAGGATCATATCTCCGCTTGCCCCAGAAAAACAGTCAAAATAACCGATCCGCATTGTCTTTCCCTCTTTATCCATTTTAGATTATTATCAATGAGAACTGTAGTAAAATCAATTGAAATATTTTCTTGGTGGTAACTCACATTTGAAGAGGGTCAAGAATTCAAGGATTCGGGTGAAATGTTTTTTAAAGATTACAAAGAATCATGAACGTAAAAGAAGTCATATTGAAAGGGCTCAAAAGGATAAGAAATCAAGTGGTCAGACCACTCGTGCATTTCTAATCTGCGTAATCGCTTCATAATCTATGTAATCAGAGATTTCCGGAAAAGTCCGGAAATCTCTAAGATTTTGATTGACAATCGAAAGGGATTAAGTAAAAATTCGGTTTGATCTGGCGGTGTAGCTCAGTCGGTCAGAGCATGCGGCTCATATCCGCAGTGTCCGGGGTTCAAATCCCTGCACCGCCACCAATAATTTAATAGGTTAGCTCAAAAATCCTATGGTGCAGATGTGGTGCAAAACCACTTACAATAACCCTCACAGAAAACCACTCCTTATGCCTGGTCTCGCTCTATAATGTATCGGATACTCCTATCCTCCCATTTAAGAATCCTACTATTTTCAGGTTAGTTCTGTCGATTACGGTCCGAAATCAATATACGGATCCAAATGGAACCCCTTTGGAGGTTGTCAGGTAGGAAGTATGATCTCACCAATGATCAATAGAAATCTTCAGTTTTTGGGTATGTATCCATAAACTCATAAACCGATCAATCGCCTATCTGGGGACATTCGGAGGTGCCCAATAGAATGTTACTCCCAGAAGTCAATAATTGCCAGGTTTTAGAAAAACGTTTGGCTTCCAATTGGTAATCGATATTTCGCTTTTATTTCAATTAATATAATTGGAATTCTTTTCTTTTCCATGGTATACTTCTTTTGGAATAAGGAGGGTATATTGCCAAAACATGCTGGAGCTCATAAAGGGGAAAAACGGCGAAAAGAATTATCCCGCCAGAAAAAACAGGAAGAGAGAAGACAACGACGATTTCATAAAGGAGATCGTCCGTCTTCAGACGCCGAGAAGGTCGAGCAAGAAGAGACAAAACCAA
>Ga0299912_10003168_pt1 | contig 13490 bp, 11 predicted proteins | sample RVTome_2_FD_207667 | JGI IMG/M metagenome (GOLD analysis project Ga0299912, IMG submission 207667) | Soil microbial communities from uranium-contaminated site in the Upper Colorado River Basin, Wyoming, United States - RVT95D214 (version 2) ...
CGACTGGTCGGAGGCGTCGGTCTGCATCGCGGCCGACGCGACCCTGACCATCTGCGATTGGGAGACGTCCTGGACTTCTGGAGAGTAGAGCGGATCGAAGAAGGGCGGCTGCTCTTGCTCCGCCTGGAGGCCCGAAATCCGGGCCGGATGTGGCTTCAGTATGAGGCGCTGCCCGCTTCACCGGGAGAGACCACGTTAAGCCAGGTCTTCTATTTCGCGCCGAAGGGGCTGGCTGGCCTGATCTACTGGCATTCGCTCTACCCGATTCACAAACGCATCTTCTCCGGCCTGGTTGAGCGCGTCGCCCGGCGAGCCGTCTCCCTGAGCCACATGCACCCGGAGTGGGCCGGGCCTCGCCCTTCGGTCAGGGATGCTTGAGCGTGGAGACCCGCGCCTCCCCCTCACCGGCGCGTCGCAAGCCACGCGAGGATCGCGATCCGCCATTCCGACCCGGATGGCACATTGCCGCGTGGCGCTTCGGGGATTCCTCGCTCGGCCTAAGGCCTCGCTTCGCGGAGCATCCCTGTGGGACGGAATGACATAGAGAGGATGACTCCGCGGCCCTCTGTCCTCTACCAAGCGTTTCATCCCGGAGGGATCCCCATGATGTGTCGATAAATTGCCCCCCTCGGATCGAGCCGCGGCCTGTCTTTCGTCGCGGCTGCGACCTCGCCCCGCGCCCCCCATAATGCGTCTCATTTTGAAGGATGCGGGCGGCTTCGCCGCCCGCATCCTTCAAAATGAGACTATCCCCCTCCCCCGTCATCATGATCGGAGCTATGCGAAGTCGGAGGACGGGGGAGGGGGAGAAAGGGGGTGGGGGTCGGCCAGAGATCTGGGACGAGGAACGGTCAAGCGATCGACCGAAGCCCACAGTGTGTCCGACGACGGCGCGGCGTGAGCCTTAAACCAGCCGCGCCACGGTCCTCTCGATGATCCGCATCACCGGCACCGGGTAGATCCCCAGCCCGACCAGGATCACGCTCAATACCCCCAGCACGACGCTCGCCGCGCGAGGCAGACCGACCATGCCCGGCCGTGCGGCCTCCACCTCCGGCCGACGGAACATGGTGATCACAATCCGCATGTAGTAGAAGACCCCGATGACGCTGGCCAGGACCAAGACGATCAACAGCAACCAGAGCGACGCTTGCACCCCCGCAGCCGCGATGAAGATCTTCCCTACCAGACCGGCTGTCGGTGGAATGCCGGCGAGAGACAACAGTGCGATAGTGAAGATGATCGCCAGCCACGGCCGGCGATAGTACAAACCCTGATAGGCCTGCAGGGACTCCGCTTCATCATCCGGGGTTGAGAGCACCGTGACCACGCCGAAGGCGCTCAAGGTTGTGGCGAAATAGGCAACAAGATAGAAGGCCACGGCCAGTTGTCCGGCGGGGCCGCTCGCCAGAAAAGCCACCAGAAGGTAGCCCAGGTGGGCGATGGACGAATAGGCCAGGATGCGCTTGACGTTGTCTTGGGTCAGAGCCAGGATGTTCCCGCCGAGCATCGAGAGAATGGCGATGGCCGTAAAGACCCACACCAACCCTTGACGCTCGAGGGCCGGGACAGGTGTGAAGTAGCGCAGCAGCAGGGCAAACACCGCGCCCTTCGACATGCTGGCCAAGAGGCCGGTCACCGGCGCCGGCGCACCCTGGTAGACATCCGGGGTCCACATGTGAAACGGGACGACGCCGAGTTTAAAGCCCACCCCGACGATCAGCATTCCCAGGCCGACCATCAACTGGAGACTCGCGCCTCCCGCCGCCGCGACAACACCTGAAAAAGCCAACGTTCCCGTCTCGGCGTAGACCAGGGCCATTCCGAATAACAGGAAGGCTGCGGTCACGCCGGCCAGAACCAGGTATTTGATCCCGGCTTCAATCCCGCGGCGGAGGGAGCGGTTGTAGGCGATCATGGCATAGAGCGCAACGCTCAAGGTCTCGAGGCCGAGGAAGAACGAGGCGAAGTGACTGCTGCCTACAAGGACTGCCGCACCGAGGGTAGCCAGCAAGAGTAAGACATACAGCTCCTCCGGGTTGCCGTCCCACTTCTCAAGGTAACCGTAAGCCAGCAATGCCACAATGAAGCTGGCGGCAAAGATCAGTCCCATGTAGAACAACGCATAGCCGTCGACCAAAACCAGCGGGGTCACCTGGCGCGGGGTAAGCGGAGACACGAACGGCAGCGATATGAAGGCGACCAGAAGGCCGGCGAGAGTGAGGACCAAGGACAGGCGGTGGTTCCGGTAGAAAGCGGCCGCCAGCATCACCACAACCCCGGTGGTAGCGACGACCAGCAGCGGAAGCAGCGACAGGATGTCAGCAGAAGTCATGCATGTCCCTCGTTAAGGGAGCGCGGAAAGGCACCTCAACCGCGCAGATCGCTCGCCTCATCGACATTCAACGTCTTGAATTGATGATGCAACCGGAGTAGCAGTCCTAGCCCGATGGCAACTTCAGCCGCCGCCGTCGCCAGGACGAAAATGAACATCACCTGGCCATCCGCCTGCCCCCAGCGCGCGCCGGCCACGACGAAGGCCAGTCCGGCGGCGTTCAACATCACCTCCACGAAGAGCAATATGAAGAAGATGTTGCGCCGAAGGAGAATCCCAGCGACGCCGAGGCTGAACAGAATCGCCGCAAGGATGATTCCGTACTGCGTTGGGACTTCGGCCATGGCTCTCTCTGCTCCTCCCGATCAGTCCGACGGTTCACGGCCAAGATGGTAGGCACCGACCAGGCCGGCGAGCAATAAGATCGAGGCCAGCTCGACTCCCAGCAGGTATGGGCCATAGAGCGCCAGACTCACCTCTTGCGGGCCGATGGCCGGCCCTCCCAGCGCAAGACCGGGTCGCGCCAGGAAGATATAGATCAACTCACCAACCAATACCAGGGTCAGGATGACCGGCCCGGTCCAGGTCCGCGGTTGGAGCCAGACGCGCTCCTGGCCTTCCGCCCCGGGGCCGAGGTTAAGGACCATCACCACGAAGACGAAGAGCACCATGATGGCTCCGGCGTAGACGATGACCTCGAGCGCGGCCACCAGCGGTGCTCCCAGACTGAAGAATACGATCGCCACAGAGAGTAGCGACAGGATCGCGTAGAGAAGTGCGTGGACTGCGTTCGACTGAAGGATCACCAAGAAGGTGGATAGGATGGCCACACCGGAGGCAATGTAGAAAACAACGATCATTTCCGTCTACTCCATCCGCCCGGACCGTTAGGGCAGCAAGCTTCGGACATCAACGGGAGGCTGCTCGCGTTCCGCCTCGCCCTTCCCCTTTCCGGCTATCGCCAGTCCGGCGACGCGATAGAAATTGTAGTCGGGGTATTTCCCCGGGCCGTTGATGAGGAGCTGTTCCTTTTCGTACACGAGGTTGTTCCGGTTGTACTCGCCCATTTCGAAATCGGGCGTGAGTTGAATGGCGTACGTCGGGCAGGCCTCCTCACACAGGCCGCAGAAAATGCAGCGCGAGAAGTTGATCCGGAAAAACTCAGGGTATCGCCGGCCACTGTCGTCTTCCGTCGCCTGGAGCGAGATGCAGTCGACCGGGCAGGCGACGGCGCACAGGTAGCACGCCACGCAACGCTCTTCCCCATCCGGATCGCGCGTGAGGATGATCCTCCCCCGGTACCGCGGCGGAAGGTAAGGCTTCACCTCCGGATAGAGCACGGTCTCTCGCCTGCGGAAGGCGTGAAGGAACACACCCCAAATCGACCGAAGGACACTCAGCATCCCGCTTCCTCCAACCTAACCCAACGCAAGCACGATACCGCCCGTAACAACCAGGTTGAGCAACGATAGCGGCAACAGAAGTTTCCACCCGTACGACATGAGTTGATCGTAGCGCGGCCGCGGCAGAGAGGCCCGGATGAGAATAATCAACAGGATGAAGAAGGAGGTCTTGAGCACGAACCACACGAGCGGAGGCAGAACCGGGCCGATCCATCCGCCGAAGAACAGCGCCACGATCAAGACCGAGATCAGCGTGACCCCGATGTACTCGCCGACCATGAACATCCCGAACTTCATGGCCGAATACTCGGAGTGATACCCGGCGATCAGCTCGCTATCAGCTTCCGGCAGATCGAAGGGGATGCGATGGGTTTCCGCCAAGCCCGCGATCATGAACACCACGAAACCGACAAACTGCGGCACGACAAACCACACGCTCTTCTGGGCTTCCACGATCTCCCGCAGATTGAACGAGCCGGCGAGAATGACCACGCCCATCAGAGACAGCCCCATGAAGACCTCGTAACTCAACATCTGGGCTGCGGCGCGCAGCCCGCCCAGAAGCGAGTACTTGCTGTTGGACGCCCATCCGGCCAAGACAACGCTGTACACGCCCATGGATGACATCGCCAGGAAGAACAGCAGGCCGATGTTCAGGCTGATGACCTCGACCCCCGGCGCGAAGGGGACGACCGTGAATGAAAGCAGCACGGTGATCATGATCACGGCCGGGGCGAGGACGAACACAAAGCGGTCGGCGAACGGCGGGATCCAGTCCTCCTTGGTGAACAGCTTGATCACATCGGCAATGATCTGTAGCAAGCCAAACGGCCCGGCGCGATTGGGGCCATAGCGATCCTGCACTAAGGCGAGCAGCCGGCGTTCGCCGTAGACAAGGACCGCGGCCACAGTCAGTACCGCGAACAACACGCCGAAGACGTTGATCAGATTCGTGGCGAGGCTGGACATTCCGATCGCTTACTCCTCAGCGGCCGCAGCCGGCGCGACCTTACCCCACCCCGAGATCGCATATCCCGGCAATCCGTCGAGCCCGACCGGTAAACCGGCGATACCTACCGGAATGGACGGATCCAAGCGCACCATCAGGCGGTACTTCCGCTCCTCAAAAACAAGGTCCGCCTCGGCCTCCGACTGAAGGCCGACCCTTGCGGCGTCGCCCGGATTGAGAGCGAGATACGGTCCGGGTGCGAGCTCGGCCACGCCCGCAGCCTGAGCGCTCAACTCTTCCGATCCGAAGATGTGATACAGCGGGATCACAAGCGCCTCATCCGGCCGTGCATTGAACGGCGCTGGGACGTGCGCGACGTAATCCGGCGCGGCGTCTGACGCCGGCTCAATCAGGCGTCGCCCGACAACACCTCCATGCAGCTGGCCACCGACTTCGGCCTGGAACTTGTTGAGCGACTGGACGGAATTCCAGCCGGGTGACCAATAGTTGGCCAACAATGACGGCGGAGGCTCGATCGTCGCTCCTTCCATCGAGAAGGACAATGCCGTGTCCGGGTCATCTGGCGGCTTGGGTTCGTGGACGGAAAGGTTGGCCAGCATGGCCGTCCTCCCGCTGTAGCGGTGAGGCTGGCGGGGGATCTTTTGGCCCACCAGACGAAAGCTCGCTGGAGGGGCCGCCTTGGCGACCCCGGCGAAGGCCGGCATGGACACGTCCAGCGCCGATGTGATCGAGTCCAGATCTGGCCAATCGACTCTTAGCGGGTCATCGAAGGCCATGAGCGCCGTGACCCAGCGCCAGCTCTCCTGCACATCTCCCTCCGGAACGAACACCTGGAAGAAGCGCTGGGCCCGCCCCTCGTTATTGACCAGGGTGCCATCCCCTTCAGCAAATGTCGCAGCAGGAAGAACGACCTCGGCCGAGGCCGTCATCGGATTCTCGAGGTGGTCGATGACCACGACGTGACCAGCCGACTCGAGCAAAGTTCGGACGGCCTTGTCTCCGGCCCGCCGTGCAAGGTCGTTCTCAAGCACGATCAGAGTCCCAGCACCACTCTCGGAAAGAGTGTGGGCGGCGGCCTCCAGCCCCGGGACTTCCATCATGGCCAGACCGAGGCTGTTCGGCTCAGGAAGGGTCAGGCACAGACCGGCCGGCTTATCCAGCCCGCACAATGCCCAGGCGACGTGGGCCGCGGCCTCCATCACCGTCTCGTCGGCACAGCTCGTGCCGGAGACAATCAAGGGATGCTCGGCCCGGCGCAGCGCATCAGCGATACGCCCTGCCAACCCGGCGTCGCTTGTGGAAAGATCTGCGGCCTCGGGTGATCGTTCGTCCAGCAAATGGGCGATAGCGAACCCGAGCCGGGCGATATCCTGGGGTGCCGCCCTGAATGTCTCGCGCGAAACATCGTCGAGCTTGGTACGAGAGGGCGTCGCTACGAAGAGCGGACCTTTCTCATCCTGGGTCAACTCACGCACGGCAGCATCGTCCCAGGCGGGTATCCTGAGCGCCGCCGCCCTGCGCGCCGGCTCACGCCGGACAGCCTGACGCAGCGACAGCGCCAGCATCGGGGCCGTGTTCGTAAGATCCTCGCCCAGGACGAGAATCGCGTCGGCCTCCTCTGCCTCTCGCAGGGAAGTCGAGCGGGCCGGCCCGCCTCGAAGCAATGCCCGAGCCCGAGCAGCGAGACCTCCCTCGAGCTCCGACCAGCCTCCGAAGAACCTGTCGGCCCCGACCAGGGTTCGAAGCGCGAAATTCGCCTCGAGCGAGGCCCTCGGCGAACCGATCCCGATCGCCCCCTTGCCATCCTTCAACAGGCCGGCGACGTGCTTGACGGCGGCCTCCGGCGTGACCACTTCGCCGCCCCCGTTCGCCGTAAGGTTCAAGCGCGGCTGGCGGATGCGGAGTTCGCTGTTGACGAATTCATAACCATAGCGGCCGCGATCGCAAAGGAAGTAGCCGTTGACCTCAGCGTTGTAGCGATTCCGTATTCGGCGAAGCTCGCCGTAGCGTTCTCCGGGCGTCGTGTTGCAGCCCAGTGCGCAGTGGACGCAAACCGAAGGCGCCGTCTGTAAATCCCACTTGCGGGTGAAATGCTCCTTGAACGTCTTGTCGGTGAAGACGCCCGTCGGGCACACTTCGACCAGGTTGCCGCTGAACTCGTTTTCCAGCACGCCGTCCTGGTGACGGCCGAAATAGACGTGATCGTGGGCCGAGAATACGTCGAAATCGCGCCCGCCGGCGAAGTCCCGGTAGAACCGAACGCAACGATAGCACTGGATGCACCGGTTCATCTCGTGGTTGATCAGCGGACCGAGATACTGGTTGTCATATGTGCGTTTGTCGAAGCGGAAGCGCCGGTAGGTGTGCCCCGTCATCACCGTCATGTCTTGCAGGTGGCATTCGCCCCCCTCATCACAAATCGGGCAGTCATGCGGATGGTTTTCCATCAACAGCTCGATGATCATTTCTCTGAATGCCACCGCCTCGGGGTCGGAGATCGAGATGCGCGTCCCGTCCGCTGCCGGCGTCATGCAAGCCATGACGATCCGGCCGCGCGTGTCGTTCTCATCCTTGAATTGTTTGACGGCGCATTGCCGGCAAGCGCCGACAGAGCCGAGAGCAGGATGCCAACAGAAGTAGGGCAGGTTCATCCCAAGCGATAGACAAACCTCGAGGAGGTTCTTCTGCGCATCGACCTCGTATTCTTTACCATCGACATGGATCGTCGCCACTCGCTACCTCCAGGGGCACCGCTTCTCGGTGATGTGCCGCTCGAAGTCCTCTCGGAAATACCGCATGGCGCTTTGCAGAGGTTCCACCGCTCCCGGGGCCAAAGCACAGAAGGTGTGACCCGGACCGAGGAGCTTGGAGTGTCTTTCGAGCAACTCCAGATCGCCCTCCTCCCCTTGTCCGTCCTCGATCGCTTTGAGAAGTTTCTCTGTCCAGGGTAGTCCTTCGCGGCAGGGCGTGCACCAACCGCAAGACTCCTGGGCGAAAAAGTGTTCGAGGTTATGGACCATCGCCACCGGACAGGTCTGGTCGTCAAGCACGATCATCGTGCCTGTCCCCAATCGGCTCCCCGCCTTTTGGATCGAAGCGAAGTCCATCGGAACATCCAGATGCTCTTCCACCAGGAAATCCGTCGAGGCTCCGCCGGGGATCACGCCGCGGAACTTCAATCCCGGCCGCATCCCACCGGCGTGCTCCTCGAGGATCTCCCGGACGGTGGTGCCCATCGGCAGTTCCCACACCCCCGGGCGATTGACTTTCCCGCTCACACCATAGAGCTTCGTCCCCGCGTCCTGCGAACGACTCAAGCCTCGGAACCACTCCGCCCCGTTGTTCACGATGTGCGGTACATTGGCCAACGTCTCGACGTTGTTGACGATGGTCGGCTTGCCCCACAGGCCGCTCACTTGCGGATAAGGCGGTTTCGAACGAGGGGTCGCCCTCTTGCCCTCCAGGCTGTTGAGCAGTCCGGTCTCTTCACCGCACATGTAGCGTCCGGCGCTGACGTGAAGATAGAGTTCAAAGGACCACCCCGAGCCGAGGATGTCCTTGCCGAGATAACCGGCCTGGTAGGCCTCGACGATCGCCTGCCGCAGTCGTTCTTCGGCAACCCTGTACTCCCAGCGCAAGAACACGTAGCCGACATCGGCCTGTATGGCGTAGGCGCTGACGATCATGCCTTCGATGATCGAATGCGGGTCGCCCTCCAGCAGCACTCGATCCTTGAAGGTTCCCGGTTCCATCTCATCGGCGTTGCACACCAGGTACTTCGGATGCGGCGCCTGTTCTCCCATCGGTACGAAGCTCCACTTCAACCCGGTGGGAAAGCCTGCCCCTCCCCGACCCTGCAGAGTGGACTGCTTGACCGTCTCGGTAACGTCCTCCGGCTTCATCGAGCCGAGGGCCTTGCGCACCGCCTGATAACCGCCGGCGGCCTCGAAGTCTTTGATCGGCAGGGGTATTCCCCCCGGCTGGAGGTTCTTGGTCAGCGGAATTTCCATCACTCCGTCCCCTGCTTGATCTGTTCCAGGATCTCGTCGACTCTCTCGGCCGTCAGATCGCGGTAGAGCTCATCGTTAATCATCATCGCCGGCGCATGGTCGCAGGTACCCAGACAGACGTTGGGCAGGAGGGTAAACATACCATCGGCGGTCGTCTCCCCAAGGCCGATACCCAGTCGCTCGCGGATACGTTCACGCACCGCGTCGTAACCCAGCAGCCAGCAACTTACGCTATCGCACAGCAGGATGACGTTCTTCCCAACCGGTCGGCGGAAGATCAGGTTGTAGAAGGTGGCGACATTGTCAAGCTCATCGGGAGTCATCTCGAGGAAGGCGGCGATGTCCTGGATCGCCTCATCCGACACCCAGCCGCGATATCGCTGGACGATCTTCAGCGCCTCGATGCAGGCGGGACGCTTGACGTCGTAGTGCTTGAGCTGCTCCTCGATCTCACGCTTCTCGTCTTCACTCAGCATCTGCGTTCCTCAAAGGGGCGCTCGTTTGCGTGAAGCGAGGGCCGCCGTAGAGTTCGGATCGACGCCCCCGCCGCCTTCCCTGCCTGCCCTATCGCGAACCGTACCGCCAGGGTTCTGCCTGCCCCCCAATGGAGAGTCCAGTTCGAATGTAGGGATGGGGCGGCAGAGCCGCCCCATCCCTACATTCGACCATCTCTCCCCCTCCCCCAGCGAAAGCCGTTCGGTGAAATGACGCGGAACGGCGCTGGGGGAGGGGGACAAAGGGGGTGGGAGCCAAATCGAGACTCAATGCCCTCGGATTCGAATCTGGCGTCCGGCCCCGTCGTATTGGGCCTCTATGCATGTTCACAGGAGGAAGCCCTCACCGATCCACATCGGCCAGCACAAAATCGATGCTTCCCAGGATGGCGAGCAGATCCGGGATCATCAGACCGCGGCTGATGTACGGCAGCATCTGCATGTGCGGGAACGAGGGCGTGCGGATGCGCGCCCGGTACGCCGAGGTGCTTCCGTCGCTGATCAGGTAATACCCGTTGTTACCTTTCGTCGCCTCGATCCCAACGAAGACCTCCCCCGGTGGGATCACCGGCCCCCAGCTGACGTTCAAGAAGTGCGTGATCAGCGTCTCAATGTCGTGCATCGTCCGCTCTTTGAGTGGCGGCGTCGTCAAAGGATGAAGCGCCTTGTAGGGACCGGACGGCATGTTCTCCACGCACTGCTCGATGATCCGCAGGCTCTGGCGCATTTCCTCGACCCGCACCACCGCTCGATCGTAACAATCGCCGCGAGTGGCGGTCGGTATTTCGAAATCGAATTGCTCGTAGCCGGAGTAGGGACGCTTCTTGCGGAAGTCCCATTCGAGCCCGCAGGCGCGCAGCCCGGGTCCCGTCACGCCCCACTCGATGGCCTCGTCCAGCGTGTAGCTCCCGATGCCCTGGGTGCGGAGCTTGAAAATGCGATTCTGCATCACGACCGTGTCGTACTCTTTCAGGCGCGGCGGGAAATAGGCGATGAACTTGCGCATCAACTCTTCCCACCCATTAGGGAGATCATGCGCCACGCCGCCGATCCGGAACCAGCTCGGATGCATGCGCGCCCCGCAGATCGCCTGCACGATATCGAAGATGCGCTCGCGATCGTTGAACATGTAGAAAACCGGCGACATCTGGCCGAGGTCCTGGGCGAACGTGCCGTACCACACCAGGTGGCTGGCGATCCGGAACAATTCGGCCATCATGACCCGGATGACTTTGACCCTATCCGGAACTTCGATCCCGGCCAGTTTTTCAACGGCCATCACATAAGGCAGGTTGTTCATTACACCACTCAGGTAATCTACCCGGTCGGTGTACGGGATGTAGGTGTGCCACGTCTGGCGCTCGGCCATCTTCTCGGCGCCGCGGTGGTGATAGCCGATGTCGGGGATGGCATCCAGGATGACCTCACCGTCGAGCTGAAGCACTACCCTCAAGACGCCGTGCGTGCCTGGGTGTTGAGGACCAAGGTTGAGGAACATGAACTCGGAGTCTTCCGATTGGCGCCTCAGTCCCCATGCCTCGGGATGGAACTGCAAGGCCTGTTGTTCCAGGATCTGCTTGTCGTCGGGCAGACTGAACGGCCCCATCTCGGTCGCCCGAGCCGGATGATCCTTCCGCAGAGGATGTCCTTTCCAGGTGCGCGGCATCAAGATGCGCTCCAGATGCGGATGCCCGGCGAACTGGATTCCGAACATGTCCCAAACCTCACGCTCGTACCAATTCGCCATGGGCCATAGATCGGTGATCGTCGGCAGGGTAGGCTGCTCGCCTTGCAGGCCGACCTTGAGGCGGATGTCCTGGTTCCGATCGAACGAGAGCAAGTGGTACACGACGGTGAAATCGCTCGGCGGTTGGCCGTCGCGCTGGGTTCGCTCACGCTCGTCGATCGCGGTCAGGTCGTACAGCAGCCGGTACGGACGCTCGGCGGCCGTCTTCAGGTAACCCAGCACCTTGCCGACGTTGGAGGCAGGGATCCAGGCGGTCGGGATGCTATCCGCGGTCGCCTGAGGGGTGACCTCACCCTCACCAAACTTCTCCTGCAACTCTCGAAGTACGTCGAGGCTGTCTTGCATCAGGAGTGAACTCCGAGTTCGACCCTCAAAGGGGTCGATGATCCTGGATCGAGACCGGATCGATGATGACTGACCAAGAGGGCCGGCGCACTAGACCTCGTCCATCGGCCTGAGCACGGTCGCCTGCTCGCGCTCCCGCTGTTTCAGGTCCCGCATGGAGGGCTTCTCCCCCTTGATCACACCCTGTGGCCCAATGACCCAACTCAGGGGACGCTTCTCCTTGCCGACCGAGTCAGCCAGGAGTGTCAACCCTTCCATGAACGCGCTCGGGCTGGGCGGGCAGCCGGGGACGTACACGTCGACAGGCATGAACTTGTCCACACCCTGGACCACGCTGTAGATGTCGTACATCCCGCCGGAATTGGCACACGAGCCCATCGAAATCACCCAGCGCGGCTCCATCATCTGTTGATAGAGGCGGCGGATGATCGGCGCCATCTTGATGAAGACCGTCCCGGCGACAACCATGACGTCAGCCTCGCGCGGGGTGCCGCGAATGACTTCCGACCCGAAACGGGCGATATCGTAGCGGCTGGTGAGGCTCGTCGCCATTTCGACGAAGCAGCACGACAGGCCAAAGTTGAAAGGCCAAATCGAATAGCTCCGGCCCCAGGCCAGAAGATCTTGCACCCGAGTCAGAACCAAAGCGCGCTGCAGGATCGACTCGAGCGATCCGCTCGCCCCGCCAATGGGGGTTTCATCATTCGGGGTACTCATCCACCACTTCATCAGTTTGCTCCCAATGCTCACGGTGAACGTGGCACGCTACCCATCCTACTTACCAGGGATCCGGTCCAACCGGATCCTCACTCTTTCAACCCACGCGATTTCCTGGGACTCCAGTCCAGCGCCCCGACCTTCCAGAGGTAGGCCAACCCTGCCAGCAGCACGACAATGAAAACCACGACCTCGATGTAGCCCGACCAGCCGAGTTGGCGCGCCCCGACCGCCCAGGCCAGGATGAACGCCGCCTCCAGATCGAAGACAACGAAGAACATGGCGGTCATGTAATACTTGATGGAGAGGCGGATCCGCGCGGATCCGGTGGGGAGTATTCCCGATTCGAAGGGCTCACCCGTCTCACGCTCGCGATGCCGCTCGCCGAGCAAGTAGCCCAGGCCGACCATCGACCCAACAATGAAGACCACGGCCGCGGTGTATACCGCTAGAGGCCAGAGCACGCCGGTTGGGTCAGGAGAGGTCATCGAGCGCTCCTCCGCTTCCGTCGGGATTAACTGAGTATCTTACAGCCCATCGGCCGCCCCTGGCGCGCAACCAGCGCCAAGCTATTCCGGCGCGCCATGTTCGAGCGGGAGACATCCCGCTGGAGAGTGTATGGCGGCTGGCGTGAGACCTTGGGGCAAATCGGCGGCGAATCCCGCCCGCGGCCCAAGGCCATTGGCCAGCGCCTTGGCACTGGTCATACTCCCTCGCACCGCTCAGATCCTTGTGGCCCTGGAAGGGCGATTGCTGGAAGCTCGGCCTGCAGGCCAGACTGCCATACTTAACTGCCCGGGTGGGCGGCGGCAATCTTTATGATTGTACACCATGACACAATACCTGATCGCCATGCCTTCCCGCGGCCGAGGTCTGACCCGACGACCGTTTTCCCCCGCACCCTCCCACATGAATCCTCCGTCGGAGCACCGCCGCGGTCGACTCTCAGCCTGTGAGCCCGGCCAAAACGGTCTATACATCGGTTCTCCTCTTCCCGCTCCCAGATGACACGCGAAAACCCTGAGTTGGGGGCCGATAGTCGATGATGCATCTCAACCTACCTTCCCCCGGTGATGCAGCGCTATAATTGCGGGTGAGGCAGGCCTAGTCGATTCACTCCAAGAACGACGCGTGAGCACGGTCGACTGAGCGTTCTCTCTCTCGCAAGGGGCATGAGATGGAGCGTGATGACGCGGGGCCTCCTCCACGCTGCGTTTCACTCCGGGGGGATCGAGGCAACGAGATTTCGAGGGGCCGGCGCCGTATCCCGCAAGCCGTGCCTAGAAAGGCCGGCCCGGATCAGCGCCGTTGATCGGCGGATTCATCAATCGGTGTCTGATTCTGCCGGTTCATCGCCCTTTGCGGGTCTTCACGGGACGCTTCTTCAGACACCGAATCCCACCTATCGCTGACGCAGCTACGCCAGCCAGAGTGTCGGATCTGATCGTTAGGCCGGCGGCACGGTCTAA
>Ga0299912_10003169_pt1 | contig 13482 bp, 18 predicted proteins | sample RVTome_2_FD_207667 | JGI IMG/M metagenome (GOLD analysis project Ga0299912, IMG submission 207667) | Soil microbial communities from uranium-contaminated site in the Upper Colorado River Basin, Wyoming, United States - RVT95D214 (version 2) ...
CGTCAGACACTTCATCAGTTCGAACAAGCGGGTATAGTCGAAAGAAACCCAGACGATCCTAAAAGACCAACCAATAGTCCTCGCACAGTTTACACGATTGAAAACGACACTCTTAAAGTTATCAAAAAATACAAAACCTCGGGGTGGAACTCAGCTTTAGCTGAGTGGATAAAACAAAAGGGAAAACTCATCGACAGATATGAAAGACGCCGCCAAAAGCAACTTATATCCGTAGATTTGCCCAGAGGTCCCTCGCTGAATTTCTCGCCAGGCAAACACAACAAGCTTCAGGCCCAGGTAATTACAGAATTCAGAGCGAGATTCTGCCCCAAGACCTCCGTTGTATATGTTGGCGATACCGCCAGAAAATTGCTGCATTTAGATAAGAACCTGCTGATGGAGCTGAAGATACCAATAACAGAACACGATAAACTGCCCGATGTTGTCCTTTTCGACCGCAAGAGACATATTCTTTTCCTGATAGAAGCTGTAACAGCACACGGCCCCTTGTCTCCCAAGCGGCAAATAGAATTGGAACAAACACTGAAATATTGCGATGCCAGAAGGATTTACGTAAGTGCGTTTCCAGACTTTGCCGAATTTAAAAAACATATCAGTAACATTGCATGGGATACCGAGGTGTGGATAAGTGATAATCCAGACCATATGATTCACTTCAATGGCCCGAAATTTTTTACAGTCTATGGTGAGACAAGAGAGAACTGAATTATAGCACAACGGGTTACAGAAGTTGTATTTCTCCTTCTCCCGACAAATTGACAGAAACAAAAGGAAGACCTCATGGCCTTCCTATCCAGTTCCAGCAAAATTATCTGTGTGACGGAAAGAAAATTATCCTCTTTGTGTCTTTATCGACAGCCATGCTTCGCTCGATATTCCTGAACATCGGCAAAAATTCGTTTCCTTCTTCATCACAGGACAGCCATATATCAAAGTTACCATCAATATCTCTGGTTAGCTCGGTTAGAACTTGTTTCAAATCTGTTACCGTCATTATTCCATGACTCATACTCTGACCTCCGACTTTTCATTACTGATTTGACCGACAGTTAGTTCCGATGCCAGCAAATTAAGCTGGATATCTGGTTCTATAGGCATTTGTCGCAGATATTTGGTGAACTGAGCTAACATTAAACCTGCTCCAATGTTGGCACAGTAGATGGTTGTTTTAGCCGTGCAGGGGCCGACAAAGGCTTCTTCAGCAGCAAATAGGGTCGTTGGATAATGCTTTCGGGACATAGGATCACAGGCTGTCAGTACTCGCAAGACTTCGGCGGTCATCCTGCCGTCGCTGAAAAAGATGGCCTTACCTTTGACCGATTCCCAGATCAATCGCCGAACGTCTATTTTATCAACGCAACAGAAAACAGCGTTGCCGATTGACATGCTGCGTCTGAAGCGGTCGTTTATGGTGTAAAGCTCCAAATTATGATTGATCTGGTGACAGATATCAGCAGTTGCCTCAACCTTGTGTCTGCCTAAATCGTTTTCAAGATACCCCTGGCTTGCCAGATTGCTTCCTTCAACAATATCAAAATCAATCAGTTGCAGCCATGGAATACCCATTGCCGTAAGCTGTAACGCAACCTGCCTGCCGATTGCTCCAACGCCGATGACCGTTGCTTTACAGGCGGCGATTCTGTCAGCAGGCACAATGTCTTTTTGACGGCTGTATCTTTCTTGTGCTTCTTCTACTGTCACTCTCATAAGAACAGCACCTCGCTTTCATCAGCCCATAAGTCAGGCCTGTCTGCCAGCTCATCCAGAATCAGTTGCCTTTGTGCTGGGTCCAGCTTCTCAAACTCGTCCATAAAGTCATAGGGCAAAGCAACACTGCCTGTGTTCTCGCTGGCTGTACTATTTTCATTGCTGCCAAAGCTACTGACCCATTCAGTGACTTTTACGTTAGCCTGATATTCAGCATCCCAGAACTGGTAGTCACTTGGCCCAAAATCGCAACTGTAGTCTATCTCAATAGGAATCAATACCCGGCCGCCAGGGCCAACGTTGAAACTGAGCTTTGCATAAGTGCGGTTATCCTGTGCAACTATAAACATCACTGCCCACTGGCAATTGCCGAAGACCCTTGTAAAGGTCTCTTCATCAACAGCACTTGGCTCTGGTGAATTTCCAGGATGACTATGCAACCAGATTCTTGCGAATTGCTCGGGTTTCCTGCCGAGGTCAACCTGCTGGTCAAAAAAGTCCGCCACCGCTGAATCGTCGAACTTCACGCTTACGGCAGTTACCTCCTGCTTTACTGTCACGAAATCCTGCACGAACAGCATATCGTCGGCCCTGCTTATTCCAAAGCCGCCTATCTCGTTGTCGGATTTATCCCTGAAGTAAAGCAGCTTCGCCCAGGCTGTGGGGCTGAATCTGAGGACCGGACTCTCGTTATCTTTGGTCTTGTATTTCAGACTCCGGGCCGTTTGCTTCCGTACGGCCTGGATTCGGGTTCGTGGTTGTTCCCGTGGGTTGTCTTGTTCTGTTTTCATTTTCGTTCTCCAATTCTTCTAAACACTTTGGACATAGATTATCTTCAAGACATGAGCTGCAGCACAATGAGCCGCATTCGGGACATTCTTTTATGCAGTTTGGACAGACATGTTCATCACAGTGCGAACATCGCGTAGAACAGCTAAGGCAGACAGTCTCATCGCAACTGCGGCAGCAGGTCGAACACTCTTCACAAAATATATTCTCACAGAAGTCGCAATAATAAGTATTTTCACTATCCGTAACATAGCCGCACTCGTAGCAGGCCTGACCATCCCATTCTTCCAAGCGCACGTAAGGACTGTCAGGGCTGTAGGTATTCAGGATGCCTTTTACCAGCATGAAGAAATCGCACAATCTGTCCCCTTCCAGAGCAGCCCTTATGGCGGCAGTCCCCTCGCCCTCGCAAAGCCTGTCGTTGCTTACGTGCGGATGAGTTACCTCTTCATTCGTCGCAGCAGGATGCGGGTCGAGGGCTATGCAACTGTACGGGACATCCACGTAAAGCTTGGGCAGCTTCTTTAAATCAAGCTGAATCTTAAAAGGACCGAGATAAACGTCGTCCAGCGTAATAGGCCCTGTTACGACAGAGACCACTCCCTCGGTCTTGTCGAATTCCACCCCGTTGAACTCCCGCCGCAGCTGCTTAAGCTCTTCAACGATGACCGACAGGGTTGGCATGGGCTTCGTTGGCTTATCAGCCAGTTTCTCTAACTGCGACAGGTAGTAGGTTACGTCTTTCGTCAGACCGACTATGTGGATACCGCAGACCTCCGCGGCAGAAAGCCAGTTATGCGACAGGCAAACGGCGAGCTTTTTCGACGTTTCGGTAAGCTCCCGTAGTTTTTCTGCAGCGCGTCCGATCTGGTTGAGCAGCTCGACGTAACAGTGGTTACGCAGCTTCAACAAGGCATCTTCTATCTGATTCGCCATTTTGATTGTGTTTTTAATGTCGTCCATAAAAATCCTTTCAAAAGAAAAAGGCACCTGCCTGCATAGACAAACAGGTGCCTTCGTAAACGTTCCGGCCTTGCAGCTTACGCTACAAAGGCCCCTTCGATTTTCGTGGGGGTTATCGTGATTCGGTCCCCTTCCTGCAAAACGTAATCCTTGGCCACGGGCTGGCGGTTGACCCGGATCATATAGTCACTCGCCTCGTTTCCGGACATCTTGATTTTGAAGAACTGCTCAACCGTTGTGTTCTCGGCGATGTCGATGTAGTCCGCAAAGCCAGCCCCATCGTTGTCGATAAATAAAATTCTCATTTTGGTTCCCTTTCAAACTTATTGGTTAATAACTTTCTTTTTTACAGGTAAGACAAGCACATACAGCCTGTTATTTAGGCGGGCTGCGCGCAGAAAATCCCATCCTTTGCATGGCTTTCCTTTCCCTCAGAAGTAAATAGGAATTAGATTTGTCGAAAAACAGTGGGAATAATTAGCTGTGGCTGTTAGTTGTGCGGATTGTCAATAAAGACATCCGTTAGCGTGAACTCCTCAATTATTTCGCTGCCGCACCTCTTGCAGATATAGTGCACTTGAATGGCTTCGATATCTATGATATCTCTGCTCTTAAATTCACGCTCTTCTGAGCCAGCTCCGCATTTAGGACAGCTATCGTCAACTGCTGGGGCTTTACAACTAACGGCCTCCTTGAGTTTCTTGCGGCAAGCTGCCAAATTTCCCATTGTGTTCATTAAGTTGGTTTTACCCAGACTGTCCAGGAATTTTAATCCTGCCCGACAAGCATTCTGCAGCTTAGTGTTAATGGTCCTGATTGTCATCAATTCATTCTCAACGAATTTCCTGGCGGCTGCTTCAGTGTTAAACTCACCAATCTCATACGGTTGGCCTAAACTTAGGCAGCTCTTGCCTTCATCAACTTCTTCAATCAAAATCTTGACTTTGTAAATACGCATCGGTGTATTCCTTTCAAAACTCAAAGAGTCATGTTATATGGTTGATATTCATAGTCGAGCGGCTCAATCTGTTTGCCCTTTTCGTCCTCATACTCGCACTGGTCGCCAGCGATAAACTCCTGTTTGGTGCAAACAAACTTTCCTTTGTCGTTTTTCTGGAAGGTTTGAACGACAAATCCGACCGTTATCTTATTGAACTTTTCCACAATCAGCTCCTTTTCAAATGGTTATTGCTTTGGCCTCGATTTGTTTTCAGGACATTTTTCAGTCAGTTTCCTCTTCTTTCTCCAGGACAAATAACGGCGCCACATCGAGGTTTCCGTCTTCCGGACCATCGTAGCCGTAGAATTCCAGAACCTCTTTTTGTGCTTTGCCGTTTAGGTCTTCAAACATTATCTGTAACGTTTTTGACATACTCTGCCTCCCTTTCTCTGATTCCTACGTTTCCTTAACCAGCTCAAGCTGAGCGCCTTCGCTGATGCTCTGCTGCCGCAGCCCGAACGTCCATTGCCTTGCCTGTTCGTAGTTGGCAATGCCGGGTGGTACTCTAAGCACGTATATCTGGCCGGTCGATGGGCATATCACTTTCACGAGGCGCATTATACTGTCAAGGCCGAAGTTATTGCTCTCCTTGAGGCCTGAATCTATCTCCAGTAGCTGGCCACCATCATCGCCCTGACAAATTATCCTGGGCTGTATCTTCTCGAGCAGCTTGTCGTAGCCAATACGGTTGAGCAGACTGCAACGCAGTTGTGCATTTGGGACGCGCAGCACCTCACGAGCGTCCCATTTTTCAGGGTTATCTTCGTAAAGCCCTCTGCTGACCTTCACGCCAGAGATGTAATACGTCTCTTTACCATGCTCAAGCCACTTACCTTGCTTCTGACGGTTTTTGACCTGTCCCTGGGTAACCACCTTTGTTCCTTCGGTATCATAAACCGTCACATTCCAGTCATTGCCTCGAACAACGCTCCATAGGCCAAGATCGTCAGCATTAGGGTCCAACCTTTCGGTAATGGGAGACCTGTTAAGATGCACCTTTCCCAGTATTACCATCCACTGTTTGCCATTTGGGTGTCTTATCTGAAGCTTCTTTCTCCATCTCGAGGCCATGTAGGCCTGAACTCCATTGTCATACTTAAATACCTCTTTGCCGTAAGCACCGCCGGAGGTCGAATAACACTCCACCGTGCCTTTGCTTCCACCAAGGGATATGCCTGTTTGCCTTTTCCACAGACATCCTTTTCTGATGGCCTGTAACGTTTCTGGTTGGAAGTACTCCTCTTTTACCACTTTGTTGCCCTTCCTTGTCTTGCGTTCTTGGCCATATCTTAAGGTCGTGCATTCATCCTTCCCTCGATTGGTTTGTTCAACGATAAACCCATCCTGGACCCTTACATGCAGGTGCTCGCCTCTGGTACGAGCATCTACAGTTCCATCATTTATGTTCATCCAGAAGTTCCGGCCACAGCCGGCATGACGTGATGCCAAATACATAACTGCCTCCCTTCTCGCCTCAGTCCATAATGCGGCGGGCTTTTACCTCATCGTATTCCCGCTGTACAACCACCAGAAAGTTTCCCTTTGGAAGCTTCAAGGGTTTATGCTCAGGGTGGACAATCTCGACTGGCTCTTCTGCTACGAGCATTCTGTCTTCGTTTCCTATGAGGTCCATTTCAGGCAATCCCCTCATCATGAAGGTGGATGCAGGCGCCAGTAACGTTGCCGTACCTGATGTCTCTGTCATAACCTCGTGCTTATGCCCGGTTGCTTCTCCCTCCCGAAGGACGTTCGTTTGCAGCTTATTCCATCGAGGGGAAGATGTGCCCTGTGAGTCAGGGCCTAATGTTTTCATATCCTCTTGACTTAGGGGAACAAACAACAGCTCTCCCTGCCTGTATGCTTTTCTTGTTTTGTTATTTTCTGTTGACATAAATAAATCTCCTTTTCAAAATTCAAAAATGTGCGCAAAAAAATTGCCTCTCGCACGGTACAAGAGGCTGTCTCTAAAAGTAGTTGTATGGTCAGATTTCTTTACACAATCATAATTATCACCACCTTTCGGTAACCTTTATTAATAATCCCTGCTGCGGCAGGATTCCCTTGCCTTTTCCATATCGATAATCTGCGGGTCTTCTCTGTTAATGTCATCAAAGACAATCAATCTGAGTCTTCCTTGCCATATCTCCAGACAGATTGGCCAGCCTTCTCCATCAACAGAGTTTTTGTCTCCGTAGCATTGCGGTTGAACCCAGATTTGGCCGCCTTCGGTTAAGATGTTTACCTTTATCTCAATAGACGGGGCATCGGTACATTGCTCTTTTATGGTAATGGTTTTTAAGATTTGATTCTTGCGATATCTTTTCATAGATTTCCTTTCATCTGATTTAGTTGTCATAAACGGCGGATTTCCCTGATAACCTTTTTCAAATACCTGATTTCGTCGGCAAACTGCCTTGACTGCTCACCGCCGACATCAAGACAATCCCGTATATGCTCGCAGGCAGCAAGCAGTGCTCCACATCTTTGGCAGGATAACATCGCCTTAGGCAATCTGTTAATGCTGTATAACCGGACTTGCCTATCTTTCCATTTTTCAAAGGTAGTTTCAGCGATACTGTCAATCTCCAGGATGACACAGTTATTCATATAGTGAAATCTGTCAGGGTAATTAAGGTTAACACAACAGTTTTGTTTATATCTATAGCATTTTTTAAAATACTGCCTGGCTAATTTTCCGGCATGACTAATGTCTTTAGCAGCTACCAGGTGTCTGTTTGAATACTTCTGCTGTCCACTGTATTCAATCGTTCTTACTTCAAACAATTTCATAAGTATTCTCCTCAAAATTAAAGTAAAAGTGCTGAGCATTTGCCTCAGCTACCTGAACAAAAGACATCTATTCGGTTTACTTAGCATCGGCAAATAATTCTGGGTCAATCTCTTCAAGTGTTCTGGGTTGCCAGTATAGATCTCGCTCAATTGGCAGCCCCATTGGACCTCTGACACTTGTAAGCTCTGAGAGCATGAAGTAGCCAAGTTCTTTGACGTGGCCTTCCACAAACCCGAAAAAGTGGAAATCAATTTCCTCACCATCATTATTCGTGACCGGACTGCCCTCAATCGCCCACCATGTCCAGTTAGAATCTGGAGTGAAGAATTTCACGTATGCGACGGCTTTACCACCAAGGCTGTCCTGTGAATAGAGCGGCGGCAGTTGTTTGCGGATTTCCTCGGTAAGCAGTTTCATTCCAGGTGTCTTTGAGGCTTTCTGATTTTGGTTTTCAGCCTTTATTGGTGTTATGCTGCCAATACAAACCGCATTTTCAGCTGGAATATTCATTTCCTTTGCAAGTCCGCCCAGAAATTCAACCATATTGCGATTCTGCTGCTCACGTGAGATTGGATAGGATTCACATGCTGGTATCGGTTTACCAATCACTTCAATTTGCTCAATTTCCAATTCAAGGACTACCCTCCCATTTTGGTCACCATACCATTCTATATAGGGATATGAAACATAATCAGCTGGTGGCAGTCCGGCTGTTATGTCACCAACTTCGCCAGTTTGGTGCGAAGAAAAACCTTCCATATAACCTTCGGCATCTGGCTCATCCCCGGATGCACCCCCTTTGAAGCGAATCTTCGATCCTCTGATGTCTCTATGGAAGTTGCCTTTCAGATCAAAGGTGACTTTCCCTTTAATTCCCGCAAATTCCATCCATCCCGTTACCTTACCTAACATTTTATTGTCCAATTCGCCTTGGACTAAGAATTCTGTTGGTCTCCAGGCCATTTTTAATTACCTCCATTTCTGTTGAGTGCGATGGCATGCTCTCTGGCACAATAGCCAGCCATCTGGTTTTGAATAGAAAAACAACAAACTGCAACTGTCGTCTGTATTTTCAGGTCGGGCCTTTCTGGTCAACCTTCCAGATTCGGATCCGTTCGTACTGCTTTGCATCTTTTGTGATATTCTCTATCGCCGCATCAACATCTTCTGCACCAAGGAAGTGTAAAAGCACATTCAGTTTGCTTTGGATTACTCGAGCCATCTTTGATAGGAAGTAATCAAAATCCCGCAAGTTCTCGTCAAACCGAAGTGGCTGCTCGTCTCTGTCAATAGTTGCAATTTCTAAAAATAGGTTGTGGAGATAAAACTCTGCCTCCTTCTCGCCAGCCTTGATTGAAAAGACCAAATCAAACCCGCTACCCTTTTGGCTGACTTCATAGCTAAGTGATTGAAGGATTGTTCTAACGATATGAATAATTATAGGTGACACCATACATAGAAAATGATTCATTCTTTTAATTTCTTCTTGGTTTTGCATTTTTGTTTCTCCTGAATGGATTGGTTTGGTGGTTTGATAACGAAAGACATACCAGAGACAGTTTGTTCGGTCTTGGTTTCAGGTGTACAACAGACCCCTCAGTGGCCGCTTAACTGAAAAATAGCTTCTGCTAATATGAGTCCTGTGCTCGTCGCATTTGCGACTTTAATTCAGCCTGATTCAATTATTGAACAGACTGAGAAAATTGATAGGTTGATTTGAGGAACATGAATAGCGAATGCTGGCTTTGATAGGATGTGTCTTGCTCAGCAACTATGTGCTAAAAGAAGAAGGATTTAACTTGCTTACTCACACAACCTGCAAGACATGCAGTTGAAACCAGGATAATAGTCTGACCTCTTGTCTTGAGCAGGTGTCAGCGAAGTGACGGCCGCCCTAATTAATGCGTAGTTGATGACTTTACCTGCAAACCAGTGTAATTATCACCACCTGAAAACCATGGTAAACTGGGTCTAAAAAATTTCCCCCCAATTTTTGGTATGGAAGTACTTTTTTTGTTGCAATTTTACCACTAGTATTTATGATAAAGGGCAGTTTTAAACTTCTATCAAGTACATTGAGGAGAAGATATTTATGAAACCGTCGGTTTTGTTTACGTCGGTTTGTGTTTTGGCGTTTATGGCTGGTTGTAGAGAACAACCCGAAAAGTTACCTCGCCCTGTTCCAACACCTCCACTGGTTGATGTTAACTCAACGCGAGAAGCACGAGGCGGATGCAATTTGCCCGGTAGCGGCAGGACACGCACGAAGGTGGATGTTAACGCAACACAGAAATCACAGGGCCCGTGTAACTCAGGGTGCCCGATTCTTAAATTCTTCGAAAGACCTGTGGTTTCTATACATCTCATAATCATTAATTCTATCCTTTTTGAAATTATTGGATGTTGTAAACGGAGCGGTTTAAAACTTTTATGGAGAGCCTTATGGAATTTCAACCAAAAAGACACACCAGAGAAACGACATTTGGAACAAGTTTGGATAATTGTCAATTCGATTGCTACTCTAACTCTTATAACCGGTATTACTCCTATTTTGGCTCTATTTCTTCAGCGTATTATTCCTTTAAGTGGTGTCACACTTAAAGGGATAATTTTCGTAAGCATAATTGGATTTGTTTCTTCTATCATGGCATTAGAGCAACTTCTTGTACTCATAGGAATTAGCCTAAACGATCAATATAAGCAAAGGCTTGTTTTGTGTGCCGCCGTGGCACACACTTGTGCTCTCCAAGCAGTGGTTATCATTTTCCTCTTGCTAATATATAGTATTATATGGTGGGGATATTTAATCGGGATAGGTGTATTTTGGTTTTGGGGGTTCAATATAGCAATTCGGAATACAGACAGTATAATCATAAGGGAAAAAGGGCAAAATGAAAAGCAATAGCCTAAGAGTGAGAGGTTGTCCAGTCAGCTGGATCGGAATATATGCTGCCATAATTGGAATCGCAGCGTTAGTGCCTCTTATTCCTTACATGGGAGGTGGAGGATTTTTGCCTCTTTGTATCCCTATCGTAGTAATAGCGCCACTAATTTTAGGTATCTGGCCAGGAGTAATTGCAGCTTTTGTCGGTAGTGTTTTGGGGATGTTTATAAGTCCTTCTGCTTTTCCCATGGGCTTTTTTGATGTAATAGTCGTTGGTACTTTGCCTGCTCTATTTGCGGGCTTTGTATTTAATGGGGACAAGGTCAAGTACTGGGCATCTTTCACTCTTATTTATCTTGTGAATGCCGCCTTTGCCGAAATCGTTCCTTTTTATTTTCCTGGCAAATCCGCGGGGTTCGCCCCTCCTCCTCAACCAACTTACTTTTTAGTCGTTGCTATTTTCTGGGCACCAGCTTTAATAACTTATATCTCTATAGGCCAATTTATACCAAAATGGTCTTCTGCGGAGAACAGAAAAAAAAGGTATATAATTACTTACATCGGTCAGTTTATAGCCATTCTTTGCTGGGGAATGCCTTATTGGTACTTATATGCATATGTTCTGAAACTTACTCCCGAGGTAGTTACGGCTGGTTACTTACTTTGGCAAAGCTGGGTGATGCCATTGATTGCTTTTGTAGCTACTGTGATCGTAATACCTTTAGCCGAAGTGTTGAGAAAAAGTTCCTTTTCTCCACCTTCAGAAGCTCTTTGGAAAGAACAACTCACCGAAAAAATTATAAAATAGCAACAATAGGTAAAAGGATAGAAAGAGAAAATAGAAAACAAAGCTTTTTACTTTACTTTTCTCTGATGGAAAGACGGGGGTGATTTTTCGGGGAGATCCAAAAGCTCTTGTCTCCAAAGAAATCTGGGTCGTGATACCTTTCGCAAGCAGTGAGAGGAAAAGAGGAATAGGCAAGGAAAAATATACCTTTTTTAGTTTTTGTATCACATTTGCCTTTTCTCTGTAAATTCCCTTTAGTTTGTAGGCATTTATTATCTCATTGTAAGTTCTCTGCACAGTAGGGATAAAACTGATTCCCACTAGAAAAACAACAACCAATCTCTTCGGTACCCCAAAAAATGCTAAAGAGAAAGCCAACTCTTCTGGGGAGGTGGTCATTACAAAAAGAGGGATAGAAATCACAACGCATAAAATCCTCAGACAAACTCCTACACCTCTTATAAAACCTTCAAGTGTAAACTCTCCAACATTTTTCCCTAATAGATACAAATTTCCTACTTTAAACAGAGGAGTAAGATGCCCATATCTATATAAAAAGCCTTCCATCATTATCACAATAAGAAAAAGTATAGCCAGAAAAATCCCCAACTTCCCCAGTTTCTTCACATCAATCTTGGCGAGAAACCAAAAGAATAAAGTTATGAAGATCCATACAGGTAAAAGAATAATCTCCTTTAGTGAATCCTGAACTAAAAACGCCAAGCTCAAAGTTAAAAACAAAAAAACTAGCTTTGCTGAAGTACTTACATGGTGAACAAAGGTATCCTTGAATTCATACTCTATCATTTCATTTTACCTCTTAGAGTTTCTGCAACTTCTTGGAGAGTATAAGAAGAAAAATGTATGTTCAATAAATTACCCAATTGAGCCAATTCGGGCACTTTAAGTCTCGCCTCTTCTAGTACTTTCGTATCTTCAAAAACTTCTACAGGCAAGCCTTTTTTGGAGACAGCGCCATCCCGCAGTACTACGATATTATCTGCATACTCAGATACATATTCCATATCGTGCGTAATCACGACCACAGCACAACCACTTTGCTTCAGCTTATTTAATGCCTTCGCTATCTCCACTCTGCTTCGATAATCAATTCCCGTAGAAGGTTCATCAAGCATGATGATCTTAGGAGAGGTAGCAATTACTGTAGCTATGGACAATTTCTTCTTTTCTCCATAGCTGAGCTTTTCAGAAAACACTGTTCTTTTACCTTTAAGATTAACTACATCCAAAGACTCTTCAATCCGGTCTATTATTTCTTCTTCGCTATAGCTTCTATTTCTCAAAACCTCCTCGACTTCTTCCTCAACCGACTTTCCTAAAAGCTGATGCTCTGGATGTTGAAGCACTAAACCAACTTCATCATACAATCTGTCGTTGGGATAATTTTGTAGTTCAGTGGTATTATACACAATGCTACCCTTGTAAGGTGCCAATAGCTTTAAAAGTAGATACACCAATGTTGTTTTCCCTGCTCCATTATTACCTACTATTCCTAACAATTCTGAAGGATAAATATCAAAAGATATGTCTCGTAGCGCCGCTGTCCCATCTGGATAAGAATAGGCTACGTTTTTTAAAGAAAGAATAGGTGACTCGTTTTCACTCTCCTTATATATTTTGGTACGGAACTCATCTTTCTTAACTTTAGCAGATATTAAGTTGTATCCCTCTTCCACCGTAATGGGAAATTTTGAGTCCACAATCTTTTCTTCTAAATCTAGTCTATCTATTAAAATGGAGATGCGAGGAATTTCTAGCCGCGACTTTTCTTTTAATAGCTGTTTGAAAACTGCTCTCGGTTTTCCGAAATGGGAAATTTTCCCATCTTTCAAAACTAATATTTTGTCTGCGATTTTTCTAATGTATTTGCTCTCCTGAGTAGCGATTATTATGGCCATGCCTTTTTGCTGTTTCAGTTCTTCTAATAAGCTGATAATTTCTTCTCCACTCTTCGCATCAATGTTAGAAAAAGGTTCATCTAAAAGGAGTAACTGAGGCGAAATTGATAGCGAGGTGGCCAGCGATAATTTTTGCATTTCACCGTATGAAAGCATTTTTGGGTTTTTCCGCTGGTATTTAAATAAACCTACCGTTACTAGAGATTGGTCTACTTTTCTCTCTATTTCTTCTCTTGCTGAGCCTAAATTGGAAATATGAGAAGCACATTGAGTATATACAGTACTCCCTAACATCTGAGCTTCTGGATCTTGCAGCATGGTTCCCACTTTCTCAGATACCTCAAATACTGCTTGGTCCCTCACCACCTTACCCAAAACTTTTACTATTCCCTCACCGTTGCCTTCTATAACATTGGGGATAATTCCGTTTAAGTGATAAAGCAAAGTCGTTTTCCCAGATCCATTCTCGCCAAGAATCCCTAAGCATTCCCCCGTCTGAACTGAGAATGTTACATTTTCAAGCACCCATTGCCACATTCTGGGATACTTAAAAAACAATTTCTCAACTTCAATTATTCTGGTCATATTAACAACTAAGTTAATCGAACTGGCTCGCAACTA
>Ga0299912_10003172_pt1 | contig 13475 bp, 10 predicted proteins | sample RVTome_2_FD_207667 | JGI IMG/M metagenome (GOLD analysis project Ga0299912, IMG submission 207667) | Soil microbial communities from uranium-contaminated site in the Upper Colorado River Basin, Wyoming, United States - RVT95D214 (version 2) ...
GTTCCCAGCACGATAGGTGCGCCTACTTTTCTGATCTCAGTATCCATAATCGGCCCCCGCCCCACCCTCACTTTCCACGTTTCCCAGCTAGCAGCCGCCTGCATCATCTTGATTATGGGCACATGGCGAGGGCACTCTTGGTCACATTTGCCGCAGCCAATGCATTTATTAAACACTTCCACCAGTGGCTGTATATTGCCGTTCTTGGCTGCTTCGATGGCATCGCCAACCGGAAGCAAGTTAGGACAAACCTGGCTGCACATGTTGCACAGCTTATGGTCTTTAGCCAGGTCCGGTACCTCTTCGGGCTTGACCAGCACCTTGTTTCGCTTCGGTGCCAGCTCCAGAGCTACTCTCACCGCTACCTCAGCTGCTTTGTCTGGATCAAGTATCAACGTCTGCTTGCCCTGATTCACCATGTCTCCGACTACCTCATAAGCATCCCGCTTCGTCATGTTTTCAAACCCATAGCAAGCTTTGTCCGAGGTGGCGATCACTGCAGTACCCACCTTAGCCGCCTCAATAGGTACGTCTGTCCTAATACACTGCTCATCGGTGACAATGACATCGGCAATTCCAGTCCTAATGAAGAAAAGCTGGCGTGACAAGGGCCCAACCACCTTGGCCCTACTGCTGTATCTGGTTACCTCCAGAGCGGTACAACAAATGCCGGCAACTTCAACCTTATCCTGCAGGCCATTGACATTTATATAATCAACGATGGGAATAGCCGTAACCGGATTATGCCCAATCAGAAGTACAACTGGCTTCGTCCTGTCTACCGCCCCCCAACCCAGGTCAACCAATGGAGTATCGGCCACCGAAGTCGGATAGCCAAAGCCTACTATCTCGGCGATATCGCCAACCTCCATAGCCACGTGGTCTAGCATTGAAGCGTGAAGAGCCTTAGACTCATAGTCTAGAGCTGACCCTTCCTGACCAGTATGCAGTGATGAGATAAGGTGGATAAGCTGGCTCTCAACATACTCTATTGCTTTCTCCAAATCTCCCAAAGTTTCCGGCTTCAGCCCGAGAACCGTCCTTATATGCGGCGCCTCAACAAATATCTGGTCGCCAAGGTTAATCTTATAATCTCTACCGTGTTTCTCAATTAAATAGTGAAGCACATGGCGAGCATGTCCACCATGGGCTGACATGCCCATGCAGCAAGCCAGAAGGACAATTCTGGCCTGTTGTGTCGAAATGTCAATGCCGCAAGCGCCCCTCTTATCGCCAGTAAGGTCACACTTTCCATAAGTACAGAAGCAACACAAATCACACATAGGAGCATAAAACGGCTTATAGGTTTTCATCAACCTCATGTCCCAATTTCTCAAATCTGGTATCTCAGGCATCGGCGTATGCCCGATAGGCTCCCAGTTATCTTCCGCCCTTATTATCTCGTTAACTTCGTCTTTTCTTGTATTCTTTTTCTTGGTAACTACTGCCATCTGTCTTAACCCCCATTAATTCATCTATTAACGCAACAATTATACTATAATTGAGAATGATTATCAATACTAAATTTTACCCTCGATAACCTCTTTCATGAGCTTAAGGCTTTCCGGTAGCCGCAATACCAGTATATTAGCCCCAGCTAGAAGCAGGCTGAGCGCGGTAATGCTTTCCCACAGCAGTCCCTGCTTCTCGTTTTCCTTCGCCTGTTTGGTCCTGGCACACTCGCTGCCCAGGTCAGCTATAATCGGCATCTGCATAGTGTTATCTCCGAACATAACACCGATGTGCTTCGTTCTCTCCGTTATAGTGAAGCTATATTCCATGCCATAGCCCAGAGCTGAGCTCAACGGGTCGATGACTATCCGCTCACGGGGGAAGGACTTCAAAAGCTTCACATTTAATTCCTTCTCCAGATTTATATCCAGCGGACTCTGAGCTATTATGCAATGGCCGTGGTCTAGAGCTGCTTTGCTTATCGGCTCATAGTTTTCCTTCGCCAACGGGCCCAGGAGGAGATTTTCGCCCGCGCAGGCTTCAGCTACCTTGGCCAAAACCTCGATATCCTTCGTCCCATCTCCCGAGCCGTAGACGATTAGCGGCGACTTTATGGTCGATGCCACTTGCTTAACCACACTAGCAGCCTTGTCAGCCGGAGCATTCTTTCCCGCTGGGTCAGCGCTCACCAGACGGAGACAGACCAGGTCAGCACCAAGTTCCAGGCACTTCTTAGCCCAGGCCACCGGGTCTGAAACAACGTCCTTATAGGGCTTAAGCTCCCACTCACTCCAACCTTGCGGCTCAATATCAAAAACTTCGAGCGCCAAGCGCGGTCGGTTCTGAATGGTCCCCTCAAAAAGATGAAGGGGGAGAACACTCTCTCCCCCAATTTTCATAGCTTTTTCTCCCTTTCCAATCACCACCTCGGCTACTTTTCCTGAATAGGTCTCCAAAGGTGCCTTGTATTCCATCGTTCACTCCTTTTAAAGAATTCTAGCTCTCGAGCCAGGCATGAGAGTAAAGCGTCTCTCCCATGAGCACTCTGGTGGTTTTCACGTAATCCTGCTCTTTTTGCGGTAAAGAAGCCATCTTTATAGCCTCCCCGTCCATCGTCTTGTAAATGAGGTCAACGATTTTAGGTAGCTCGCCTTTGTTCAGTTTGACCAGCTCCTCATCCAGGACATCGGCAATCGCAGAGTACAGCCCTCTTCTGCCCAACATTATCATATAGGTGCGATTGAGAATACCCCGTAATTGTTCGGGAGTTCCGTTGGAAACATTGGAAAGCCCTACCGTTGACTTTACGCCAGGCATGAGGTCTCCCAGCATGCCGATGAATTCCACTGCATCGGCAACCTGCTTCTGGTCGGCGCTCACCGGCAGTATTATGGGGTCAACCCATATATCTTCGTTTGGAATGCCCAGCTCATTGGCTAAAGCAATTGTTTCCATAATGCTCTCTATCCGGGAATCAATATCAGGGGGACAACCTTTGTCGGTCAGCACCGAGATGACCACATTGGTATTGTATTTCTTGGCCAGAGGCAGCATCAGCTCTTTGCTGTCAGTCCTTCCTGAAGCTGAATTAAGCAGAGGTCTTTTCTTGCAGACTTTAAGGCCAGCCTCCATGGCTACAGGATTCAAGGTGTCCACGGATATAGGTAAATCGGTGACTCCCTGAATTGTATTGACCAGCCACTGGGTTACTTCTTCCGGGTCCCTCTTCGCCGGGCCGAGGTTGAGGTCTATATAGTCGGCCTTGGCGTCCGTCTGTGCTTTGGCTAAGTCTTGTATTACCTTGGGATTGCGTTCCTTGACAGCGTCATTGACGTCCTTGGAAATAATATGAATGCTTTCGCCGATTAAAACCATGTGAGCCCCCCTTTACCTGATTGAGCAAAGCCGACAGGAATTTTATCACCTTAATCATATAAGCGTCAACAGTATTTGTACCTGATTAAACGAAGTATTGAAAGCTACAGAGGCTGAAGCTATAATTGACTAATCAGGGTAATGAAAATGAACGCTCTCGATGATATCCTTCACCAGACCGCCAAACCGGCCCGCTATACCGGGGGCGAATGGAGTAGCGTCATTAAAGATTGGGGCGCCACTCCAATCCGGGTTGCCCTGGCCTTCCCCGACTTATACGAAGTGGGCATGTCCAATATGGCGCTGCCGATACTTTATAAAATACTCAACGACCAGCCCGACGTCCTGGCTGAGAGAGTCTACGCCCCATGGACAGACATGGAGGCGCTGCTGCGACAGCATAACCGCCCGCTTTTCAGCCTGGAGACCAAACATCCCCTGGCAGACTTCGACATCATCGGTTTCTCCCTGGGCTACGAGCTCACCTACACCAATGTGCTAAACATGCTCGACCTGGCTAAAATCCCGCCGCTCAGTCATCAGCGTAACGATTCACACCCCCTGATAATAGCCGGAGGCAGCTGCGCCCTTAACCCGGAACCTATGGCAGATTTTATTGACCTGTTTATCATCGGTGAGGCTGAAGAGGCAATATTGAAATTACTGGAAGTCTTCCGGGCTTACAAGGACGATAAGAAACAACTGCTCCGGGAAGCCTCTTCTCTTCCCGGTGTGTATGTGCCCGATTTATATGAAGTGACCTACCACAAAGACGGCAGCTTGGCTAACATCACGCCAAAAGTGCCCGAAGCCAGGCTACCCATTGAGCGTCAGATGGTAGACAGGCTACCTCAGCCCGTTACCAAGCCGGTAGTAGCTTATACAAAAATAATTCACGACCGAGGCGCAGTCGAAATCCAGCGCGGATGCAGCCGGGGCTGCCGCTTCTGCCAGGCCGGCATGATTTACCGTCCGGTCCGTGAACTCACCGAACCGGAGATAACCGATGCCGTGGCAGCGCTGGTAAGTAATTGCGGCTATAACGAAGTTTCCCTGGTTTCCCTAAGCACCGGCGATTACCACAACATAAGCGAGCTAATCGGCCAGCTGTCCCGAAAATATTACCAGGACAACCTTACGCTTTCCTTACCCAGCCTGCGCATAGACACGTCATCGATAGAGTTGATAGAGTCGCTGCCTTACCGGCGCAAGACCACGCTCACCTTTGCCCCTGAAGCCGGGACCGAGAGGCTGAGAAACGTCATAAACAAAAGTATCTCCGAAGAGGCTATGCTCGATACTTTCGCCGCCGCCTTCGAAAAAGGCTGGCTGAACCTCAAACTATATTTCATGGTCGGGCTGCCCACCGAGACCGTTGACGACATAAAGGGCATAATAGACCTGGTAACCAAAACCTGCCAGCTGGGCAAGAAGACCAGAAGCAGTTCACCGAGGCTTAGAATCAGTGCAGCCACCTTTGTTCCCAAGCCCCACACACCCTGCCAATGGCTGGCGCAGGATACAGCGGAACTGCTAACCCCGAAACATGAACTGCTAAGACAAGGCTTACGCCGGACCGGAGCCCACCTTTCTTGGCAGGACACCAAAATCAGTCAACTCGAAGCAGTCCTGTCACGCGGCGACCGCAGGCTGGGAAAGGTTATACACAAGGCCTGGGAGCTGGGCAGCAGATTCGATGCCTGGGATGAATGTTTCAACTACGATAACTGGCTGCATGCCTTCCACGAAAGCGGACTCGACCCTGCCTTCTACGCCAACAGAGAACGACCGCTTAACGAGACACTACCCTGGCAGCATATTGACATCGGAGTAACACCAAACTTTCTCAAGAAAGAATACCAGGATATGTGGCAGGGAAAAACAACCCCGGACTGCCGCTATGGCTCCTGCAATGCCTGCGGTCTCCAACAAAGACATCCGGATTGCCGGCAAAAATTCAAGACAACCGCCAAATTGATATAATATACATAAAACACAAAGGGGGAATCCAAAAATAGCTATGGGAAGCAAATCTTTTCCTTCTGAATCGACATACTGGCCGTTCAAGAAATACTTGGATATGTATAACCAGTCGATACAAGACCCCGAACGTTTTTGGGCTGAAGAAGCCCGCAAGTTGGACTGGTTCAAGACGTGGGATAAAGTCCTCGAGTGGGAACCACCCTTCGCCCGCTGGTTTGTCGGCGGCAGACTCAACGCCAGCTATCAATGCGTAGACCGGCATGTTAAGACCTGGCGGAGAAGCAAAGTTGCCATATACTGGGAAGGCGAGCTGGGTGATAGCCAGGTTCTAAGCTATTCCACCCTCTATAGATGGGTCAATAAGTTCGCTTCAGTGCTCCAAAACTTAGGCGTAAAAAAGGGGGATACAGTGGCCCTGTATCTGCCCATGATACCCGAGCTGCCTATATTCATGCTCGCCTGTGCCAGAATCGGAGCCCCGCATACCGTTGTATTCTCCGGTTTCAGCGCCCAGGCTCTGGCCGACAGAATTAACGATATCAAAGCCAAGGTACTGGTGACCGCAGACGCCGGCTTCAGAAGAGGTAAATATCTGGAACTCAAAAACATCAGCGATGAAGCCGTCAGCCTATCGCCTTCAATCGAAAAGGTGGTGGTGGCCAGGAGAGCAGGCATCGACACAAATATGAAACCGGGACGAGACGTCTGGCTGCATGAGTTACTTGATGATGCTGCCTCCTTCGTGCCCGCTGAACCCGTTGAGGCTACCCACCCTCTTTACATACTCTATACATCGGGCACCACCGGAAAGCCCAAGGGCATTATCCACGGGACCGGCGGCTATCTGGTTTTCACCAATTCCGGCTACGAATGGGTCTTTAACGTCAAAGAGCATTCGGTTTACTGGTGCACCGCCGATGTCGGCTGGGTCACGGGACACAGCTCCATAGTCTACGGCCCGCTGTGCCACGGCGCCGCCATCGTCCTCTACGAAGGAGCTCCCGATTATCCCTCGGTAGATAGATGGTGGGACATCGTAGAGAAATATGGAGTTTCGATATTTTATAGCTCACCCACCGGCATCAGGATGCTGATGAAGTATGGCGAGGATATAATCAAAAAGCACGACTTGAGCAGCCTTGAGCTGCTGGGCAGCGTCGGAGAAGCCATAAACCCCGAAGCCTGGCAGTGGTATTACAAGGTTATCGGCGGCGAAAGATGTCCCATAGTAGATACCTGGTGGCAGACCGAAACCGGCGGTACCATGATATCGCCGACACCGGGCATAGAGCTGGTGCCCCTTAAGCCGGGCTCCGCAACCTTCCCTCTTCCCGGCGTCAATGCCGATATCTTCGACGAAAACGGTAAATCAGTGCCAGCCGGAGAGAAAGGCTATCTGGTTATAAAATCACCCTGGCCGGGTATGCTCACGGGCATACACGGAGACCCGGAGAGATATAAGGAGACCTACTGGTCTAAATTCCCCGGCATGTTCTATACCGGTGACTATGCCATCAGGGACAAAGACGGCTATTTCTGGCTGCTGGGCAGAGCCGATGAAGTCCTTAAAATAGCCGGACACAGAATGGGCACCATAGAGATAGAAGACGCTGCTGTTTCTTACAAAGCCGTAGCCGAGGCCGCTGTAACCAGCAGACCGGACGAGGTTAAGGGTGAAAGCATAGTTATCTTCATCACCCTCAAGCAAGGCATAGAGCCTTCGCTGGAACTGAAGAACAAGATAAAACAGCATATACGCAAGATGATGGGGCCTATCGCTACCCCTGACGACATCTTTTTCGTGGCTAAACTACCCAAGACCAGGAGTGGCAAAATCATGAGACGGGTTCTCAAAGCAGTAGCCAGCGGCACCAAAATCGGCGACCTGACCACGCTGGAAGACGAAGCCTCCGTGGCAGAGGTGAAGAAAGCCTTTGAAGAGCTTAAGAAAGAGGTGTAAAGTCCAGGCCCGGCTACCAGAAATTTGACTTCTGACTCAAAACCGACTATGCTGTATCGTTCAAATTAAGCAGAGGGGTTAACCAGATGAAACGTCTTGAACTCGAAGTTACCAAAAGAGATGTAACCGGCAAGAAAGTGAGATTTCTACGCCGTCAAGGTACCATTCCGGCCAACATTTACGGACACGGAATCGACTCCACGGCCATCAATGTCGATGCCAAAAGCCTGAAACATTTGCTGGCTCACGCGGGCAGTACCGACCTGATATCTTTAAAGATCGACGATGCCAAAAACCCGCTAAGGGTTATAGTCCGAGAAATTCAGAGGAATCCTGTAAACGATGACCTGCTTCATGTGGGCTTCTATCAGGTCAGGATGGATGAAAAAATAAAAGCTGATGTGCCTGTGGTATTCATCGGAGAGGCGCCGGTGCTGAAGAAAGTCAAGAACAGCTCCGTATTTCACCTGATTGATTCTCTGCATATCGAAGCTTTGCCTGACGACCTGCCTCACAGCCTCGAGGTTGACATATCCGGCCTTGAAGAGCTGGACAGCGCCATTCATGTCAAGGACATACCTCTCGGCGATAAAGTAACCCTCCTCAGCGACCCGGAACAGATGGCAGTCAAAGTAATCGAGGCTCGAAAAGAAGAGGAAATACCGGTAGAAGTTCCGGTCGCGGAAGAGGTTGAGGCTGTTGAAGGAGCTGAAGAGGTTGGAGAAGGCGCAGAAGCTAAGGCTGAGGCCGGCAAAGAGGAGAAAGAGATTGCCACGCCCCGATTGCATCGGGAACAAAAGGGCTAACCGATCTTTATTATCTCTCCGCGCACATCTTCCCCGATTGTCAGTATGCCAAAGGACCGGTGCCCGGGCCCGGGGTTAAAAAAGAGAACGCCACCGATTCTCTCATTCCTGGCGCGATGACTATGCCCGTATATAATGATATCCACATCGTCGAATTGCTCTCTAACCTTCTGCTCTATACCTTCCGGACCACCCCACCCGTGCATAATCCCGATTTTCTTGCCTTCTGCCGTCAAAAGTTCTTTCTCCGGCAGCAAACCTCTGAGCTCCATCGAGTCCATGTTGCCGCGGACGGCTTTAACCTCACCCAGCCGCTTAAGCCCTTCGAGGACCTGTAAGCCGACGAAATCACCGGCGTGGACTATCAGGTCGACCTTAGAAAAAGCCTTAACGACCTCCGCAGGTATCTCTGCCGCCAGATGAATATGGGTATCGGAAAGCACACCTATTTTCATGAAATTAGTCCCCGGCTTCGCTTTTGGGCGTTATCCTAACACTGCCAGAACGCCCTGACGAATCATCTTTATGGCGATAGCCGCCAAAAAGAGGCTGACTATTTTAGATGTAGCCTTGACGCCTCCCTCTCCCATGAAAGCCATCACCCGGTTAGCCTGAGCAGATAGCACCCAGGCTATCGCCAGATTAGCAATGAATGAGAATATCACCATTAAAACAGAGTACTGGTCAGTTAGTATCAGCAGCGTGGTAAGCACCGCCGGCCCAACCAAAAGAGGAGTACCTATGGGGACGACACCCAGCGTATCGGTCCCGACCGAAGCCTGCCCCTCGAACATCTTCCCGGTGATTAATTCCTTGGCGGCTAAGAGGAAAAGTATAAGCCCGCCGGCGACCAGAAAATCGGATACCTCGATGCCCAAAAAGAGAAAAATGCCCTTGCCGATAACAATGAAGCCCAGCCCTAATCCCAGCGCGGTAATTACCGCCAGGCGCACCGTCCGGCTGCGCTCCCTGACTTTCATTTCCTGAGTCAAGGGTATCAATATGGGCAGTACGCCGATGGCATCCATAGCCACAAAGAGCGGCACGAAAGTTAAGCCGAATTCCTGCAGGATTTTTAGTACGTTTTCCATGGTGACAAACAGGAAAGGCGCCTCTACCCGGCCTTGGCTTTGGCCTTAGCCTTGCCGCCTGCTTTATTATCACCCCCTGCCTTATTATTGCCCTCCTGGAAGCAGGCAAACGAGACTATGCTGTCATCCTCTTCCAGCCTCTTCAAATGTACGCCCTGCGTATCTCTGCCCTGAAGAGAAACCTCTTCATCCACAGGGATACGTATGACAATGCCCTTGGCTGAAATGATAATAACATTTTGTCCCGAAGGCACAAGCTGTGCGGTTATGACTTTACCTGTTTTCTCATTAACCTTATGGGCAATCACACCCTTACCACCCCGGGCTTGCAGAGGGAAGTTGCGGGCATTGCTGCGCTTGCCGTAGCCGTTCTCGGTAACCGTGAGCAGATTGGCGCGAGTAAAGACCTTGCCCATGGCCACCACCCTATCGCCGCGGTCAAGCCTGATACCACGCACTCCTCCACTGGTCCGGGAGGCAGGTCTCAAGCCCTTCACGCCGAACTTTATGCCTTTACCATTTTGACTTACCAGAATAACTTCGTCTTTTTGCTCTACCACATCAGCCGCCACCAGCTCTTCTTCCCCCAGGAGTTTCATAGCAATAAGCCCGCTGCTTCTGACCGTAGCAAACTTGTCGAAGCTTGTCTTCTTCACTATACCTCTCGAAGTAGCCATAACCATGAACAGGCCGGGAGTAAAATCTTTGGCTACCACCAGTGCGGTTATCTGCTCCTTCGGGTCTATGGACAGCAGGTTAGCCATAGCTGTCCCTTTCGTTGTCCGCGATACATCCTGCGGAATATCATAGCATTTAAGCTGATAAACCTTACCCCGATTGGTAAACAGCAGTAAATTATCATGCGTATCGGCTACCACGCAGTGCTTTACCGTGTCTGCCTCACGGGTGGTCATGCCTATGACACCGACGCCTCCCCGGTGCTGTTTCTGATATGTCGTAGCCGGTATTCTCTTTATATACCCCTGTTCGCTCAGCGTAACCACCACATCCTGATGGGGTATAAGGTCCTCATCGGCAAATTCCTCCGCCTCTTGCCGTTTAATCGCAGTACGGCGCGCATCGCCGTATCCCTTCTTAAGCTCGGTGACATCCTGCCTGATAAGAAAGAGTACTTTTTTCGGATTCGCCAGAAGGTCCTCGAGATAGGCGATGTTCTTGACCACTTCGCTGTACTCATCGACTATTTTCTGCTGCTCCAGCTGCGCCAACCGGCGTAGCTGCATATCGAGTATAGCCTGAGCCTGAATTTGTGATAGCTTAAACTTCGTCATCAGGCTGGCCCGAGCCGAATCAGCCGTCTCCGCCTTCCGTATAGTCTGAATAACCGCATCCAGCTGGTCGAGGGCGATTCTGAAGCCCTCCAGTATGTGTGCCCGGTCTTTCGCCTTCTGAAGTTCGAACTGGGAACGGCGGGTGATAACCTCCCGGCGAAAATCTATGTAGCAAGTCAGGGCTTCCTTAAGGTTAATGACTCTGGGCTGCCCGTCGACCAGAGCCAGCATGTTAATAAAGAAAGAAGACCGCATGGCGGTATATTTGTAGAGGTTGTTGCAAATCTTGGTGGGTTGAGCATCCTTTCTCAACCCGATAACTATCCTCATACCATGGCGGTCCGACTCATCGCGGACCTCGCTTATCCCCTCGATTCTCCTCTCCCTGGCCAGGTCGGCTATCCTTCCTACCAGGGCAGCTTTATTGGTCTGATAAGGAAGCTCGGTTATAACCAGTTGCTGACGCCCGCCCCTCAAGTTTTCATCGGTAACTTTAGCCTGGACCACAACCTTTCCCTGCCCGCTGGCATAAGCGCTCTTGATACCCTCCCGACCTAAAATAATGCCTCCGGTAGGGAAATCTGGACCCTTAACGACCTTCATCAAATCTTCAACATCAGCCTCGGGGTTGTCGATAAGATAGCTGATAGCCTCGCACACCTCACTCAAGTTATGAGGCGGGATGTTGGTAGCCATGCCTACGGCAATGCCTGATGAGCCGTTAACCAGCAGATTGGGCAATCTGGCCGGCAAGACCGTTGGCTCTTTCAAGCTATCGTCGAAGTTGGGCATAAAATCGACGGTATCTTTATCGATATCAACCAGCATTTCTTCGGCGATTTTTGCCAGGCGGGCTTCGGTATAACGCATGGCGGCCGGCGGGTCATCGTCCATACTGCCGAAGTTGCCCTGCCCGTCAACCAGCCTGTACCTCATGGAGAAATCCTGCGCCATTCGCACCATAGCTTCATATATCGGCGCATCCCCATGAGGATGATACTTACCCATCACCTCACCAACTATGCGGGCACTCTTTTTATGGGAACTGGTATGACGGAGACCCAGCCCGTCCATGGCATAAAGAATGCGCCGGTGTACCGGTTTCAAGCCGTCGCGCACATCGGGCAGGGCTCGAGAAACTATGACGCTCATAGCATAGTCGAGATAGGAGCTCTTCATCTCCTCTTCGATGATAACCGGCTTGACTACTCCAATTTCCATATCAGTCATCTCCTGAAAGATTCGCTGGCTTCAAAGCCAATTAGCTACTCCTCCATAAACTCCTCTTCTACCATCGGTTCCTCGTCAGACGATACTCCCTCGAATATGGAGAAGCCTTCGGGTATGAGCTCACCCTCTTCCAGTTCCACTTCCTCACCCTCCTCAAAGGCTTCCTCTTCCCCAGCCTCGTGCCTGAGCAGAGTATCTTTAACATGAGGATGAAAACCTTCCACAGCCCTAACCGGAAAAGAAGGACGCCCGATCTGGCTCGGGTGCTGAAATACCTCCCGAATAATTATCCTTACGTTACTATTATCGATATTCACGATAGCCGCAGCGTACTTATTGCCGCCGTCTATCAGTCTGGCCAGTCGAAAACCATGAGGCGGCTCAACCAGCCCCAGGTATTCTTTCTGCTCGTTCTCTACGATAAGCTGCTGCCCCTTCATCTTCAAATAAACCTGGTTGCCGGCAGCCATCCTGGCTAATACCTTTGCCGGCGCCGGACTTTGCAGATTTACCACCCCGGCTTTTCCCATTTCGCCGATGAAAAGGTCCGGGGAGACCTCACGGCGCTCCTCTTTTACTTTAACCTTAGAAGCCGGCAGCAGAGACAGCCGCTGCAGGTTCTTCTGAGCGATGGCATTATTCGGGTCGAGCTTTAGACCCCGACTGTAAGCCTCTTTAGCCTTGGCAAGTTCGCCCAGTTCCATAAACGCCCTGCCCAGGCGGTTGTAGGCATCTATATCGGTGGGGAAAAGCTCGATTATGTTTTGATTGACAGTAACTGCTTCCTGCCACCGGCTCTGCATAGCCAGAGAAATAGCCTCCTGGCTGGCTTTTCGTCTCAGTCTGGCTTTATCTTCTTCACGGTCAGGCATTTTTACTCCCTGTTTTATATATCAGCATAACCTTACTATTTTACCGCAGTACTTTGGCAAAAAAAGCGGGCGTTGTCAAGTACCCCAGCCCGAAGTCCCAAATCCTAATTTCTAAATCCTAAACATCCCGATTTATCGGGAGGACTCAGAATGACATCTACCATGTAGCCTCGATCTTTTAAGGTCGAGGTCACGAGGCTAAAGCCTCGTGGCTACATGTTCTCCCCCTCACTCTAACTCTCTCCCTCCAGGGGGGGAGAGAATACAGAAAAAATTTACCTTTGACAAAACGAACTGATTATGTTAGCTTATTTTCATAAAAATATAAACGAAAGCAAGAGGAAAAACCTGTGAAAGATAAAATACAAGAAGTACTGAACAATATCAGACCGGGTCTTAATGCCGACGGCGGAGACGTAGAGTTGGTTGACGTTAAAGACGGCATAGTCAGCCTGCGACTTACCGGTGCCTGCGCCGGCTGTCCGTACTCATCTATGACCCTGAAGAACAGCATAGAGAAGATGCTGAAACAGGAAATATCCGATATAAAAGAAGTTGTCGCCGTATAGCCCTGAGCCGCGTCTCACTCCAGCTCGAAAGCCTCATGTAGCGTATTAACGGCATCCTTTACCCTGTCCTCGCCGATAATACAGGTTATCCTTATTTCGGAAGTGGTAATCAACTGTATATTGATGCCCTGTCCGGAAAGAGCCCGGAACATAATAGCCGCATAGCCCGGCGTATTTTGCATCCCCGTGCCTATGATGCTGACCTTGGCTAGAGTCGAATCGCTGACACATTCCTTAGCCCTGATAGACCTGGCTATCGGTTGTACCAGAGACATTGCCTTATCCAGATCACCTCTGGCTACGGTAAAGGTTAAATCGGTAATCTTGTTAATACTGGCATTTTGA
>Ga0299912_10003173_pt1 | contig 13473 bp, 11 predicted proteins | sample RVTome_2_FD_207667 | JGI IMG/M metagenome (GOLD analysis project Ga0299912, IMG submission 207667) | Soil microbial communities from uranium-contaminated site in the Upper Colorado River Basin, Wyoming, United States - RVT95D214 (version 2) ...
GCGGATCGACGGAGACCTCCATCGAACCGAGGTTGAGGGCGCCCTCCCCGGGCTTGGGCGCGGGCGGGCCGGAGGCGATAAACCAGCCGGGGCCCTGCCGGTAGAGGACCTTGTCCCCGCTGAACGAAACGGCGAAGGCGGAGATTCCGCCCAGGAACGGCTCGGTTTTGCGGGTGCTCAGGTCGAAGCTGGAGACGGTCAGCAAAGCGGGTTCGGTCAGCGAGGGAACCGAAGGAACCTCGCTGAGGAAGAGCGTTCCCGCTTTGCCGGGATCCAAGCGGACGTAGTTCCCGGCCTTGATCGGCAGGGCCAGGATGCGCTGGCCGATGCCCTCGAGATCGATCGTGACCTTGACGGTTTCCTCGGCCTTCGCGGCGTCTTTGGACTTCTCGCCGTCCTTGGCTTTGTCCGCGGCCTTTTCCTCGTCGCTTTGCGGCTCGACCGGCGAGGGATCTCCCTTTTTCAACACGACCGCATAGATGCTGCGCGAAACGGGGTGCTGGAAGCTGGAAAGATCGAGCCAGCCAACCGAAAGGCCGACGTCGGTGCTGGCGGCGAAGAACAGGGTCTTTCCGCCCTTATCGAAGACGGGCAGGCGCGCGTCGCTCAAGCCGTCCGTGATCGGGGTGCTCTTCCCGGTTTCCAGCGAGAACAGGAACAGGCCGCGCAGATGGTTCGGCAGGAATCGGGAATAAACGATCCAGCGGCTGTCGGGCGACCAGGCCGGATCGCGCTCGGCGACGCCCGGCGTCCGGGTCAGGTTCCGAATGTCGCCCTTGGCGGCCGGCGCCGTCAGGATTTCGCCCTGGGCTTCAAACAAGGCCCGGGCGCCCGACGGCGATATGGCGGCGTTGGCGATCTTCTCGGCGACATTTTCAAAGTGGGGGCGCGTCGAGGGCAGATCCCCCGAAATCCCGATGTCGATTTTCCGGGACGCGCCGCGCTCCGGCTCGAACAGGTAGATCCCGCCGAACTGCTAGTAGACGAGGGCATCGGGACCGGCCGAGAGCGACTTGAAATCCAGGCCGCCGTTGGCGATGAGCTGCTTGACGGTTTTCGATTTGGTCTCGTAGCCGAACAGCGTCACCGGTCCGTTGCGATCCGACAGGAAATAGACCGTGTCGCCCTTCCAGACCGGGTTCGAGTCATTGGAGTTGTCGCGGGGGATCTTTTCGAGGTTCAAGTCCTTGAGCCTCACGAGGTAAATCGGGGTCGTCTGGCCGCCCCGATAGCGCTTCCAGGCATTTTGCCATTTCAGGTTCGGGACGTAGGCGATCCGGAAGGCGTCGGGGGAAAAGGACCCCTCTTCAGCCCGCCACATGGGAAGGGCTTCCGGCCAGCCTCCATCGTCCGGAATCGTGTAGAAACGGTTGAAATCGGCGTAAGCGTCCCGGTCCGAGCGAAAGAGCACCCGCTTGCCGTCCGGCGTCCAGCCGACGGCGACGTCGGCGCCCGGATGCCAGGTGAGCCGCCGGGGTACGCCGCCGGCCGCGGGCATGACGAAAACATCCACGTTCCCATCGTATTCGGCGGTGAAGGCCAGCCGCTGTCCGTCGGGAGAAAAGAGCGCGCCCCTTTCGTGGCCGCCCGTCGTCAGCTGGCGGCCCCCAGACAGAGCGCGAATATGAAAAGAGCCGTGACCGATCGAATGCGCATGATTCCTCCTTGTGGGGAACGGGCTATCCCTTTGTCATCGCTTGAAATCCTACTCCTTGACTCGAGAACCTGTCAATCCCCTTCGCGGGATTCCAGAGGCGGTAGTCCATGGAAAAATAGCGAATGCCCCGCTTCGGGGACAGGCGCTCCAACGCACGCAAAGCGTAAATCCCACGGACGTAAGTCCGTGGAGCTTCAGGGCGCGGGGCACATAGGTTCTTAAAAAAACGGAGGGGTCCGAATGCGCTTTTTTGATATACTACAGATGTGCCGCGGCCGAGAAAAGGAGATAAGACCATGCCGGAAACGACGCTGGAAAAAGTGTTGAAGAATATGTCCGGGATCGTGGCCAAGACCAAGAAGGGACTCAATATCAAGGATGAAGCCGGACTGCGCGAACGGATGGACGGGCTGGTCCGGGAAGCCGTATTTGGCGACGATCAATCGCGGGCCGCCGCCCGCTGGGTCGTCTGGGAGGCGGCCCAAGCCCTCGGCATCCGGCCGGCTTCGATCCAGGACCTCTACCTGGCCGGCGGCCGGGGGTCGCTCGACCGGGCCTTCACGGTCCCGGCCGTGAATCTCCGGATGCTGGCCTACGATTCGGCCCGGGCCGTGTTCCGTGCCGCCCGCGCCCTCGAGGCGGGGGCTTATATCTTCGAGATCGCACGGAGCGAGATCGGCTATACGGACCAGCGGCCCGCCGAATACGCGACGGCCGTACTGGCCGCGGCCGTCAAGGAGGGCGTCCGGGGCCCCGTCTTCATCCAGGGCGATCACTTCCAGACCTCGGCCAAGAAGTACGCGGCCGGCGCCGAGGGCGAGCTCAAGGCCATCCGCGACCTCATCCTCGAGGCCTTGGCGGCCGGTTTCTACAACATCGACATCGACACCTCAACCCTGGTCGACCTGTCCAAACCGACCCTGGTCGAGCAACAGGCGCTCAATTACGGCCTGTGCGCCGAGTTCACCCGCTTCATCCGCGATCACGAGCCGAAGGGGATCACGGTCTCGATCGGGGGCGAGATCGGCGAGGTCGGCCAGAAGAACTCGACGCCCGAGGACCTCGACGCTTTCATGGACGGCTACCGGAAAAGCGTGGGGACGCTCGCCGGCATCAGCAAGATCAGCGTCCAGACCGGGACGAGCCACGGCGGGGTCGTCCTCCCCGACGGCACGCTGGCCAAGGTCGCCATCGACTTCGACGTCCTGCGCGCCCTGAGCGAGAACGCCCGCAAGACGTACGGGATGGGGGGCGCCGTCCAGCACGGGGCGAGCACGCTTCCCGACTCGGCCTTCCACAAGTTCGTCGAGGCCGGCGCCTGCGAAGTCCATCTGGCGACGGCCTTCCAGACCCTGATCATGGACCACGAGGCGACGCCCGAGGCGCTGCGCCGAGAGATGCACGATTGGCTCAAGGTTCACGCCGCGGACGAGCGCAAGCCCGTGGACACCGAGGCCCAGTTCCTCTATAAAGCCCGCAAGAAAGCGATCGGGCCCTTCAAGAGGCAGTTCTGGTCGCTGCCGGAGAGCGGTCGGGCGGCCGTCGGCGTCGCCCTCGAGAAGCAGTTCCGGTTCCTGTTCGAACAGCTGGCCATCGCGGGGACGATGACGCACGTAGAAAAATTCGTCCGGGCGCCCGAGGTCCATCAGCCGCTCCCGGCCGGCGGCGTCAAGAAGGGCAAGGGCGAATCCGTCGAGGGTCTGTCCGATTGATGGGGAAATGGACTGGGACTTGAAGGAGGGAACATGAATCGGTCTTTACGGATCATGATGATCGGGGGTCCTTTGCTCCTGGTATAACTTCGGATTCGTCCTGGGCGCGGGGCTCTTCCTGAGTGGAGGGATCCTGGGCGGGAAGCGAAAAAAAGGATCCTGATTCCTCTCGTCCGGGAAGGAACGGGCAAGGAGAATAGCCCATGGCAATGGCGGCCATTTATTATTATGAGCCCGATTCCAAGAGCTGTTTGCTGTGCAAGCGTGAAACATCAAAATATTTTCCCTTCAAGCACTCCGTGTCCGAGCTTTTCGAAAAAAGCGCCGAGGTGCCCGTTCACCGCTTGTGCTACACCATGCGTCTCATCTGGTCTCTGATGCAATTCGTCTTAATGACGCTGTTGCTTACGGCTCTATTGAGCCTTGCTGAGCTATACTTTATTTATCACAATTCTTCAAACTGGTCTGAACTCTCCGGATTGTTAATCTTTGCCAACATCGTCATCGCCGCGTATCTTGGCTCCAGGAGGGGTGTCCGTTCCTACCGCCGTTTGACCGGCAAGATCAATCATTATATCCAACTGAGAACGTACCCTGTCGATTGAAAAAGTTTATAACTCGTTTCAGATGTGGGGATTGAAAAATAGTCCCGCCGGATCCTTTTGAACCGAGGCATGACCTCTATTCCCGCCTTAAAAAAGCCCGGGAACCATCAGCCTCCGAGTTTCGGGTCAGGCGCCGTACATCTCGGTAATGAAGCGCCTCAGTGCGGAGGCTTCGTCTTCCGTCAATGCGCCGATCTTGGCTCCCAGCCGAGATTTGCTGATCGTTCGTATCTGGTCCACCGCGATTTCCGCCTCCTGCCGGTTGCCTCGGACTTGCAGCCTGGATCGCCAGGAGGGATGCAGCCGGCTGGTCAGCGGGCAGACTGTTACGGTCTGTAATTTCTCATTGAGCGCATCCAGACTAACGATAACCGCCGGACGTTTCTTGGCCATTTCCGCTCCCTGGGCCGGGTCCAGAGATACCCACCGAATCTCATAGCGCATCATGATTTCTTGGCCGATCGCCGCACCGAACGATACCGGGCTTTCTTTTCCGCTATTCTACCGGCTTTTCCGGTCTCCCACGGAATGCTTTCCAATCCGTCCGCGTCCGCCGCGTCCCACTCTCTCCAGTCTTCGCGGCCGGCCGCCATCTCGCGAGCGGTATCTTCCCATGAGAGTTTCTCCAGCACAGGGCCGATGGGCCGCAGGAAAATTCCCTCGCTCCGCTCCTCCATAAGGACCGCCGTACCGATCCGATAACGCCGCAACGACGCTGCAGGCAACCGGACCCCGCGGGAGTTGCCGATACGGGATACCTTGAGTTCAATCCCCTCCGCGGGATTCCACGGACGTAAGTCCGTGGAGCTTCAGTGTAATTACAATTTTAATGAAAGTTAAGCCGTTCGCTGACGAGCTGGAATTCCGCACATCAGGGCGTGTATCCCGACGTATCCCGGCCGGGCATTCCGACGGAAGCCGGACGCTCATTCCGGCAAAAGGCGAGCTCCAGAATCTCCATAAAAAAAGAGGCGGCCCTCGCGGCGAGAGCCGCCCCGATGGATTCGAGTCAGCTGGAGGCTACTTTTTCTCCGCGGCTTTTTTCTCCTCGTCCTGGGCCTTCTTGATCCGCTCCAGCCTCTGCTTGAAATAATCGGCCTGGTCGCCGGCGAGCTTGATGGCCTCCTGGGCGGCCTTGGTCGCCTCGTCGTACTTCTTCATCTTGAGGTAAACGGTGGCGACGATGTCCCAGACATAGGCGGACGGCGTCTGCTCGTTGGCGCGGTTGGCCGCGGCCAGCGCGCTCTCCAGGTTCATCCCCTGGTTGGCCCAGAAACGGGCGTAAGTCGAGAGAGAGTTGGCCTGGTCCCAGTTTTTCTTGGCGTAGGCCTCCCCGAAGACGGCTTGGGCCTGGTCCTTTTTATCGAGCGTGACGAAGACGCCCGCGGCCCGCGAAAGGAGGTAAGCGTTGTCGGGATTGAGCTTGAGGGCTGTCTCGACCATTTTGAGGGCGCTCTCGGTATTCTCTTTCTTCTTGGCCCAAAAATCCGCGTAGTTGATCAGATCATAGCCGAGGCCGGTGACCTTCCTCTCCATGAAGTCCTTTCCGTAGACTTCATTGGCTTTAGCCTTGTCGTCCTTGAGGTAATAGAGCTCAGCCATGCTTTGCCGGAAGCCGGAGATCGGGTTGTAGTCGGTGAGCTTATCGAGTTTCTTGGCGATTTCGAGCCCGCGATCGATGTCCGTTTTGATCTTGATTAAATAATCCACATAATAATTGAGGACATAGGGCTTATCGGGGAACTTGGCGATGAATTCTTCGTAGAAGGGGACGGCCTTGTCCTTAGGCTGATTCATGTAGTAATAGCCCAGATACTGGTAGGCGTTCTCGAGGAGCTTGCTCTTGGGATATTTGGCGAGGAAGGCTTTCAAAGGCGCCGGGTCTTGGTTCCCCCTGCTGAAGACGGCCATCTGGCCGAGCGCGAACTCGGCCATCTCGGTATAGCTGACCTTCTCGCCGTCCCAGGTCTCGGTCGTGCCCAGCTTGCCGTCCGGGTCGAGAGCGAGGACCTCCTGGTAGAGGGTCTTGGCCTTGTCTTGCGTGCCGCGGTTGTCGTATTTGTCGGCGAGCTTATAGACGATGTCGATCGCTTTCGCGTTCTTGGCGTAACTCTCGGCCAGTACCTTGAAGGTATCGATCCCCTTGGCCGTGTTGTCGACCTTGACGTGGAATTTCTCGGGCGGCGGGCCGTAGCCGACGTGCCAGTCGACCTCGCTCCCGTCGCCGGCCACGAATAGCACGGTCGGGGTCGCGTTGACCTTGAAGCGCTTGAAGACCGCCTCGCCCTTCCGGTCGGCGCGATCGGCCAGGACCATGACGAAGTGGGTTTTGAAGAAATCCTGGAACTTTGGATTTTCGAAATACTGCTGACCCAGCAGTACGCAGGATCCTCAGCCACCCGAGAAGAAGTCGACGAGGACCATCTTCCCTTCGGATTTGGCCTTGGCCAGGGCTTCGTCGAAGGTGCCCTGGAACCAGCTCTGTCCGAAGGCCGCGGTGGCGAGGAGACAGAACATCAGCACGGCGGCGAATTTTTTCATGTGCGTTTTGCCTCCTTGGACATTCTCATACACACTATTCCAATTCGTCTCTTATTTCAACGTCGGCCGACGGCAAAAGGTTTCGGGCCCGGCCCTATTTGACTCGCTTGAGCTCGAGCTTATAGACCGAAGCGGGTTTGTCTTCGAACGCGCGCGCGGCCCAGAGCAGCCCGCGCTGGACGATCGTCCGGGCCTGGGCGACGTCGAAATCCTTGGCGACGTGGCCGAGGGATGTGTAGAAAACCCTCCCTTTTCCGTAGTATTTCTTCCAGACGACGGGCATGACGACGCCCTCGATCCAGGGGGCGTAGCGTCCGGAGAAGGTCGTCGCGGCCAGAATCTCGTTGCCGGGATCGACCAGCATGTAATACTGCTCGGAGTTCATCTTGAAATCGGTCAGGCCGGCCGTGATCGGATCGTCGCGGTTGACGATGTTGACCTCGTAGTCGATGACGCCGCCCGGGTGGGCCGCCCAGGCGCCGCCGACCATGAACTCGTACTCGGTGTTGTTCCGGAAGGCGTCGGCCATGCCGCCGTGCCAGCCGGCCATGCCGACGCCGCTTTTAATGGCATCGAGGAGGCCCGCCTGCTGTTGGGGCGTGATGCTCGACATGGTGAAGACCTGGACGACCAGGTCGAGGGATTTCATTTTCGCGGCGTCGAGGTAGGAATCAAGGGTCGTCGAGATTTCGACCTCGAAGCCCTGTTCGGCCAGCCAGGGCGCGAAGATATCCACGCACTGTTTGGGCTCGTGGCCGTCCCAGCCGCCCCAGACGAAGAGGGCTTTCTTTTTTGCCGGTTGTCCGGACCCGGCAACGGCCGCAAAGGCCAGAAAAGCCAAGGCGGGGACGATCAGGGCGCCGGCCCGAAAGCCGCGGCCGCTTTTTTCATTCCTTTGAAGATTCATGGCTCTTTATAACTCCCTCAACCAGATATTCCGGTAGCGTGTCGGGTTCCCGTGGTCCTGGAGCGAGAGCGGGAGCTTATCCGGATGGGCTTTGTAGGGAGGGCGGGCCTTGTGCGCGGTCGGGCCGGTCAGCTCGGCGTTGTCGTGGACGAGAATCCCATTGTGGAAGATCGTCATCCGGGCCGGCTTGAGGAGGGAACCGTCCGGTCCGAAACGGGGCGCGTAGAAGACGATGTCGTAGCTCTGCCATTCGCCGGGCGGCCGGCAGGCGTTGACGAAGGGCGGGAACTGGCCGTAAATGGAGGCGGCTTGGCCGTCGGCATAGGTCCGGTTATTGTAAGAATCCAGAATTTGGACTTCGTAGGTGTCCATCAGGAAGACGCCGCTGTTGCCGCGGCCCTGGCCTTCGCCCGCGACCACGGCCGGCGTCGCCCACTCGATATGAAGCTGGCAGTCGCCGAATCCTTTCTTGGTTCGGATCGAGCCCGTCTTGGCGACGACCTCCATGAAACGGTCCGCAACCTTCCATCCCGCCGGATTACCCTTCATGTCCTCCCATGGAGCGAGGTCCTTGCCGTCGAACAGGACGACGGCGTCCGCGGGGGCGGGGGAGGGCGGTCCGGCCGGGCCCGGATCGACGACCGGGGGGACGAGCCGGTTCATGTCATGGATGGCCCACTCCTGGCCGGCCCGCGCGCCGGCCCAGGCCAGGGCACCCAAGATTGAAAATCCCAAGAGAACAGGGATGCGCACGCTCGTCATGGCCGGATTCCTCGCCGACCTGTCAGAGCGACCAGCCGGAACGATATTCCTTGTGAACGAACGGGTTGGCCTCCGGGAAGTTGGGAAACACCATTTTTTCAGAGTCCCAGTCGAGGACGACCTTCGAATCCTTGAAGCGGAGCGCGATGTTTCCCAGGAGCATCATCTCGGTCAGCGCGCCCGCGTAGCTGAAGTCCGTCGTCGATTTCTTGCCCGCCTTGATGGCCTCGATCCACTCCTCGTGGATTCCGGGGGAGCGGGGGATGGTCTTGTCGGGTCGCTTGTAATCCTTCATCAGCTGGTCGGGGAGGAGGCGGGGGCTCTCTCCGTAGGTCGAACAGACGAGCATTCCCTTGTCGCCCACGAACAGGCAGCCGCCGCCGTCGTCGCCCATCATCAAGCCGTTGGGGAGAACGGCCGGCCGGGGCGGCATCATGCCTCCGTCGTACCATATGAGCTTGACGGGCGGAAGCTTATCCCGGGCCGGAAATTCATAGGATACGACCTCGGCCAAGGGATAGGAATCCTTGGTGAATTCGGTGCCGCTGGCCTGGACCCTCTTGGGCGCGCCCAGCTTGAGGGCCCAGAAGGGCTGGTCGATGAGGTGGGCGCCCATGTCGCCCAGCGCGCCCGTTCCGTAGTCCCACCAGCCGCGCCAGACGAAGGTGTACAAGGCCGGGTGGTAGGGCCGCCAGGGCGCCGGCCCGAGCCAGAGGTTCCAGTCGAGCGTCGGGGGGACCGAGGGAATCTCGGTGGGCGCGTTGATGCCCTGGGGCCAGATGGGGCGGTTCGTCCAGACATGGACCTCCCGGACGGCTCCGATCGCGCCGTTCCAGATCCATTCGCAGATGAGGCGCGCGCCCTCCTTGGAGTGGCCCTGGTTCCCCATCTGGGTGACGAGGTTTCGGGCCTTGGCTTCCTGGGCGAGAAGGCGCGCCTCTTTGATGGTGTGGGTCAAGGGTTTTTGAACGAAGGCGTGCTTGCCCATCTTCATGGCCGTCATGGCGGCCACGGCATGAAAGTGGTCGGGGGTCGAGACCGTGACGGCGTCGATATCTTTGACCTTGTCGAGCATCTCCCTGAAGTCGCGGAACTTGGCGGCCCGCTCGAACTTCGCCTTAAGTTCGGGAGCGGGCTCATCCCACTTCAGGAACTTCTCCATCATGACGTCGTCGACGTCGCAGAGGGCGGCGATGTTTTCCGTGCCGCAGCTCGCGATATCCGAGGCGCCTTTGCCCCAGACGCCGATGCAGCCGAGGTTGAGCGTGTCGCTCGGGGCCTGGTAGCCGGGGCCTCCCAGGACGCGGCGGGGCACGATCATGAAGCCGGCGGCCGCGGCGGTCGCCGTCCGGCCCATAAACTCGCGGCGGCTTATGCGGCCCGGCTTCGGGGAATAACCTTTGGGATTGGATGGCATCGCTTATTCCTCCTCAATAAAAAGGACCTTGATAAACATTGATCCTACTATATCTTCACCGACGCGGGGGAGTCAAGCCATGGGGCGCCGTCGGGAAAGGGGATGCTTATTCAGTGGCGCGGATGAAGATGTTCTTGAAGGAGAGGGGGGTGCTGTGGGCCTGAAGTTCGATCTGTCCGGAAGGGTAGATGGGCTTGTCCCGTTCCCAGTAATTCTCCATGGCGACGTCGTCCACGACCGGGACGCCGTTGAGCCAGACCGTGACCCGGTCGCCCTTCATCAGGATCCGGAAGGTGTTCCAGGTCCCGACCGGGTTATCGGCGGGCCGCAGGGGCTTGGAGGGATGGGTCTGATTGTTGTAGAGGCCGCCCGAGCCCTCGGGCCAACGGGCCGGGTCCCAGATCTGGACCTGGGGCGATCCGCGCAAGTAAATTCCGCTGTCGCCCTGGGGTTCGATCTTCCAGTCGACAAAGAGCTCGAAGTCGGTATAATCCCGGGCCGTGCATAGGCTGTGGCCTTGACCGTCGAAAGCGAGACACCCGTCGATGACCCTCCAGTGGCGTATCATATCATCGTCGGCAGCGCTCTGGGCTTTCTTAAGCTCTTGGGGAACCATCTTGGCGCGGCTTGGGGGATCCCCGACCAAACCCTTCCAGCCGGAAACGGTCTTTCCGTCGAAGAGCGGGACAAATCCTTCCCGGACAAGAAGAGCGGCGGTATATTCTTCGACACGCTTCAGGTCGGACTCGAAGCGCATCAACGGGGCGGCCTTCTTCAGGGCCAAGGCCGTCTCCATGCCTGCCAGCCCTTCCGCTCCGGAGTCGGGAAGGGCGATGCCGACGACGGCCTCGGCCGCGGGCTCGCGGAGCTCGGGATCGTCGAGGGCCGAGGCCGCCAGCGTCAAGGATTCAGGGGACCGGCTCCGGCTGAGCGCCTGGAGGACGAGTTTTTTTTCGCCCGAGTCCGCGGCTTCGGCCCAGACATCCTTGAGCAGGGCGAATCTGTCCACAGCGGCCAGGCCGGGATCCTTGGATAAGCGGGAGAGACCCTGGACGGCCAAATAATGGAGCTTACGGTTTTCGGACTGCTTCAGGACCGAGAGAAGCCCCTCGATCGCGTCCAGGCTCGGCCATAGGGAAAGCGAATGAACGGCAACGGCCCGAACCAGAGGATCCGGATTTTGGATATCGGCCAGGACGGCCGCAAGGGCTTGGGTTCCCCCGAGCCGCGGCAAAATCCGGAGGAGATCGACCCGCTTGGAGCCGGATGCGGCCGCCAGGGCTTTTATGATGGGATCGGCCCGGCGATCGGGATCGGGATTCTGGAGGGCCGCGGCGGCCAGGGCGTTTTGGAGCGGCGCAGTCTCAGCGGCGTCCGTGCTTTTCGCCTGGAGTTCCAGAAGACGCGGCAGGTCGTCGGCGCGGACGATCCGTTCGAGGCCGGTCAGCGCGGCCCGGCTGACTTCCTCCGAATCGCCGCCGATCAATCCCAGAATCCGGTCCGCGTGCCGGCGAGCGCGGCGCTCGGTCAGGACTTCGACCAGCGCGGCTTGGGAAACGGGAGGGACGCCGTCGAGAAGACCGGCCGCGGCGGAAATAGCCCGTTCGCCCGGTATAGAGAGGAGAGCTTCCTTGACGATCGCCGTTTCATCCGGCTCGCCCGCGTTCAAGAATTGAAGAAGCTCGGGCAGGGCATCTTCTCCGCCAAGACGGGCCAGAGCCGCCATCGCGGCCAGGCGGACGCTCCGGTCGGAATCCTTCAAGCCTTCCCGGACTGCCGGAAGAGCTTCCGGATCGCGGCGGCGGCCGAGCATAGCCGTGATCTCGGCCTTGACCTCGGCTTGCGCTTGAGCCCATTTATCCAGCCAGCGGGACGTCGCGTTCGGATGGGAAAGGGTTTCCGCCAGGTTGAGGGCCCTCAGGCGATAATCTTTATCCGCCGAATCGACGGCGCTCAGGAGGTCGTCCAGGACGGACGGCCCCAGGATGTCCGAGAGCAGGGACAACGCTTGGCAGCGACACGGGCTTTCCGTGGGCTGGAGATAATTTTTGAGGATGCCGCGGCAGATCTCTTCAGAGGCTTTCCGGTCGCCGTTTTCGTGAAGACGCCGGCCGTAGAGGAGGTAGAGCGAAGCCGTCTGGGTTCGCTCCGCGGCCGGGGCGAGCAGGGGAATCCGTTCGAAAGCGGCGGCCGCGGCGGGCTCGCCGCTTTGGGCCAGGGCTTCCAGGGCGGCCATTCTTAATTCCTCATCATCGTCCTGGGCGAGGGGCAGAATCTTGGCGACGGCCCGGCGGCTGCGCATCCGGCCGAGGGCTTGGAGGATGGCGATTTGAATATCGGGCGGGGCGCCGCCCAAGGCTTTGATGAGATTTCGCTCAGCGCCTCCCGAGCCGATGACGCCCAAAGCCCGGGCGGCCGGCCCGGCGGTCCGCCCGTCGTCGAGGCAAGCCGTCAGGGTATTGACGGATTCCTCCCCCCCAACCAGCTGGAGTTCGGCGATGATGAAAGCTTTAACTTCGGCTGAGGAAACGTTCTTCAGGCCGTCGGCCATGCCCTTGGCCACGGAGACCCTTTCATCGACGGCCCCGGGTCTCGCGGCGTAAACGGCCAATGCGTCCAGCGCGAAGCGGGCCAGACTGTCATCGACGGTCCCGGCCGGGGCGAGCCTCGCGCAGAGACCGGCGACGGCTTTCCGCCCGAGAGACACGATCTCCGCCGCCAGGGCGTCCCGGTCCGCGGCCGTCCGGGCCGGAAACCGGACGAGAATCGAATCGAGGGACGGGCGGTCCGAAACCGTCTCCGGGCGCGCGGCTCCCAAACAGGCGAATAAGGCCAGTCCGATGGCGAATGCGGCGATGATGCCGGAGGGGCGTCTTGGGGCCTTGGTGATTTTTAGGGTCATGTCTTGAACATCCAGGGTGATCGCATCGGCTCGTCGATCAGCCGGTCCGCTTCCAGGTCTCCGATGAACCGCTCGCGTTCGGGATCGAAGCGGAGACGGCGGCCGAGACGGACCGCGATCTTGGCCAGGTTGACGAGGGTGCAGGATCGGTGCCCGTTGTCCTCGTTCAGCGAAAATTTTCGGCGTTCGCGGACGGCGCGGCTGAAATCAGGATCCTGGGGGGCGGGATCGGGCAGCGAGGCCGCGACGTCCTTGATGTTGGGAATATCGGATTCGAATCCGCGATAGAGCTTGCCGGAGGGCCCTTCGAGGAACGGCGCGTGAGGATCGCTGTTTTCACCGTCGCAAAAAATCTGGCAGCCGTCCGCGTAAAGCATCCGGACCCAACGCCAGGATCCGCAGGCGTCCGGGTGTTGCTGAGGCGCGTCGGCCTCGATCTCGACCGGGCTCGTGCCGTCCTTGTCGAGGAGGTACTGGACGGGGTCCAGATAGTGCTGACCCATGTCGCCCAATCCTCCGCCGTCATAATCCCAGTAGCCTCGGAAAGTCCCGTGAACGCGGTGGGGATGATAGGGTTTTTCGGGCGCCGGGCCGAGCCAAAAATCATAATCGAGGTCCGGGGAGACGGGTTGGGGAGGGAGCCATGTCCTGCCGCTCCAGAAGAATTTCCAGTCGAATCCGGTGGCCCGGCTGACCGTGACCTTAAGCGGCCAGCCCAGGAGACCGCTCCGGACGAGTTTCTTGATGGGCTTAACGTCCGTTCCGAAACCGTAAAAAGTCCCCTCGAACCTGAACCAGGTATTAACGCGCAGAATCCGGCCGTTTCTCCGGACAGCTTCGGCCAGCTTCCGGCCTTCGCCGATCGTCCGCGTCAGAGGCTTTTCGCACCAGATATCCTTGCCGGCCTCGGCGGCGGCCGCCGCGATCAGGGCGTGCCAGTGGGGTGGGGTCGCGATGTGGACGATGTCGA
>Ga0299912_10003174_pt1 | contig 13472 bp, 12 predicted proteins | sample RVTome_2_FD_207667 | JGI IMG/M metagenome (GOLD analysis project Ga0299912, IMG submission 207667) | Soil microbial communities from uranium-contaminated site in the Upper Colorado River Basin, Wyoming, United States - RVT95D214 (version 2) ...
CTTTTGGTCTTCCAGTCGCCGGGCAAGAGCGTGCGCCCATCAACGTACGAGCCAAGTGGCAACCTAGATGGCCCCTACGATGCTCTCTATCTCCGTGAGCAATTTTGCCATCAGCTCTTCGTTCTTCTGAATCTTAGCTGCCAGTTCGTCGATCTGCGTTATCAGCGATTGCAGGTCCTGCTGCTCCTTCTCCAATCGCGCGATCTCAGCTTCGATCTGCTGCTTCTGCGCGACGAGCCTGTTTCCCTCCCGTTCCAACAAGCTCGCACGTTGATTGAGCTCGTTCAGTGCCGCCTCCAGCTGCGGACGCTCCAACTCGATCTGGTCGCGCAGCGCCGACCATTCCCTAATCAGAGCGTCCCGCGAAGGACCAGGCGGCATGCTGTTGATCTGCTGCGCAAGGGTATTCGCCCTGTCCACGCGGCGGTTGAAGTCGTCAATTCTCGCGAGCAGATAGGTCTTATCGGCTTGCCACTTTTCAACCTGGGCATTGAAGACGGCGGCTTCCTGATTGTGCCGGTCTATGCGGGACCGTACGTCCGCGACGTCCCGTTCGAACTTCGCTCTGCGCGTTGTAAAATCCGTCACCAGCTTCTGCCGGCTCTCCTGATCTTTCCGGATGGCCAGCCATGCGTTGTGCCATTGCCCCGCCTTTCCGGCGCGAAGCGAAGCCACAAGTCCTTCCACACGCCCGTGAGCGGGCGACTCCTTACAATCGTAATGCCATTCTTCGTCGCGATGCGTCCGCTGCCAGCCGCATTGCGTCAGCACTGCATCCGCGATGGCCTCATGGTCGCGAATGATGTCGATCGCGATTCCGTAATTATGAAACGAGCATCCTGGCAAATTGGCAGGGTTATAGCCGGGGGTGCCCTCCTTCCATTTGATCCAGAGCTGAGCCTGCCTGCGCACATCTCTCCTTCCACTGTTGATTTTGAGGTGCAGACCCTTGGTGTGGAAGAAATAGAGCTTGTCGGCATCCATGAATTTTGCCCGCGACCCGGGTTCCAAGGCATCGGCCTGCTTGTCGTAGTTGCCGTCGTAGTCCGGCCACGCGGCGACGGCGGACTGAATGAGGGCCTCCAGCTTCGGAGCCAGGAGATCGACGTCGAAGTCGAGGATTTCCAATTGCTCGATAGCGAGAGAAATTGGTTGCTTGCCGAAATGATCAATCAAAGATGCCGCAATACGCTTAGTCATGTGAAACTCCGATCGCGAACCAAATGGCTGAAACAAAGAAATGCATTAATCCGGAGCCAGTGTAGGTCACGCCCTGGTGCCGGTCCAGAGCGGGGAGGACATTTCCCACCGAGCCGGACCGCGTGCTAAGGGTCCGGCATGGCCTCCAAAAAGCGAGTCGGCATTCTCATCTCGGGGCGCGGCTCCAACATGATGTCGCTGATCGCGGCGGCGCGTGCCGCCGACTACCCGGCCGAGATCGCCTGCGTCGTCTCCAACCGGCCCGAGGCCGAAGGCCTGTTCAAGGCGGCCGGCGCGGGCCTGCCGACGCGCAGCATCGATCATAAGCTGTCTGCCGATCGCGAAGCTTTCGAGGCCGAACTCGACGCAACGCTGCGCTCCTTCGGCGTCGATCTCGTCGCCTGCGCGGGCTTCATGCGCCTGATGACGGCGGGCTTCGTCGAGCGCTGGCGCGACCGCATGCTGAACATCCATCCCTCGCTGCTGCCGGCCTTCAAGGGTCTCGATACGCACGCCCGCGCGATTGCCGCCGGCGTCAAGCTCACCGGCTGCACGGTGCACATCGTTCGCTCCGAGGTGGACAGCGGTCCCATCCTGGCCCAGGCGGCCGTGCCGGTGCTGGACGGGGACACACCTGAGAGCCTGGGGGCCCGCGTGCTCGACGCCGAGCACCGGCTCTATCCCCACGCTCTTTCGCTCTTTGTTTCGGGGGCGATAAGAATTGCCGGTGAACGCGCCCTTTACCCGCAAGCCCGTATTAACCAAGGAAAACCATTGTTTTGGCCGCCAATAGAATGAGCCAAAAGGCGTTGCTCCAGATCAGCGCCTACGCGCCAAAATGAAGCGGAAACCCGTGGTCGCATGGACACTTGCGGCTTCAAGGTGCTACTCGTTCTCGGCGCTTGCGGGGGAGCAGGCACGGCTAGTGCCGGGTGCCGCGTTGGCGGTCCCGCCGCCTACCCAGTTTACATCCCGTTGGCTGGATTTGGCATAAGTAGTGCGTTTGAACGGCCTCTCGCCGGGAGACGACGTCATGACCGTGACGGCTAAGCAGCCCGCACCGACCGATGCACCTGCACACGCCCAGGGCCTGGGCGAGGAAAACAGCATCTGGTTCAACCTCTCGCCGCTCCTCAAGGGCGGCGTGGACAACCCTATGCGCATCCTCATGCACATGGCGGAGCGCTATGGCCCGGTCATCCCCATCAACCTCGCCAACCAGCGCATCGTGCTGCTCAGCGAGCCCGATCACTTCAAGCATGTCCTCGTCACCAAGGCCGACGCCTACGTCAAATACTTCGACGGCCTGAAGCCGATCTTCGGCAAGTCGATGATCACCAACGACGGCGCGCTGTGGCAGAAGATCCGCATGCCGCAACAGCCGGCGTTCCACCCGGACATGTTCGCCGAGTACATCCCCTACTTCCTCGCCGCGATCCGCACCAAGATGGGGATCTGGTCGCAGGTGGCGAAGTCGGGCGCGACCATCGAGATGGTCGAGCAGACGTGGACGCTCGCCGCCGACATGATCTGCAAGGCGCTGTTCGACCGCGACATGCCGTTCAATCCGCACTTCGTCTTCAAGTGCGTGAAGACCTACACCGACGTGATGAACCACAAGGAGATCCGCCTCAAGAAGCAGGCGGGCGAGATCTTCGAGATCACCGAGCAGGACGCCGCCAAGGCCATGGAGGTGTGGGCAAGCGTCCCGCCGGCCGTCCTCGGCGCCGATCCGCGCGAGGAGCGCGAGCGCACGCTGCTGAAGATGATCGAGGCGGCCGTCGCCGATCCGAACATGCCGGAGTTCGATCAGCAGCAGGCGATCGATGAGCTCAAGCAATACCTATGGGCCGGCACCGAGACCACGGCGCTGACGCTCGCCTGGGCGCTGTACGAGACGGCGCGCCACCCCGAGGCCGCCGAGCGCATCCGCAAGGAAGGCGAGCAGGTCTATGGCGATCGCGAGCCAACCGCCGCCGACTATTCCGCGCTCGCCTACACGCGCGCCGTCATCCAGGAGACCATGCGGCTTTATCCGCCGATCTGGGGCCTCATTCGCGTGGCGGCCGAGCACGACGTCATCGGCGGCAAGGAGATCCGCCCCGGCGACCGCGTCGTGCTGTTCGCCTACGGCGCGCACCACAATCCGCGCTTCTGGGAGGAGCCCGAGGAGTTCCGCCCCGAGCGCTGGATGGCGGGTGCCACCAAGAAGCAGGTCAAGTACAGCTATCTACCCTTCGGCGCCGGCAAGCGCTCGTGCATCGGCGGCGCCATGAGCCAGGTGGAAAATACGCTGGCCCTGTCGCTGCTCCTGCGCCGCTTCCGCCCGGAGTACGTCGGCGACGACCCCGCAGGCATCAACGCCACGGTGACGCTGACGCCCAAGGGTGGCCTCAAGTTCAAGATCCGCGAGCTGAGCTAGGGGCGGCGGCCGAAATCCGAAGGGCCGACACGTCGCCACCCGCGGCAACGGTGGACAAGGATCGAGCCAGCCTGGGTGCGGTTGGTGCTTACGCTCGCCCTCTATCAGCTTTTTCGATCCCACTGCGGATTTGGCGCCACCGCAGCGTCTAATTGTCGAGCATCATCCGCTCGGGTGCCAACTCTTCTCGCCAACGTGCTCGGCCTCGTGATAATGGAGTTTGGGGTATTGGAGGGAACGAGTGTTTTCGTCGAGTGCATATGCGCACACCGCGGCTTTTCCGCGTGAGCAGGCGATTGGCCGTTTTGCACCCACTAAGACGCAAAAGTGGATCATAGAGTTCATTCGCCGGTTCGGGTTCGGCAATGGCGCACTACGCAAGTATGGCGCCCGGCTCCTCCAATTGTTGCGCGAAGGGCCCATCGATTACGACTATTTTGGTTTAACGCTGCGTTTTGGCTCGCTGATCGACGGCTCCACCCGCCACATGCTTCTCTCGCCAAACTGGTCCGAGCGCGAAGAGCGCTCGTTCATCGAAGCGCGCCTGCCGTCGAATGGCGTGTTTTTCGATATCGGCGCCCACACCGGACTCTACGCGTTCTTTATCGCTGGGCGCCGGCCGGAATGCACGGTCATCGGCGTCGAGCCCGTGCATGAACATGCAGCCCTGCTGAATTTCAACGCTCGGTCAAACGGCCTCAAGCGTGTCGTGGTCGAGGAGGTGGCGCTGTCGGATCGCGAAGGTATAAGCGCGTTCAACAACGACACTGAAAGCATGGTATTCGGGTCGCAATCCGTGCACGTGCGAACAACGACCCTGCAGCGGCTGGCGATTGACCACGGCATCGAAACGATCGACTGCATGAAGATCGATGTGGAAGGAATGGAAGATCGGATTTTGATGCCCTTCTTCCGATCGGTCGCGCGATCGCTTTGGCCGAAGGCTTTGATCATCGAACACGCGTGCAGTTCACACTGGAATGAGGATTGCCTGGCCTTTGCAAAGGCGAACGGCTATCGCGAACAGACGCGCAACAGACTTAACGCGGCGCTCGTTCTCGATTGAGCTGACGGCGCGCCCAACGGTGACGATGACGCCCAAGGGTGGCCTCAAGTTCAAGATCCGCGAGCTGAGCTAGCGCAGCCGCCGCGCAGCGCTGGCGAACGCGCTTCCTGGTTGACTTGGGGCATTGACCCTCGATGCAGACCCTGTCTTCCTTGCGCGGGCTGAACGGCGAAATGCGGACGAGGGGTCACATGCGAATGACAGGGCGCACGGCGCGGGCGGGCGGATTGGCGCTGCTCGCGGGGATTGGGATGGTGGGTCTCGGACTCTCGGGTAGCGCGGTCCGCGCCCAGATCCATCCCGATGCCAAAACCGGCAAGGAGCTCGCGAGCAAGCTGTGCGTCTCCTGCCACATCGTCGGGCCCGAGGCCTCGAGTGCCTCCGTGCCGGCCGACGTGCCGAGCTTCGAGAGGATCGCCAACAAGCCCGGCCAGACTACACAGGCGATCGCCGGCGCCATCGTCATACCGCATCCGCCGATGCCGCAGATCGAACTGACGCGCGAGGAGATCGGCGACGTCGCGGCGTATATTCTCACCCTGCGAACCGTGAGCGCGCCCTAGCCCCGGAGCGCGCCGCGAGCTTACGCGCGGCGGCTGCCTGCCACGATATAGCGCAGCTTCACCACGCCGTCGGGGAAGGCCTCGATGCCATCGAAGGTCAGCGTCGGACGGCGGCTTAGATCGTTGAGCACGTTGAGGCCGCTGCCGAGCAGCACCGGCACGAGGAAGATCTCCATCATATCGACGGCGTTCTCCTCGAGCGCCGCCTGCATGGCGACGGCGCCGCCGACGATCCAGATGTCTTTGGGTGTCGCGTCGCGCGCCTGCTGCAGGGCGCCAGGCATGCCGCGCGTCGTCGCTACGACTCCCACCGGCACATTGCCGAGCGACTGGGAGGACAAGACAAACACCGGCTTACCCTTGTAGGGCCACTCCTCGTTGACAGCCCTGATCAGCTCATAGGTGCGCCGTCCCATGATGAGCGCGCCGACCTCGGCCAGGAATCTAGCGTAGCCGTAGAGATGTGCATCATACGGGGCCAGCCAGTCGGTGCTTCCCTCCCTGTCGGCGATGAAGCCGTCGAGGCTGGTGGCAACGTAGAAGCGGACGCGTGCCATGGAGGGTTCCGAGATAAAGCTGGGTCCCGTGAGCTGCCAACGTGGCGAACCTCAGCCTACAATCTCATCCGTGTCGAAATTCAATGCAATCTCGCGAACGGCGGAGGGCCCGCTATCGGAGCCGTGCACCGAGTTGCGCGCCTTGGACTGGGCGAAGCGCTTGCGAATAGTGCCTTTTTTTGCCTCTTCGGGATCCGTGGCGCCCATGATTTTGCGGTATTTGGCGATGGCATCCTCGCCCTCGAGCACCTGCACGACGATCGGCGCCGAGGTCATGAACTCACACAGCTCGTCAAAGAAGGGGCGCCCTTTGTGCTCAGCATAGAAGGCCTGCGCCTGCTCTACCGACCAGCGCACCCGCTTCTGGGCGATGATCCGCAATCCCGCTTTCTCGATCACGGTGTTTATGGCCCCGGTCAGATTGCGCGCCGTGGCGTCCGGCTTGATAATGGATAGCGTGCGCTCGATGGCCATCGCTCGATCTCTCTTAAGGTTTGAATTTTTGTATGGATTGCGGCGCGTTATAGCTGGGCCCCCCCCCCGCAGCAAGGAGCGCATATTGCCGCCGTGGACTATCCCGCTCCGTGTTGGCGCGGGCAATTGACGAAGCAGGGCGTCCGGAACCACATTGGCGCCACGCAAAAGGGCCAGCGTAGCCAAGGGCGCTGGCGCGCCTCGTCGCGTCGGCCCCCCGCCTTGACCAGAGAATTCCATGACCGGCCAGCAGCCTGACATCCAGTGGTACATCGCGCGCGACGGCAAGCAGCACGGGCCGCTGTCGGATGTCGAGATGCGCACATTCGTCGCGCAAGGTCATTTGAAGCCGACCGATCTCATCTGGCGCCCGGGTTTCGCCGACTGGCGCCCGGCGCCGGCGGTATTTGCGTTCCAGGCCCCAGAGCCGCAACCTTCGGCGCCGCGGCCGCAGGCGACGCGCCGGCCGGAGCCTGCGCGCGGTGCCGCTCCGACGCCCGAGCGCTCGTTCGAGCCGAACCGTATCCGCGTCGCGCAAGGATCTCGTGACAGGCAATTGTCTGGCGGCCGCCGCGCATTGGGCATCATCCTGCTGCTCGTAATTCTGGGCGGCGCCGGCGGCTGGTACGCGTGGCACAGCGGCGCCCTCGATTTCATCCGTGACAAGTTGGCGGCCGGCTCCCAAACCGACCAGGTGCCGACCGTCACCGCGCCCGACGCCTCGAAGACGGCCGCGCAACCGGCCCCGGCTCCGACCGCCAGCCCCGAGGCGGTCGACGCCGGCGCGCAACGGCTCGATGCCAAATTCGAGAAGCTGCCCGTGTGGAACGTGGTGAAGCGCGAGTTCCCCGACTGGTATGGCGAACAGCTGCGGCAAGCCGCCAAGCTGTCGGTCGAGAACCAACCCGAGACCGCGATCACCAAGCACCTGGCGGAGGCGCTCGTCGCGCTGCGCCGCCAGCACGCCAACGAAGCCCTATCGGCCAGTACAGACCGCCTGAAGGAAGTCGCCAACGCCTTCCTCAACAACCTGAAGGCCCTCAGCGCGCGCAGTGTCGGCGCCTGTTACGGCTTCATCTCGCAGGGCGAAACATCGCCGGCGGTGCTGGAGGTGCTGCAGTCGCCCGAGCAGGGCGCCTCGGTGCAGGCCCAGGTCGCCGCCATCTTCGAGGCCATCGCCGACGGCCGCAAGACGCCGACGAACCACGACAAGGCCGGCAAGGCCGACTACGACATCCTCGTTGCTGAGCTGACCAAGCTCGGCTGGAAGGAGAACGACCTGCAGGTATTCTCCAATCCGACGCTGCTGGCGAAAGAACCGCCCGGGCGCGTCTGCCAGATGGTGCAGGACTGGTTCGTCGCGCACCTCGCCGTCGCCGATCACGGCACACAGGAGCGTCTGCTGGTCGAGACGTTGAAGCCCGTCGTTTCCGGCTGAGGACGAGCAATGTTGCCGGCCGCGATCAAGATCGCCGTAACCGCCATCCTGGTCGTCGCCATCGCGGAGGTCGCCAAGCGCAGCTCTCTCCTCGGAGCCGTTCTCGCCTCCATTCCGCTCACCTCCGTCTTGGCCATGATCTGGCTCTACGCCGATACGGGTGACGCTGAGAAAGTCGCCGAGCTGGCCGGCGGCATCTTCTGGCTGGTGCTGCCGTCGCTGGCGCTGTTCATCGCGCTGCCCCTTCTGCTGCGGGCGGGCTGGCCGTTTGCGCCGAGCCTTATCGCCTCCGGCGCGCTGACGGTGGCCTGCTACTTCATCATGATTGCCCTGCTGAAGCGCTTCGGAATCGCGTTCTGATGCCAGCACTCAAGCTGTCATCCCGGCCCTACGAGGCGTCATGGCGGAGCCATGCTTCGCATGGAAGCCGAGTACGAGCCGGGACCCCGGTCGCCGCAGGCGCCCTAGTCCGTGCTTTCTCTTCGACCGGCCTTTCGCTGGGTCCCGGATAGCCTCCGCTCGCGCGTCGGCTTCCGGAATGACAGTTGGGTGGCGAGATCGCCGGATCGTGACAGGGACGGCGCGACCCGCTATGCCCTCGATCCATGCTGCATATCAACGACCTGACCTTCCGCATCGAGGGGCGGCCGATCTTCGAGGCCGCGACGGCTGGCATCCCAACGGGCCACAAGGTCGGGCTCGTCGGGCGCAACGGTGCCGGCAAGACGACGCTGTTGAAGATCATCGCCGGCGATCTCACACCCGACATGGGCTCGATCACCATGGCCCGCTCCGCCCGCATCGGACACGTGGCGCAGGAAGCCCCGGGCGGTGACGACAGCATCATCGACTGGGTGCTCGCCGCCGACACCGAGCGCGCCAGTTTGCTCGCCGAGGCGGACAGCGCCAGCGATCCGCACCGCATCGCCGAGATCCACGAGCGCCTCGGCGACATCGGCGCACACGCGGCGCCCGCGCGTGCCGCGCAAATCCTCTCCGGCCTGGGTTTCGACGAGGCGACCCAGCAGCGCCCCTGCGGTGCGCTGTCGGGTGGTTGGCGCATGCGGGTAGCGCTCGCCGCCGTGCTCTTCCTCGAGCCCGAGGTGCTGCTGCTCGACGAGCCGACCAACTACCTCGATCTGGAAGGCGCCATGTGGCTCGAGAGCTACCTGCGCACCTACCCGCACACGGTGCTCATCGTCAGCCACGACCGCGATCTGTTGAACCGCGCCGTCGGCGCCATCCTGCATCTGGAACGCGGCAAGCTCACGCTCTACTCCGGCGGCTACGACGACTTCGAGGAAGCGCGGCGCGAGAAGCAGCGGCTGGAGCTGAAGCTCAAGAAGAAGCAGGACGAGGAGCGCCGCCGCATCCAGGTGTTCATCGACCGCTTCAAGGCCAAGGCGACGAAGGCCGCGCAGGCGCAGAGCCGCGTCAAGGCGCTGGCCAAGATGCAGCCGATCGCCGCGCAGCTCGACCAGCGCGTCGCCCCGTTCCACCTGCCGCAGCCGGCCAAGGCGCTGGCGAGCCCGCTCATGCGCCTGGAAGACGTTGCCATCGGCTATGCGGCGGACACGCCCGTGCTGCAGGATCTCAATCTGCGCATCGACCAGGACGACCGCATCGCGCTGCTCGGCCAGAACGGCAACGGCAAATCGACGTTCGCCAAGCTGATCGCCGGCAAGCTCAAGCCGCTGTCGGGCAGCCTGTACGGCGCCAAGCGGGTCGACGTCGGCTACTTCGCCCAGCACCAGCTCGACGAGCTCAATCCGCAGGCGACGCCCTATGACCACATGCTCAAGCTCATGCCGGAGGCGACGGAGGCGCAGCGGCGCACGCGGCTCGGCACCTACGGCTTTTCCGCCGACAAGGCCGACACCAAATGCGCCAACCTGTCGGGCGGCGAGAAGGCGCGCCTGCTGCTGGCGCTCGCCGCCTTCCACGCCCCCCACCTATTAATTCTCGACGAGCCGACCAACCATCTCGACGTCGACAGCCGTCAGGCCCTGGTGCAGGCGCTGGCCGAGTACGAGGGCGCCGTCATCCTCATCAGCCATGACCGTCACCTGATCGAGGCCTGCGCCGACCGGCTGTGGATCGTGCGCGGCGGCAGCGTGAAATCCTACGACGGCGACATGGATTCCTACCGCGCGCAGCTGCTCGCCGAGCGCGGAGCCGGCACGCGCGGCGAGGGCAAAGGGAAAGCGGACGCAGGCGCCCGCAGCGCCCGCGCCGACCAGCGCCGTGCAGCCGCCGACCGGCGCGCCAGCATCTCGCCGCTGAAGAAGGCGATGCAGGCGGCGGAGAAGACCGTGGAACGCATCACCGCCGAGATCGGCCGCCTCGATCGCCTGCTCGCCGATGCGGAGCTCTATGCACGCGATCCTGCAGCGGCAAAGAGCGCCGGCATCGCGCGCGGGCAGCAGGCCAAGCTTCTGGCCGAGGCGGAAGAAACGTGGCTTGCGGCCAGCGAAGCCTACGAAGCCGCCAACACGGAATTGTCGGACGCCGCGCAGGCGTAGCGCCGCGAGGAAATCGCTCCGCTTCCGAGGCAAGAAATATTTGCCGGTTATGCACATCAAAATTTGTTTTTGCGTGCAGCAATAGTGGCGGCTCTGTGGCGGGTGTATCACCGTTGGGTGGGAGCTGGTCGGCCCGGTCGAAGCGGGGACCGTGCCTGCGCGGCAGAGGGTCGTTGCAGGGTTCGCAGGCCAGCTCTCTTTATCCGGGAAATTGCCGTGTCCGCTCCAGGACGCGTCCTCAGCGGCGAATCCAGCGTCCGCTTTCGATGAGGCCAGCGCGCTCCGGCACGCGGCGCAAGAGATACACCCACGCATCGAAGGTTTCGCCGCCGGCAAGCCGGGTCTGCAGGATGACGCGGTCGTATTCGTTCGTCGCCTCGCGGCCCGGCACGACGCCCTCGTAGGCGTCGATCCAGGCGAGCGTTGATTGCGGATCGGAGAGCAGCACCGCCTCGCCGTGCACGAGATCGTCGACGCCGCCGCCCGTGGCGACGCCGGGATAGCGGCCGAGGTCGTAGAGGCGCGCGTGCGCGATCGACGCCGGGCCGAGGCTGTCGCTCTCGCGGGCCAAGCGGTCGCGCTCCGCCATGCCGAGCTCGCCTTTCGCGCCGCTCATCAGCGTGCCGTAGACGAACAGGTAGCTGCAGCTCTGGTCCATGGGCATCCTCGGGAGCTGTATCAATTGTCATCCCGGCCAAGGGAGCGATAGCGACCGCAGAGCCGGGACCCAGCAAAGACTCGCGGAACTCCTTTATTGCGTCAGCTCAATCCAAAGATCCCGCCATTGTGGGTTCTTGCTCTCGATCAGATCGAGCTTCCATTGGCGACGCCACCGTTTCAGTCGCTTTTCTCGACGTATCGCTTCGTCGATGTCGTGGTGCTCCTCGAAGTACACCAGCATCTTGACGCCGTAGCGCTTAGTGAACCCCGGCACCAAGCCTTCGCGATGCTCGCTCACTCGGCCAATCAAATTGTTGGTCACACCGACGTAGAGCGTGCCGTTACGCCGACTTGCGAGGATGTAAACAAAATAGACGTGCTCGCGCGCCATGAGGAACCCTGGGTCCCGGATAGCCTCGCGCCCATGCGAAGCATGGCTCCGCCATGACGCTTCGGCTTCCGGAATGACAAGTGGTGCGCCGGCATTTTACTACACTGTCATCCCGGACGCTGCGAAGCAGCGATCCGGGACCCAGCGTTAGAGTCGTCGAAGACGCTGCATGTTCTCAAAAGGCGCCTGCGGCGAGCTGCTCCTGGGTCCCGGCTCGCGCTCGGCTCTCGCCTCGCTTGGCCGGGATGACAGTGAAGGTTAGCCGGCGATTTTGCTGAAGTCGGCGACGTTGAGGGTAGCGGCGCGGATCTCCGACAGGAGATGCAGACGGTTCCGGCGCAGCGCCGGATGGTCGGTGTTGACCGTCACCTTGTCGAAGAACGCATCGACGGGCGCGCGCAGCTCGGCCAGTGCGCGCATGGCGCCGGCGAAGTTCTCCACGTTGATCGCGGCGGCGGTGTCCTCTTTGACGCTCTCGATGGCGGCGGCGAGCGCGGCCTCCTCCTTCTCCTCCAGGAGACCGACCTCGTAGGTGGCGGCGTAGCTCGTCTTGTCCTTCTTTTCCTCGATGGCGAGGATGTTGTGCGCGCGCTTGACACCGGCCAGCAGGTTGGCGCCGTCGTCGGTTTGCAGCAGCTCGGTCAGCGCGTCGACGCGTTTGACGATGAGGGCGAGGTCGTCCTGCCCGCCGAGCGCAAACACCGCGTCGATGAGATCGTGCCGCGCACCCTTGTCGCGCAAGTGCACCTTCAGCCGCTCGGCAAAGAAGCCAAGCAGATCTATCGCACGCGTGTCGGCCTTCCGATGCGGTCCGAAGTCAGCCGTGGCATGCATCTGCACATTGCCGCCCGCAATGACAAAGCCCCCTGAGCCCATCTCTTGTCTAGCTCGCTCGAATTTTCGTGCGGCTTCGGCATCGCCTGGACGGACCCTACGAAAATGCAGGCTTAAGACGTCTGCCAAGGGGACCCGCAAATCATTCTCCAGCACGATGCGGATGACGCCGAGCGCGGCGCGGCGGAGCTGGTAGGGATCGCCCGAGCCCGTCGGCTTCTCGCCGATGGCCCAGAAGCCGACGAGCGTGTCGAGCTTGTCGGCCAGCGCCACGGCAATCGACACCGGCGCCGTCGGCACCGTGTCCGACTGCCCCTTCGGCTTGTAGTGCTCCTCGATCGCTAAGGCGATCTCCGGGTTGATGTGCTCGGCTTGCGCGTAGTAGCGGCCCATGAGGCCCTGCAGCTCGGGGAACTCGCCGACCATGCCGGAGACGAGGTCGGCCTTGGCGAGTTCTGCCGCGCGGCGCGCCAGCGCCGGCTCACAAAGCTCCTGGGATTGAGCGATCTGCCCGGCCAGTTCCTTGACGCGCTCCGCGCGCTCGAATTGCGTGCCGAGCTTCTCGTGGAAGGTGATACCCTTCAACTCGTCGCGCATCACCTCGAGCTTCTTCTTCAGGTCCTGCTCCCAGAAGAACTTGGCGTCCGACAGCCGTGCGGCGATCACCTTCTCGTTGCCGGCAATGATCGTCTTGCTGTTGTTCTTGGCCTTCAGGTTCGTCACCAGCAGAAACTTATTGGCGAGCTTCTTTGAGTGCGGGTGGTGCAGCGAGAAGCACTTCTGATGCGTCTTCATCGACGACGTCAGGCACTCGGCCGGCACCTCGAGGAACGACTCGTCGAACGCGCCCATGAGCACGGTGGGCCACTCGGTGAGCCCGGCGTTCTCCGCAGTCAGCCCTTCGTCCTCGACGAGGGCGAGCTTGGCGTCCTTGGCCAGCGCATGCGCTTCCTCGGCGATGCTCGCGGCGCGGTTTCCCGCATCGAGGACCACCTTGTGCTGCTTCAGTTGCTTCTCGTAGTCGGCGAAGCTCGCGACCTTGAACGGCTCGTCGCCGTGGAAGCGGTGGCCGCGCGTGGCGTTGCCGGCCATGATGCCGGCGATCTCGAAGGGAACGACCTTGCCGTCGAGCAAGAGCAGGATCGCGTGCAGCGGCCGGATCCAGCGCAGCTCGGCGCTCGAGTCGAGCGGCCTGTTGAAGCGCATCGTCTTCGGCCACGGAAAGCCGAGGATTACCTCGCGCAGAACCTCGTTGACGATCTCGGCGGCCGGGCGCCCCGGCTTGTCGATGCGCGCGACATAGTAGTCGCCCTTCTTCTCGTCGCTGACGACGCTCGCCTCGGCG
>Ga0299912_10003175_pt1 | contig 13470 bp, 7 predicted proteins | sample RVTome_2_FD_207667 | JGI IMG/M metagenome (GOLD analysis project Ga0299912, IMG submission 207667) | Soil microbial communities from uranium-contaminated site in the Upper Colorado River Basin, Wyoming, United States - RVT95D214 (version 2) ...
ATTTCCTTATTATTCCCGATCCCCGGGCTTCAGCCCGGGGCTATAATAGTTAAAGCCCTACAGGCTTAAAAATTCATTTCTTTCTATAACTTTTTCTGCTTCAATTTAATATGAGTTTTGATTTTACGGGAATGAAAGTCTCCTCTCGAGAGGAGATTTAGAGGTGTGTAAAATACATATGTTCGTCGCATACAAGCTCAACAGCCTGATTTTACCGGGCAGATGCGACGATTTTTGCTGTTATTCCTGATCCCCGGGCTTCGCCCGGGGCTATTTGTTTTGAAGCCCCAAGGGCTTCCAGGTGACTCGATTCTGCTTGTCTCCCGCCTGTGGCGGGTAAACCAACCTGGGGCTGGTGAACCGGAAGGTAGTTTCCGCAGCCACTTCGCTTGCGCGGAATTTGGATCTCTTCGCTATGAGCCTTTTTATTCATTATAACCCCTTTGTATCGGTTGCATGTCACATTAACAGCGTACCGTTTCAATACGTGTTTATTAATTTAAGGTATTCTATAGTTTTTTTGGTATAATTTTATATAAGAATACGATCTGTTGGGAACTGTGAATATCTTACTGTCAAACAATTTTTATTTGTTCGATTAATGGTATAGATTAGTTTGGTAATAAGTATTGGACAATGAGAACTTTAATTTTGATATTACTTTTGGGATTTATCAGTAATTTATGCTATACACAGGTAAATGTAACGATTACTGAAAAACGGAACATATACAACGAGAAGGGAAACTATTATTTTGACCGGAATGAATTTAAGAAGGCAATAGTCTTTTACAACATAGCATCCCAGAGAGATGCAAACGATTATTTTTCAATTCTTAGAAAAGCTGAAGCCTATACAAAGCTAAAATTATATCCCCAGGCAGAAGAATGTTACCGCATTGTATTTGAAAGCAATCAGCGACTGGATAACGTGTATAGGCTTAAGTATGCACTTGTATTGCTTGCTAATAATAAACCAGAGGAGTTTAAGCAATGGCTTGGCATGTATAGTCAAGTTGTTGAAGAAGAAACAAAAGGCGAAAATATTCTTGTCTCAAGTGAGAATCGGATTAAACTGTACAAGGACTCGACAATTGTTATTGTAAAGAATGCATCCGAACTTGACACCAAAGAATCACCATACCTGAACACATACCAGGCTATAATGCTCAAAAATGCTAATGAACCAACTGGTATGTCAGAAGTGACCATCGAAGGTTTTACTTATCACATAGGGTATCCTTCGTTCAACAGTCAGGGGACCGTGATATACTTTGTATCCGATGCTCCTGGTGGTAAAGGAGGAATGGATCTATACAGCAGCCACATGGTCGATACTGAGTGGACATACCCAGAGAACCTGGGAAATATTATAAATTCAAATGGCGACGAAGAGTATCCTTTTATTTTTAACGATTCCATTTTAAATTTTGCTTCCGATGGGCATTCTGGTTTTGGAGGATTGGACCTATATAGTGTAAACGTTAAGGATACTATTAAAACTATCGTAAATCTGGGAAATCAGATAAACTCAACATATGATGATTATGGCCTGTTCCTCGCTCCCGGGGGGCAAACCGGCTATTTTAGTTCAAACAGGCCGGGAGGAAAAGAAAATATCTACAAGCTTGATATATTGAATTTCAAAATTAAGTATGCCGGTTACCGACCCAGAAAAAGGACGTCTATAGAGGATAATCAGCTGAATCTAATACTGGCAAGCGGTGAAGAGTATCATGTTGCTGCAACAGGGACAGACAACTTTGAATTTAGCTTCCAGCCCATGGAAAACTACAAGCTTATAATTCAAAGCGAGAACATAAAGGTAGAAGACATTCTTTATAATAACGAACTGACACCCGACCAGAGAAGAGAAATATTCCTGAATCCACCGCCTGTTCAGAAGGCTGAGATAAAGCTTCAGGAAGGAATGAAATATCAATTTGCTGCAGGACAAAATACGATCAGTCCCCAGTACAGAAATGCTTTAAAAGAAAAAGCACGCAACTATCAAAATCCCGGTGAGAATACAATAAATCTGACAGCCCTGGCAAGAGAACTGCAATTTACAGAGGGAGAAATTTATACGGTCAGGTTTGTAAAGGACGATAGCCAGAATGATACATATAAAGGAATAGAAGTCTCAACCTTATTTATGAATGATCAGGCCGTACGAATATATGGGCAGTCATTCTTTGCAGTCCTGCCACTTAAAACAGAAATAAACTTTACGGTACAGACCGATATTGATGTCATTGATCAGAATTTTAGTTCCAAAAAATATGCAATACTTGTAGATGAAGGTCCTGTCTTTAAAGAGGAAGAAGAAGTTGTTCCGAAATGGCTTTTATCTCTGACCGTAAACACCGACTCAATCGAAAAAGTAGACTTGGTTAACCGTTTATCGGCCAAAGAGATAAGCATAATTCCCGGGACAGAATATATTTTGACATTAAGTAAGCCTGATCCGAAAAAACGTGAAGATATTGAGGTTATAGTTCCCCTTACCCGTGGTGTCAAGTATAATTTAAGCTCATCGCAGGAAGATAATGCTGAATTTAAGGAAACCCTGGCTGAGCTTTTAATCGGCAGAGAGGGATTAGAACTTACAAATGAGGAGGTAATTGATATTTCAGTTCTTTCAAAGGAAATAGAGGTGCAACCAGGAGAAGATCTGTCGTTTACCTTACTTCCCGTAAAGCAATTTGGTAAAAAACCAGCTGTATCAGAGGAACTAAAATCAAGCCTAATGCTGGATGGGAAGGTTTTAGAAATTACCCGTGATGAGAAATATGTGATAAATGTTCCCTTTACTTTGAATCGGAAGGTTAATTTTCAAACTGATTTAAACTATATGCAGGAAAACTTTGAGGCAGATGCTTTTGTCATGAGACTGGACACGGTTTCATTTACCTCTGAGATTACTATTGATACTACCGGATATGGTGACCTGAAATCTTCCGGCTGGCTGGTGAGTATGAGTGTTAATACCGATTCGATTGAGGAGGTTGAGAAGCAGAATCAATTTATCGCCAAAGAAGTAAGTATAATTCCCGGGAAGGATTATATTTTAACCGTAAGTAAAGTTGATGGAGAAACCGGAGAAGTTATTGAAATTATTGTGCCATTAACAAAACAGGTTAAATATGATTTCACCTCGAATCCGGGTTCAGAAGAGGAATATAAGGAATCTCTCAACAAATTCCTTGCAGGAAGGCAAGATATTGAAACCATTGACGGACAGGTGATCGATATAAGATTAATATCGAAGGAACTTCAGATTAAGGAAGGTGATGAAATTTCTTTCAGTTTGCTTCCTGTAAAAATATTATCCAAGCAGCCAGTTCCAGAGGTGGGTTCTATATCAAATCTATACCTGGATAGTAAGCTTGTTGAGTTTACACAGATTCAAAAATTTACGATCAATGTGCCGCTTACTGAAGAGCGACAGGTAAATATGCAGACTGATCTGGAGCATCTTCAGGAACACTTCGAACCCAGTTCATTTACATTGGATATTGATACTTTGTCATTCTTCTCCGAAATTACTATAGATACCGCCGGATTGGGTGATCGAGTAATAAAGGAAGAAGTAATTAAAGATCCGGTATTCGATGTAATAACCATCAATTTTGATCTGAATGAATATTCCCTTCGTCCGGAAGCAATGAAAACGATTCAGGAAGATGTTATTGATGAATTAAAAGGTGATAGTCGGTTGTATGTTACAATTAAAGGATATACAGATGCTTTGGGAGATCCTGATTATAATCTTAGTCTATCTAAAAAGCGGGCCGAGTCGGTAAAAGAATATCTGAAACGTAACGGGATTGGCGAAGGCAGGATTAGAACGTTTTCCTTTGGTGCATCTCAATTGCTTGAAAAGAATATAAATTGGAAAGAATTAGACGAATCGGAACTCAGGAAGTATCGAAAAGTCGAGATCGTAATGTATTTGCCGAAATAGAGACTATCCCGGATTGGTCATTGAGGGTTTGCGGACCTGTAACAAGTGCGCGAGATAATAATGAAGTTGGTAATCTTGCAATATTCATGTTGCTGGCTGCTTTCGTCGCATACAGACTTTCACTTGCAATTTAACATGGCAGATGCGACGAGTTATTTGTAGTTTGCTTATCACCGGGTTACAGCCCGTGGTTACCCAAAGGTAATCCCTACAGGCTTCCTTATGAATTTATTGGATTCAACTGTCGGTAAACAGTAAGATGAGGTAATGATGTATAACAACCATATTTTTTCCCATACAATAATTCTATCTTTATTTCGATTTGAAGTAAAACGGTACTACTTATGCGAATCGTAAATTGTATACTGAAATCATTGCTTATACCTTGTTTCACTCTGTTTCTGGTAGTGACCACTGAAGCGAAATTAACCCTTCAGGAAATCAGAACGGCGGATGATCATGTGATCGTACTGTTTTATACCAGCGATACTTTAGATGTATACGAAGTGAATATTGGTAATAAGGAAGATTGGAAAATAAATGGAGAGCCCGTGAATAATATATACCTATACGTTACCGAAGCTGACAAATGTGATCATCATATCTACCTCGAAACGGCTAAACTGGTTAAAGGAAAGAAATATACCATTGTAACACCTTATGGCGAAACAGGATTTGTATTTAATGAGCGAACGATTTTCTGCGAATCGATTAAAACAAATCAGGCCGGTTATAGTGCCCTTGCCAAAACACGTTATGCTAATTTTGCCATCTGGCTTGGCACAGGTGGAAGCCGCAAAATCGAAGACCCATTGCCAGATTATGAAGTTTATGACCAATATTCGGGCAACGTTATTTATAAGGGTACGCTATACGAATTGGGCTACGATCAATCTTCGGGCGATTATGTATACCGGATCGACCTTTCGGGAGTCCCTGAGGGAGGTCCTTATAAAATTGCTGTTTCAGGCTTTGGATCATCCTACCCGTTCGGTGTTGGCGGTGAGTTTTCAAAGAAGCTTGCCTATATAACTTTCAGAGGTCAATATTTACAGCGTTGTGGCTGTCCCATTGAAAAACCGTATATAAGAAAAAAAGCCTGTCATACAACTATCTATGATACAGATGGTCCCATTGGTGAAGCTAATATAATAGTTGAAGGAACTGAACCTACTTTTACATGCTACGGAGGCTATCATGATGCCGGCGATGCTGACCGGAGAGCATACCATATTATTAACCCCATTGTCAATTTAATGATTTACGAAGCTTTTCCCCGAGTTTTTTACGATGGACAATATGATATTCCAGGTAAGTTTGACGAGGAATATAATATCGTAAACTATAAAAACGATATTCCGGATATTCTTGATGAAGCGGCATGGGGAACCCTGGTATGGGAATATCTGCAAAATGAAGATGGAAGTATCCATTTCGGAACCGAAACCAAAGGCTACCCCGATCCATTTGATGCCCCCATGGACGAGGATACAAAAAAATATGGTACTGTTAAAACTGATCCGAGGGCTACCTGCACAGCTGCCGGATTGTTTTTGCATCTTGCCAGGATGCTCAGGCCATACCAGCCCGAACGATCGGCAGAATTGATGCAGCGTGCGGAAAAGGCCATGGAATATGGTGAAAAAGATATGGCCGATCCGGAAAAATTGTATTACTATATCCAAAAATATTTATTAACCGGCGATGAAACTGCTCACGAAAAAGTAAAAGAACTTTATACCATTGCGGATTCGTTAAAATATTTCTTATTTAAAACACAGGGTTATTTACTTAACGATAAACATTTTGATAACCCGGCCTATATTTATTCATATATTATTGAGAAAGAAAAACCAACCGATACGGTCATTGTAAATTTCTTTACGTCGGCACTAAAAGCTGCAGCAGACAGTAATATGGCTATACTGAATACACATGCTTACCCCGTGGGAAATAATTCTGCAGAAGGAGGCTGGGGACACAATGTAAGGCAGCCTCAGTATGCCTGTGCTCCAATGCTATACTGGAATCTTACCAGAGAACAAAAATATTTCGATGCTGCTTCCGAACTGATGGACTGGAAACTGGGACTTAATCCCATTGGAATTAGCTACGTTACAGGTCTTGGGTTTCATCAGATACATAATCCTCACGACAGGGAAAGTGCCTATACGAAAAAGCTGGGATGGGGGCTGAAACCGGGAATTACTGTTTTTGGCCCAGGAGTTGTTGGCAGGTGGAGGAAATCTCCTGTCCTTCCGGCAGTAGAAGAGTTACCCAAAGAACGACAGTTTGTGGACGATATCAGGGCGATCTATTTTACTGAATTTACAATTTTTGAAACAATGGCATACGAAGCTTTATATACAGTTTTATCAGAAGGCGGGAAGTGGAATGGAACAGATCCTTTTAAGGAGGTAAAATAATTTCAGACTATTCTTTTATAGATTTCCGTAATTGTAATATTTTTATGTGTTTATAAACAAATACCTATGAAAATCAAGTCCTTTGTACTCTTATTAATGCTCTGCGCACTGTTTCCCCTGATAAAATCCCAAACATACAGCATAACCGATTCCGTGGCTTTAGTGGCAGCCGATGCAGTCTGCGATGCATCGGGTAACTTAAACTGGGACACGGAACCTGACCCCGGTAGCTGGACAGGTGTTACCTGGAATACTGAAAACCCGAAAAGAGTTACATCTCTGACAATATATGATAAATCGCTTACGGGTAATATGGAATTGACAGCCCTGACAAGTCTGTCTTTTCTGGATTGTTCCAGTAACCAATTGACCGGGCTGAATATATCTACCCTTACTAATCTGACATACTTGTCGTGTTATTACAATCAGATAACTACTCTCGATGTGTCGGCATTAACAAATCTTACAACTTTAGCCTGCAGTTCGAATCAAATTCCTGTCCTGGATGTTACCAATCTGGTCAACCTGACGCACCTGAGTTGCGGGGTCAATCAAATTGCTGTTCTCGATGTATCGAACCTCACCGACCTGATTTATCTGGCCTGCAACGTAAATCAATTGACCAGTCTGGATGTTTCAAACCTGACTAACCTGTCGGAATTATATTGCCATGCAAACCAGATGACTGTTCTGGAAGTTTCGGGTCTTACAAACCTGTTTCATCTGAGTTGTTACAGCAACCAGTTAACAGGTCTTGATTTGTCTGGACTGACTTCCCTGACTTATCTGGACTGCAGTTACAATCAGCTTTCCACTCTGGATGCTTCAACTCTTATTAACCTGCACGAATTATGTTGCAATCATAATGAATTAACCAGTCTGAATGTTACGAATCTGAGCAGCCTGACAAAATTGTATTGTTATGATAATCAGTTGCCTGATATCGATGTTTCAACGCTTTCCAGTCTCACATCATTGTCAGTTTATTCAAATGAATTGACCAGCCTCGATGTAACCGGACTGGTGAATCTTACATATCTGAATTGTCTGGGTAATCAAATAACCGATCTGGATTTAGCCACCCTAACAAATCTGAATAATTTGCACTGTTCCGAGAATCCATTGGAACGTCTTGATGTATCAACTCTTACGAACCTGACTAACTTCTCCTGCTGGGAGAATCAATTAGACACCCTTGATATCTCGGCCTTGGTTAACCTGGAATATGTATCCTGCTATAATAATCAGATTGCTTCACTGGACATTACCGATCTGACCAGCCTTATATACCTGGATTGCTCCGATAATCAGATAGCTCAACTGGATGTATCTGCTTTGGCAAACCTGACGGAATTATACTGCCAGTCGAATGAATTGACTTCCATTGATCTAGTGAGCTTAACAAATTTATCCGCTTTCGTATGCAACGATAATCGATTGCCCTTTACAGCGCTGGCTACCGGCCTAGGGATCGATTACTTTATCTACAGTCCGCAGGGGATCATTTACGAACCTCAGTCTTTCACAGGAAATACAACTATCGATTTCGCAATTGAAGCCATTATCGATGGTACAGCCACCCAATTTGTTTTCTATAAGGATGCTGCCGAAGCAGAAACGAATACCACCGGGTTGTTCAATACAACGGGAAATGGTGAATATTACTGCTCTATGACCAATGCAAAGTTTCCAGGACTGACACTTACAACCGCTACTATCACTATTACAGGGGTTTCGGAGGTGGATGATCAGGGTGAAATTGAGCTGAACTATTATCCAAATCCTGTAACAGATAAATTAAACATAAGGCTTTCACAGAACGATTTGCCTTCGCAGACAGGCTTATACACTATGGATGGCAAAGAGCTGCTGTTCTTCGAAAATAATGTTTCCTCTTTTGAGATTGATATGGAAAGCCTACAGCCTGGCATCTATATCGTGAAAATTATAACTTCGAAACGGAGTATTGAGGAAGGGGTAATAAAGCTTTAAACTTGATCAAGGCTGGGATTCGCACATGATAGCCTGTTTCTATCAAATAAAATAGACTGAAGCACGAAAATAATCATGCATTAAATCCCTGCTCTTATTCCGGAATCAATGTTTGTGGTCTCCCCTGCCTATCAAACGAGTATTTGCAATCTGAAAAAGATCTGTATAAAGAATACGTGTGAATGAGGTTTGAAACATCTTAGTTGTAAGTTGATGATTTTACTGCATGTTATGAACATTCATTTTGTGGATATTATTCTCTTCGTGTTGTTGATTCAGTTTTTGACCCTTGTCCCATTTCTCTTCTTTCAAAAATCCAGCAAGGGCTTTTCAAACAGGATCCTTGGTCTGTTTCTTCTGGCAAAAGCTCTGTGTATAAGTAGTTTTCTCAGTTTCAAACTCTATAATTATACCTCTGTCTATTTTCCCCATTCCCTTTATTTTGGTACGTCATTTGCAATTCTATTAGGCCCAACCTTATATTTCTATATTAGATCATCAATAAAAAGGGATTTCAGATTCAGCCATATAGATATAATACATGTCCTGCCTTTTCTTGTTCATTTTTTCATTCTGACCATTCAGTATACTATTTACAATGCCGATGCAAAAAGAGAAATCCTGTTACGCGGAGGACTATTTACTGCACAGATTTGGCATATTTATTACATCGTATTATACATATATATAATATCGTATACAATTGCTGCATTATGGTGCGTCAGGCAATTTCGCAAAGACCTAAAAATTTCACCTTCCCGGTATGAATTTGTTAATCTGTCGTGGATGACGTTCATACTGCTCGGTTTTCTAATCAAATATTCTTTCGATCTATGTTATATTCTGGTCGATTCGAATAGTCTGATGTCTCATGCAGCACTGATAATTTCACGGATCATACTTCTTGTCGTTATTAATATGATGATTTATAAAGCACTCAGACAACCCTCCTTGTTATTAGGTAAAGAGTATGATCAAACAGGACGAAAGCAATCATTATCCGATATGTCGAAGGAAACATACCTGCATAAGTTGTTAAACTATATGGAGAAAGAAAGACCCTATCTGGATCCGGAACTCTCCCTGGAACAACTTTCCGGAATGGCGTCCATTCCTCCCCGTTCCTTAACTACTGTGTTAAATGAATGTCTGAACCAGAACTTCTATGACTTTATAAATAGTTACAGGGTGAAAGAATCAGTATGTATATTACGTGAGAGGAATCCAAAAGATAAAACAGTCCTTGAAGTACTCTTCGAGGTTGGCTTTAATAATAAGTCATCGTTCAATATAGCTTTTAAAAAACACAACGGGATGACACCCACCGAATACAGAAAGCTTCAGACTTCCGCATAGCCAGAGCTGTTCCAGTCGAGGTGTAATCAATTCAGTCTTTTTACAGATCATAAAAAAGGGTATTGATAAATGCGCCACGCATTTATCGTGTCATCTAAAACGATTGCATACCTTACTTTTGGACGAATAATATATTCAATTACTAAAAATCAATTACCATGAGAAAGAGTATTACTATGTATTTAAATTATCTTGCATTGGTCCTGTTTCCAATTGCTATATTGGGAAATGATGCAGTGAAATGGATCTTTGAAACCGGTCGTAAAGTAATTGCTACCCCAGTTATCCGGAACGATACATTATTTATAGGTGCCTGGATGGCAACTTTTATACAATTAACAATGCAGACGGATCAGAACTTTGGCGTTATGCCACGGGTAATGAAATCAGGACAACGGCAGCTCTATACGGGAATATAATCTGTTTTGAAAGCGGAAATGTCCTGTATGGGTTGAATATGGTGGGTACTCTGTTGTGGACCGATACATTGTATACCGGTGATTTACTTAACGAACACGATGTGTATGATTGTTTCCGGTCGTCGCCCCAACTTCTTGACAGTATCGCCTATATCGGTTCTGAAGAAGGACTGGTAATCGGTGTGAATGTAAAAACCGGTGAACGTGTATTTCAGGCTCAAACACTCCAGGCTGATGTTACGATAGAAACCACGCCTGCAATTCACAATAATAAGATCTATGTAGGTGACTGGCTTGGAGTATTATCCGTCTTTGATCTGAATACCCAGGACCTTGTATGGCAATATGATACGAAAGATGATAACACCTATTCCTGGGTGAATTCGATTGTATCACAACCCCTCATTTACAGGGACACACTATACTTTGGAGGTAGAAACTGCAACTTATATGCATTCAATCCGGAGACGGGTGAACGATTATGGATGTACCATCAGCCAGGGAATATGTGGCTTTTTGGTGGACCCGTTGTATCGGATGATGTATTGTATGTAGGCAGCTCGTTCCAGCAGGTACTATATGCTTTCAGTCCCGATGAACCGGAATTGTTATGGGAAAATGGTGTGTATGGTCTTAACTATGGCTATCCTGTAATTCATGATGATTTTATTCTAGTGGGTACAGGGAGCACAACCACTACGAATTCAGGGTCATTAACCATCGTGAACAAGCAAAGTCATGAAATGGAAGAACGATTCAATGTAGATGGATGGGTCGAAACACCATTGTATCATAAGGGTATAATCTATTTTGGATGTGGTAATGGCAATATCTATGCTATTAACGAACAAAGTCTGCTGAATACATTAAGGCCCAATATAATTCTTAAAGATGGAAACAATATTGATTTAGGTCAGTTGCCTAACACAGGAAGCTTTGATACTTCATTTTATCTGTATAATGTTGGTGAAGGAGAAGATTCTCTAACAAAAAATATGACAGCATACAGTTATGCAACTGTTGAACCTGAATCTATCATTTTACCTGCTTCCGATTCTGCAGAAATATCTGTAACGATCGATTTATCCGCTTTATCAGAGGGCAATAAAAGTCTCAGGGTGAAATACCAATCGCATAACAGCCTGATTCAACAAACCGAACTTGTTAAAATGATTGTTTTCGAGATTGTCGATGAACCTTCAGACGACCTGTATAGAGAACCGATCCAATTTTCAATCGAACAGAACCATCCTAACCCGGTAACTGGGAGATCAACGGTACAGTATTCCGTTGGTAACGAGTGTTTTGTACAATTGAATCTGTACGATATTCTGGGTAATAAGGTAGCAATCCTGGTTAATGAAATAAAGCTTGAGGGAAACTATATAGTAGAGTTTGATGCTTCTGACCTGCAAAATGGGACATACTTTTATGTTTTCAGCGCCGATACAATTGTTTTAACGCGAAAAATGATGGTTATAAATTAGGTTTAAACACATTATAAGAACTGGAAGAAACCTTGTTAGCCAGGTTGGTAAGGAGTGTAACAGCTATCAATATGAGACCGCCGGTTTTTAGTTGCAAATGATGAACTTAGTTCAACAAGTCCCTTAATGATAAGTCATTTCGAACTTCCTCCTGTTCAAATGCTCCGACGGGCAGGTTGTTTGGAAGATGTAGTCTCCTTGATAATCATTCCGAACTTGATTCGGAAACGATTAGGATATTACAGATGCTGAACCAAGTTCAGCATGACTTTGACTGTGTAGATTTATTCTATATAATTCTGTGTCTCTTTAAAATCGTTTATCTCCTCTTCAGTATACCAGCTTGCCGCTAAATCCAGCATTTCCGGATTTGATTCTTTTATAAGATTTATTTTCCATTCTCTATGCCAATTCTTAAGCTGTTTCTCCCTTACAATAGCATCTTCAATAGTACTATGTTCTTCGAAGCACATGAGATAGGTTAAATTATACTTTTTTGTAAATTTCGAACCTAGGCCGGATTTATGCTCAAGAATTCTTCTCCAGATATTGTTCGTAACTCCAATATAAAAGGTAAGACAGGATTTATTTGTCAGGATATAAGTATAGCCTGCTTTCATATAACGCTTTAAAAAGTTGTTGCAAATATTGATACTATTTACATATATAACTTTTTTATAAAGTCATTCTGAACTCGTTTCAGAATCGGTTTTGACTATGCAGATGTTGAACAAATTTCAGCATGACTTGCTAAACGAAAAACCTCCTCTCCTACGCCTTGCGGATTTCGTCCTTAATCCGTTGAATATGTCCGCGGCCAAGTCCTTTTACCTCGCAACCCAGCTGGAAATAACGCCGTATTTTATCGTCCGTCAGTACTCCGAAACAATCGATGATCGCAGCAGGCTGACCAATTCTCTTTACCAAGTCATCGGGGTCAAGATCGAGGTAAGCTTCGTGACGTACTGCAAAGATCACAGCTTCTGCTCCACGAAGGGCCTTATCCATGTCCTGTTCAATACGGATTTCCTTTAATTTTTCCTGGTTGCGGAAAAACCGTGCTTTGCTCTGCCCCGCACCGGGATAGGTATCCTGCTGTTCAAATTCCCACCAGTGCTCAACGTATGGATCATGTACCCGGATCTCAGCGCCCATTTCGGTAAGTTTCCGGATCACAATCTCCGAACCACTGTAACGGGTATCGCCCACATCTTCGCGGTAGGCTGCACCGAGCACCAGGATATCCGATGCGGCAATGAGCCTGCCCATGTTACGCAGCGCATCGCGTGTAAGCTGCCCCACATGCAATCCGCGTGTATCATTGATATCGATGGCCATAGGTGTAATTTTAAAGATGTCATCCTCAAAGCCGAGAATATGTTTGTAAGCCCATACACCCAGTCCACCGTCCTTGGGCAGACAATAACCACCGATTCCCGGTCCGGGAAAAATCATATTGCTGTGTGTCGGTCTTACTTTGATCGCTTTAATAACTTTTACAAGGTCCACACCATTGCGCTCAGCATATAGACTCCATTCATCCAGAAAAGCAAGAATGGTGGCACGGTAACTGTTCTCAACAATCTTAGCTGTTTCTGACTCAATAGGCCGGTCCATGACCGTCAAGGGAAATTTATCTGTATTCAGCACCTCATTCAGAAATTTTACCACCCTCCTTTTCGCTTCTACGTTGATACCGCTGCAAACGCGCCAGAAATCGCGAATGCTGGCAACATAATTCCGGCCGGGCATAACCCTTTCGTAACTATGGGCCAGTAAAGGATCGGATTCAATCCCACGTTTTTTAAATACCTTTTTCATGAT